>Ga0180009_10001639_pt1 | contig 27168 bp, 24 predicted proteins | sample OS_PC_MetaG_FD_123537 | JGI IMG/M metagenome (GOLD analysis project Ga0180009, IMG submission 123537) | Groundwater microbial communities from the Aspo Hard Rock Laboratory (HRL) deep subsurface site, Sweden - OS_PC_MetaG | ecosystem: Environmental > Aquatic > Deep subsurface > Groundwater... | reverse complement strand
AGCTGTAAAGCAAATCAACAAAATGTATGAGGTTATTTTCCAATACGCAAACGGCAAAAATCAAAAGGTTTTACTAAAAAACAACCCAACCCAAGAACAAATAATGAATATAATTAACAGCCAGTTTTGAAAATGGGTGTCCTATCCGGAAAACAGGAGGCTTTCTTCTCTATTATTTTGCTGATTTTTTATGCTTTTGCAAATCATTCCGCTCTGTCACAGTCCTACGAAATCGTCGGCACAAACCAGACAATTTTCTATGATAATTCCGCAGAAATCTTAGCCCCTTCAACGAGTCAGGCTTTTTACGGACAGGATGCCATGTATCCGGGAAACATACCTTCTTACACGGATCATGGGGACGGAACAGTCACGGATAATGTCACAGGACTCATGTGGCAGCAGTCTGCCGATTTGAACGGCGATGGAACGATAAATGTGGCTGATAAATTCAGCTATCAGAGTTCCCTTATTTATGCTGATACGCTGGCTTTGGCGGGATATACCGACTGGAGGTTGCCGACGATCAAGGAATTATACTCTCTCATTCTATTTAGCGGTCTCGATATCAGTGGTCCAAATCCTACGGTTTTTGTACCTTTTATCGATGATGAAGTGTTTGAGTTCGGATATGGCGACGAGAGTGCCGGTGAAAGACTCATCGATGCCCAGTATGCAAGCTTGACTCTTTATGTATCAACCTCCATGGGGGGTATGGAGACCATGTTTGGTGTTAATTTTGCCGATGGGAGGATTAAGGGATACCCATTAACGATGCCCGGGGTGGGGGATAAACTGTTCTATGTAAAGTGCGTTAGAGGTGGACAGAACTATGGCGTAAATTCATTCAGCAATAATGGGAATGGAACCATAAGCGATAATTCCACAGGTTTGATGTGGACACAGGATGACAACGGGGAGCCTCTTTCCTGGGAGGAAGCTTTGGAGCATGCCGAAACATCAGTATTTGCAGGATATACGGACTGGCGCTTACCCGATGCAAAAGAACTTCAGAGTATTGTGGATTATACCCGCAGCCCAGCAACAACTTCTTCATCTGCAATTGATCCGCTTTTTAATTGTTCCCAGATTACCGATGAAGGGGGGAACCTCAATTTCCCTTTCTGCTGGACATCTACTACTCATGCTTCTGTTTCATCCACACCGGGAGAACAGGCAGTTTATGTCTGTTTTGGAGAAGCCCTGGGATGGATGGAAGAACCTCCCATGTCGGGCAATTATACATTGATGGATGTACATGGCGCCGGCGCTCAGCGCTGTGATTTTAAAACCGGCGACCCTGGCGGCTATCCATACGGCTTCGGCCCCCAGGGGGATGTGGTGAGAATAAAACATTATGTGAGACTGGTTAGAGATATAGCTTCTTCAGGAACAATAGAGAAAACAGAAAAGACTGGTATGAAAATTTATCCCAATCCTAACGACGGTAATTTTAAAGTGATGATCCCCAATGATACGGATAAAATCGAGATCACAACAATTACCGGACAGCCTGTCCTGATGTATAACCCCCATGGCCTGATAACTCTGGATCTGACTCTTCCCCAAAACGGGATCTATTCAATAACAGCCATGACAGAAACCTTAATGCAAACAGTGAAAGTGATTGTTGCCAGGTAAGCGAAATGTATTTTGCTTGTTGGTGTGATTATCAGAAAGTGAAAGATTGCAGGTTGCAGGTTGCAGGTTGCAGGGAGCAGGGAGCAGGGAGCAGGGAGCAGGGAGCTGGGAGCTGGGAGCTGGGAGCTGGGAGTATGTCATTATGATGCAAATTGTGTATTTTATATTTATTTAAATTTATATTTGTAAACAAAATGCCTCTGGGTCCCTATCCGCTAAGGCAATTGTTCATTATTCCCCTCGACTTAGCTCCCCTCGACTAAGCTCGGGGCAGGCTATTGTTCATTATTCATTGTTCATTGTTAATTGTATGAAGGTTTTGCGTTACATTCTTTCTATCCTTGCCGGCCTTGTTCTGGGCAGCATTGTGAATATGGCCATTGTCATGCTTAGCGGCCATATTATTCCTTTACCTGAAGGTGTTGATATGACTAATCTTCAGGAAGGGATCCGGTTGTTTGAGCCAAAGCATTTTATCATGCCATTCCTGGCCCATGCATTGGGAACACTTGTTGGAGCTTTTATTGCCACGCTGATATCAAAAGACCACAGGTTGCTGATGGCAATGATAGTTGGTTTGCTATTTTTGGCTGGAGGGATAATCAATGTGCTTCAGTTGAATGCACCGTTATGGTTTAATGCATTGGATCTTATTGCAGCTTATTTGCCTATGGCTTGGGCAGGATATGGAATTGCTGCCAAAATATGATTGAATAACTTTCACAGGATCTGTTGAGTGTGGTTTGATCAGATTTTTTATATTTGATCTTATGCACAAATACATTCTTTTATTGATCTTTACCGGGAATGTCATATTAATGGCGGGTCAGGATCTGTCACGGGTTGATTCTTTAAAAAATGCGGTTATTTTGGTTGGCAATGGCCCTGAAAAGGTTGATTTGCTGCTGGAACTTGCAGACATGATAAAGTCTGCTTCTCCTGAAGATGCTTTCCAATATACTTCCAATGCACTTCAACTGTCGGAAGCTATTTCTTATGAGGATGGTGCTTTGCAGGCGATGATTGCGCTTTCCCGGATTTACGATAGCAAGACCGAGCTTACTCGTTCTATTGAATATGCAAGCAAAGCGAGGGAAATTGCAGGCAGGTTGGACAGGCAGGATTACTATGCCGGGTCATTGCTCATTCTTGTTAATGGTTACCGACAACTGGGGGCATATGCAAAGAGTTCAGAACTTGCGTTTGAAGCCTTGAAGATATATGAACAAACCAATGATCATGTCGGTCAGAGTAATGCTTTATATCAGATCGGTGGACTGTATTTCCAGCAGCACGAGTATAAAAAGGCCAATGATTATAATTTAAAGTCACTGGAGTCTGCAGAAAGGGCAAGTTATCAATATGGAATGGCCAGGGCTTTGGCAAGTTTGGGGGTGACCTATGGTGCAACCGGCGAGCTTGATCAAGCCATTCATCTTTTGAAGCGATCTAACGAAATGTATATTCAAACCGGCAATTTCCCTGAAATGGTTTCCAATTTTAACAATATTACACAGGGTTTCCGGGAAAAAAACCAGCCCGATTCAGCTCTCCGGTATATCCGGTTAGCCCAGGAAGCCAATAAAAAACTGGGCTCAAACAGGAATTCTGCATATATATATTTTCACCTGGGGCATTATTACGCATCGGTGGGAGATGAAGAAAAATTTTTGCAATATATCCGAAAAGCATACGATGTTGGAAAAAAAACAGATATACTGACGATTCAACTGGAAGCGGCCGAAATACTCCGTAATATTTATAATAATTGTAACCTGGATTCTGCTTACAAATACCTCGATTTGTTGTATGTATTGAGTGACAGCCTCAATAGCCAGGATCTGATTACTCGCCTGGCCCGGCAGGAATTTTTATATGAACTGGAAAAAGAAGAACAGGAAAGGATTTTTAGGGCCAAACGCAAAGATCTCACCAACATAGTCCTGATCCTTGGACTTATTTCAGGGTTTATTTTTATATTATTGATTTTGCTCCGCTATCGCATACTTGTCAAATACTCCAGGCTCAGGCAGCAATATTTAACAGATGAACTTGATTTCAAAAACCGCGAATTAACCACCCACCTTGTTACCCTTATGCGCAGAAATGAAATGATTGAAGATATCCGGGAAAAGCTGTTAAAGATGAAGAAGAATGCCGTTAGAGAAGAGACCAGGACAACCTTGACCAATATTGTCAAGGAACTCAGGGATATTACTCAGGCCAGGGTATGGGAGGAATTTGAAAAACGATTTAAAGAGGTTCATAGCGCATTTTACGAAAACCTTAACCGTGTATTTCCGGATCTTACCCCTAATGAGCAAAGGCTTTGTGCTTTTCTTAAACTGAATATGTCAACTAAGGAAATATCTTCAATTTCAGGGCAAAGCAGCCGTGCTATCGAAATGGCGCGCTTCCGCCTGCGGAAAAAAATGGGGATAGTGAATAACCGCGATGTGAATCTGATAACCTTTATTTCCAGAATTTAATCTTTTGCGTAATTGATTTCCGTAGCAATGTCCCGGAGGCGATAAAATGAATCTGAGGATTTTTACAAATACCGTTATTCTCATAATAGTCTTGTAGGTATAGTATACTTTTTCCTGTGAAATTTAAAAATCCCCTTTTGATTAATTGATAATGATTTCATGATGGGTTGCAAATAGTTCGTGAAACTATAGTGATGAGAATATTCCGGATTGTGAAATTTTTGTGAAGTCTTGAAAATTGATATTACTTACATAAAGCCCGAAATTTGTATAGATCAACTTTTTTTAACAATAACTTATCTAAACTTCCAGATTATGAAAGTATCCAGTCCTTTTTGCAGGCAGTTTTTCCTGTTGCTTGCTCCGTTGTTCCTGACAATATTTGTGTTAAGCTTTACAACCCAGGCCCAGTATTGGTATTACAGCGATGTGGATTCGATCCCGCCGGGATACAATGGAAATGTGATTGGTACCGGTATGGCTTTTGATCAGGATGGCTATCCTCATATTTTTAATTACCATCCCCGTTTGTTTGGATCGAAATTGCATCACACCTGGTGGGATGGTTTTGGATGGCAGGATGAAGAGCTGGTAGGAGTGGGAACCGGAGGAATCAATACCGGGCCTGGTGTTGCCATTGATCCTGAAAACCACATTCATGTGGCATTCAGGAATGACCAGTACGGTATCAGTTATGGGTTTTTTGACGGAGAGTGGCAGTATGAGACCGTAGATGCAACGACAAACAGTGCCAGTTGGCTTCGCTTTACCATTGATTCCCAAAACAGGCCTCATATTGCCTATACAGGTGTTGACCAGGGAGAGCTCAGATATGCGTTCAAAGATAATGGAAACTGGAACGTTGAAGTGTTTCCCGGCGGCTTCGGTACCGTAGGGTCTATTGTTACCGATCAGCTTGATAATCCTCACATCCTGTCTTCCATGGCTTATTCTATTTACCGCTATTTTAACGGAACAGAATGGATTGTTGAAGATAACCTACCATTCAGCATGGATTCATATCTCGTCCTGGATGAAAACCAACAGCCCCATGTTAGTTTTTATTATACTGGTGAAGGTCTTTACGATTTGCGGTATGCTTATAAAAACGCTGGTGAATGGGTTTTTTCCGTGGTTGATCCCGGAACGCAACAAAACAAAATTGGTTGGGATAATATTATCCGTATTGATCAGGAAGGCGTATTTCATATTGTGTATTTTGCTCATAATGCCGGATTGGTTAAACATGCCTGGGGTTCAGACGATGCATGGAATACGGAAATTATTGATTATATAGACATATGGAATCCTGCAATAGATTTTATTATCGATAACAATTTGTTGTATATTTCTTATCATGATAATATTGAAGGCTGGTTGCGTTTGGCTTCAAGCGACCCGGTTGTAGGATTGCATGATATAAAAGGCATTCATGATAAGTCATACATGCAGATTAAACCGAATCCGTTCCGGGGAAAAACGAATATTGACGCATTCCTTGAAAATGAAGGAATCATCAGCCTTGATGTATATAATTCCACCGGTGAACATATCCTTTGTCTGGCCTCAGAAAACCTGAGTGCCGGCCGGCATAGCTTCACCTGGGATGCAAATGGAATGGACGGCAGGAATCTTCCTGCAGGGTTGTACCTGCTTATAATGAGGCACTCGTCAGGTCAGGAGTCTGCCAAAGCCATCATTTTCTGAAATCAGTCATTTGTACTGCCATCTTTGTTGTTATGATGCTGGAACAATAAGTGTTTTCCTGCCAGTTTAATGAAACTCTGCCACCTGTGCTGAATCAGATATCTTGACTATTCGTAATCCTCTATGTTATAGAAAAATATTTTCATACTCAAAGAATTTCTTTATTGTTGATGGGAGATGTATATGGTTTGCCGCTGTGTGATCATGGCTGCAACGATTACATTGCCAAACCATTCCGCAAAGAAGACCTCATCAACCTTATCCTGAAATGCTTCGGAAATTTGTAAGTGCACGAATAAGCGTATCTTTGAAAGTTTTTTGGTAAGATCAATTCAGGTTAAAAATGCAGAAAGGTTTATTTATTGCGTTTGAAGGTATTGACGGCTGCGGGAAAAGTACCCAGCTAAAGCTGCTTTGCGATGCCCTGGAGAAAAAAGGCCATAAAGTGTATCCTACCTGTGAGCCCACAGGAAGTCCTATAGGTTCATTGATCCGGGATATTTTCGGACACCGCATGGAGGCCGATCACAGGGTGATTGCAGGATTGTTCGTGGCCGACCGCCTCCATCATATCCTCAATAAAACCGATGGCCTCCTGAAAAAGCTAGAGGAAGGCTATACCGTAGTCTGTGATCGATACTACTTGTCTTCTTACGCTTATCAGGGAGTACATATGCCTCTTGACTGGGTCATTGAAGCCAATTCCCTGAGTGCTGCTTTGCTAAAGCCTGACCTTCACATCTTTTTAGATATATCTCCGGAGATCAGTATGGACAGAATTCAAAACGGCCGAAACAGTGTGGAGCTTTATGAAACCAGGGAAAATCTGCAAAAGGTACGGGATATGTACTTTAAAGCAATGAGCCGGCTGGAAGATAAAGAAGTGTTTTTTGTTACCAACGGAAACAGAAACCAGGATGACATTGCCCGCGACATATGGAGTGAAGTGTTATTTCACCTTACCCAAATCCAATAGTTATGTCTATCTGTTTGATATTGTGTATGAAGATTTACTTTGCACGCGGTGCAAAGTAAGCACTGAAGTATTATCTTGATATTTCATTGAGATTTTATTATATTTATCAGTCTGAATATTAATAGGCATACTCAGGATATGCGTTTCGAAAAAATCAACTCAAAGGCATTACGCATAGGGCTAATATACCTTGTGATCGGCTTATTATACATCCTGTTTTCCGATCGTATTGTAAATGAGATTTCCCAGGATGCCGATTATATTCTCAGGATACAGACCTATAAAGGCTTTGTCTTTATCGTTATTACCAGTGTAATTATATATTTGCTTGTTTACCAGGAACTTCTAAAACAAAGAAAAGCCAAAAATGAGCTCCTGGAACAAAATGCCCGATATGAGGCATTGAATGAACAACTGCGACAGATAAATACTGAGGTTGTTCTGGCAAAAGAGAAAGCTGAAGAAAGCGACAAGCTGAAAACTGCTTTCCTGCAAAACCTGTCGCACGAGATCCGTACTCCGCTGAATGCCATTACCGGTTTCACTGAGCTTTTAATGGACGATAATATGCCAATGGACAAAAGGAAACGGTTTGCAGAGATCATTATGAAAAGCAGCCAGCAATTATTGTCCATTGTTAGCGATGTAATTACCATGTCTTCTATTGAAACAGGGCAGGTGCGATTAAATATATCCAATGTAAATTTAAACCACATTATTTCAGGTCTTTCTGAAGTTTTTTCGGAGCAAGCTGCCGGTAAAAGGATTCGGTTAATTGCTAAAAAGGGTTTAAACGATCACGATGCTATGGTCAGCACCGATGGGGGTAAGATTACTCACATTCTAAGTAGTTTGATCTCCAATGCTCTGAAATTCACCATAGAGGGTTATGTGGAATTTGGCTATATGAAAAAGGAAAATGAGCTGGAGTTCTTTGTCCGCGATAGCGGAATAGGCATTGATAAAGACATGTTTGATAAGATATTTGAATATTTCCGCCAGGTAGATATTTCAAGCACCCGTACGTATGGGGGAACCGGGTTGGGGCTTTCCATTGCAAGGGGATTAGTTGGCATATTGAGCGGTAAAATGCAAATTGAATCGGAACCTGGAAAAGGATCCGCTTTCTGGTTTTCTGTTCCGTATAATCCAGTTGAGGTTTCATCACACTCCCACACAGAAAAGTTTCTTACCGGTAAAAATTTCACACTTCTTGTAGTCGAAGATGAATATTTTAATAGTTTATTGTTTGATGAAATGCTTGCGAATACAGGTATAAAGGTAGTTCATGCGGGAGACGGAAGGGAGGCCGTGGAGGTATGCAGAAACGACTCATCCATTGATATTGTCCTGATGGATATAAAACTACCCATCATGGATGGTTATACTGCCGCAGGTATCATCCGCAAAGAAAGACCAGGCCTCCCGATAATTGCCCAGACTGCCTACGCTCTGGAAAGCGAAATCAAAAAGTTTCAGGGTGTGTTCGATGGCTATATTACCAAACCTATTCATGAACCTGAACTAAATGAACTTTTAAGCATTCATATGAACCTCCATTAGACTATAACTATATTCCCGTAAAATTAAATACATGAAGTACAAGGTTTGCATATTGGATGTAAAACGAGGCACTATGCAGGAAAGTCTTGAAAAACTCATTAACCACCTTAATGAAGAAGTAATATCCGTTTTTCACAATATCAAGCCTACATTTCTGCCAATAAGTTCTACAGCTGAAGTTGAATTTTTACTTATCGTTAAAGGGCTTAAGTGAAAATATTGGATATATTGTTTCCTATGCAACTAAAAGGATTTACAATGGGTCATTTGGGCAGTAATTTGTAATTCTCAATATTATGAAGTCATTCTTAAAATGTCTGACATTGTTGATCTCAGCAATGTTATGCATTAATTTTCTGTTTTCCCAGAGTATCGAGGAAAGAATCATCGGGATAGCTCACGAAGTTTATTTTAAAATAGAAAGTGAGGATTTTTTTCGTGAATTTACTATTTCATATCCCCAGGATGACGCTGTTTTCATAAGTGAAGATGAAGATCTTACGATCCACATCGACTTCAGGCTGCTATTGAAAAATATGTCTAATAGCCCGGAAGTGTTGCCCTCTCCTTACGAACCCGGTATGCCGGTGGAAGTCGATTTTCCTGTTGATGCAGCCTGGTCGCCCGATGGAAATAGTTTTGCATTTATTAACAAACATAGTAACAACCTTGTGGTTTATGATGCAGCTACTTTGGAGGTTCTTGCGACCATTCCCACAGGAAGGGAGCCAATATGCCTGAGGATGACCTCGGATAAAGCATATGTGTGTTGTCATAAAGATCAGGAAGTATGGGTGATCTCCCTGGATGACTACAATCTGGAAAATATAATTTCTGTTGACGGAACTCCATGCCAGGTTGAAATCACGGCAGACGGGAAGACTGCCTATATAGCTTGCGATAAAGATTTCGATGGCAAAGTCATTGCATGGGACCTGAATTCCAATCAGCTTATTTACGAAATAAGCGAACCATTGATATACCACTGGTTAATGGCAGGGCCGTCAGGCAGGAAAATGTATGGGTTTACAAAATTTCACCTAGATCCCGATGGAGAGAAATTTGTTTCCGGTTATGCAGGCATAGGATGGCCTGTCATTTTTAATGCCAAAACGGGAAGCATTGAAAAAGTATTCAAAGGCATCTATCTGATGGGATGTAATTATTCTCCCACGGGCGATACCTTGTATATGTTTTCAACTCCGGAAGAAAATAAGATGATAATGTATCGCATCAATATGTCGGATTACAGTGTAATTGACTCCATACTTACGAATACAACCATGTACAGTATACCGCTTTTCTCTGATATTATAATCAGCCGAAACGGGGAGCGGGCTATTACTGCGGGTGACGGCTGTTGCATTTTTGACTTTGCTTCCCACACCTTACAACGTCCCAATGTGCCGGTTTCTGCATTATTGAATATTTTACAATCTAGAGATCGTGAATATGCAATTATTCCGGCGGAAAGATTTATATGGTTTATTCACATGGCAAGCGGGCAAGTATATACCAGTCAATATTCCGGAGTATTAACGGAAAACCCCGCGATTACAAGTCCGCTAGAAGACAAGATTGTTGCCGGAAATCTTCCGGATTATAATCTTATGGGCCAGGGGAATGAAATGCTATACTGTTTGGATTTCAATGATGTTACTAATGTAACTTGTTGTGGTTCTGTTTTATGCGGGGCAGCCCCCGAAGCAGATGTCCCATCATCTACGGTAATGACACCGGATGGAAGCAAGATTATTACCGCTAACATGCTTTCATTTAATATTACGGTCTTCGATGTGGAAATGAAAGAAGTAGATACCATCATTCAACTTTCAAAAGTGTCGGGGATACTCCCTTTACCAAATAACCAACAGATGATCGCATACGGGGCAAATGCCTCCGTTATTCATCTGATTTCCCTGGAAAGATATGAAACTGTTGACGTTCTTGGAACCGGCAACATTGATGAGGCATTATTATCATCCGATGGTCGTAAGGCTTATCTTATCGAATATTCCGGTGGATTTGCCAATATCTTAAAGGTCGGGTTAGAAGGAGATACCATGGACATACTGGATCAGGCATCGATTCCTGCCACCAGGGGAGTCTTTTATCAGTTTTTTGGGGAAGTATCTATTTATACAAAGGTTGCTCTAAGCCCCGACGATAAATACCTTTTGATAGGTTACAACCACCCATCACTGGGTAGTGTACTGAATATTGTAGATGCCCAAACCCTCGGAATGTTGACACAGGTTCCTATTCCTTATTATGGCATCTTTGATATTGTTTTCAGCGGAGATAATAAAAGAGTAGTCCTCCTTGGTTTTGAATCCGAAACGGCCATCATTTTCCTGGATGGTATTAATTCGTTTGTGGAGAACGAATTCAGCATTGAAAACTACAGTTTCTCGGGAGAATTCAATAGCTATGACGGAATGTTTTATGTCCTGAACTCCGGTAATTATCTTTATAAAGTGGATCCATTGACCGGAGAAATAGTGGATGTCATAAATCATGGAGAACCTCTGACCTGGAAGGTGAGGCTTGACAAAGATGGCAATCCCTTGATCTTGTCATCCTTCAATATGCTTTATGAAGGTGAAGCATATCCCATGCCCGGAATAACAGCGGATTTGCTATACAATGAATCCGCTGATATATTTGTGAGTTCGGTTCCCGGCCCTGATTGGATCTGCGTGTTTGATCCTTTGGAGGTTGGCCTCCGCCAATATCCCTTGTCGGAAACCCGTAACGATATTGTAGTTTATCCTAATCCGTCAAGCGGATTTGTAAACATCCGGTCTCTTCATCCAATCAAAAACATTAGAATCATTGATATGATGGGTAGTGAAGTTTGGAACGGGAACACAGATGGCTATGAAATTGCTATGAATATCGGGAGTCTTACTGCGGGTATTTACAGGATAAGCGTTTTGACCGAACAGGGATATAGCAACGGGGAAATCATTATAAAATAATCCTCGATATATTTTGTAATTTTGCTTTGTGGCTTTATTAAATAAAATATTGCGGAGTATGAAGTTCCTTTCTATTCTTTTAATTGGAACCTTTCTTCTGGTTTCCTGCGTGGATCGAAATGAAATCAGTTCTATCAATCCCGAAAACTGGGAAAAAAGGATAACGGACATACCTTTGGAAGATACCCTTTTAAAAGGCAGTTCTTATTTATCGGTTTACTCCCAGATATATGGCATGACGGAGCACAGAACCCATGATCTGACGGTTACGATTAGCATGAGAAATACAAATCTCAGGGATACGGTGTACATCAACAAGGCATCGTATTACAATACTGAAGGGAAATTGATCCGTACCTATTTCGATCGTTCTGTTTTTCTGCTACCCATGGAAACAGTGGAAATAATTATTGACGAAACCGACAGGGAAGGCGGTACGGGTGCCAATTTTGTCTTCGATTGGGCAATATTACCTGGTTCCAATGAGCCTTATTTCGAAGCGGTTATGATCTCAACTGCTAACCAGCAGGGGTTATCGTTTAGCACGAAAGGAATTAAAATCAAATAAACTAAACTAAACTAAACTTTCTTAACCGTCTAAACTATCTAAACTAATAGCAATCCTGGCATCCCCATAAGATCCTTGAGTCCGCTAAAAGCCACAATTACTAGTGCTGGCCAATGACAATCGATTACGACGGGACTTTGCTTTGATAGCAAATGCCTTGATCTTAACAATTCAACTCAATACGAAATAGCGCAAGAAAGCATAACAATAAAGAGTTCTGGTTGTTCTTAGGACAGCGTCTGGATGTCTCGAAGGCTTTCGAGTTTGTACAAACCTCTTCTTGATCTAAGATCGAAGAACAAACAATCTTTGATCGAAGATATTATCTGAGATCTATGATATCTGCGATCATCCAGAAACCAGAATCCGTTTTCCTGCTCTCTGTTACATTACCGATGTGATAATAGGCTGATTGGTAAATACTTCCTGCCGAGATGAATTAAAAGATGAAAGTCTAAGAAATATTCGGTAATATTGTCAATTAAACCTCATTCCTTAACACCACAACAGGAGTGCAATATCACTTGAATGAGGGTCAGTATTAACAGAATATGCAATGAAATTATAAATTGGAATGAAGATTACTTTAAGTAGAAAAAATATAACATTCAACCCGGATCCCAGCAGGGTGATTGCCCGTTTTCTTTTTACAAATGATCAAAGAGCTGTAAATACCATTCGATATATCCTGGAAATGCGTGAAGATGATGCTTCTTTTGCATTAAAACAGACTCTTAGGGATTACTCAATGCGTCACAGGAATATTACTAAAATATTTGAGAAGCATTTTAATAGAATTATCCATTTACTCCCACATTTAAGCATAAAGCCCGATTCAATTGATTATTCCAAACAAATTCTTATAGGTTCGTATTTTACCATGGAATATTCTATTGAATCAGTGGCTTTTTTTAACCCTTCGATGGTAGAACACCCGGATCAGACCGAGATCAAACCTGGTGAAAAGAGGGTTATTATTAGTTTCAGAGCTACAGGTGAAGGGCATATTTCATCCATTGTTTTCAGGACTGGCATACTTGATAAAACCAATAAACTTGCTCTTGAACCCATTGGTAAATTGCTGGAAGAAGCAGAACATATCCGGCGTCATACATACAATAAGAAAGCGTTTGCCCAAAAAATAGATGGCATGCAGGAAATGTATGGAATAATTCCTCCTGCCTTAATATTGGAAAAACTCAATGACGAGTTTACTTACGATGAATTTCGCAAATGTATCGACGAATCAAGAAAAACTATTCCATTGACAACTGAAAATGAATTTCTGTTTAATCAAATAATATGGCTCGCTTCATCGCATTATGAACTTCAGTTTTCATTGGATACCAATATCTCGGAAAGGGTTATTTTTCCTGTTTCGTCACATGAAAAAAATGGTGTTGAAGATGCCCGCTTTGTGAAGTTTATAGATGAAAACAACAAAACAACATATTATGCTACGTACACGGCTTACGACGGCACAACTATTCTGCCCAAAATTCTTGAAACAGAAGATTTCTATCACTTTAAGATAATGCCTCTGCATGGTGAAATTGCTCTGAATAAAGGCATGGCATTATTTCCAAGAAAGGTGAATGGAAAGTATGCAATGCTTTGCCGCTTAGATGGTTTTAACAATTATATAGCTTTTTCCGATAATATTACTGTATGGCGTGAGGCCAAATTGTTGCAACAACCAAAGTATTCCTGGGAGCTTATTCAAATCGGTAATTGTGGATCACCTATAGAAACTGAAGAGGGATGGCTGGTAATAACTCATGGTGTGGGCCCCATGCGTGAGTATGTATTGGGGGCTGCTTTATTCGATATCGATAATCCTGAAAGAGAAATAGGGAGATCGAAAACTCCGCTTTTAATTCCAAATGCTGAAGAAAGAGAGGGCTATGTTCCTAATGTAGTATATTCTTGTGGTTCAATGGTACATAACAAGGATTTAATCATTCCTTATGCTATGTCGGATTATTCCTCTACATATGCCTCTGTCAATTTAAAGGAACTTCTAAATGAATTAAAAAATTCAAAATAGTCACCATCTTTTTCTCTTCTGCGAGTAATTCGGTGCTTCTTTATATTTAATAAGAACCATTTCATTGAAAATGTGTGAATGATGTAACATATTCACACAGTAGTGTAATAGTTTTCGGATATGATAGATATACCTTTATGAGATGGAAACATTTCCATAAATCAAAATTTAAAAAAAATGAAAAATTTAATTTCAACGCTCTTTTTATCAATAATAGTAATGATTGGAGTAGTGTTTTCAAGCTGCCAGTCAAAAGTTAAAGACAAAGCCAGCGATAAGGCACAGAACACAGAAAATATTATAGCGGACACTCAAAATGATTCAGTAATAGCTCAGCAAGACACAATCACTGCCTATCAAGAATTCGTTAAAGAATCCGAAAAAAGGATGGATGCTTACGAGAAAGAGATTGCTGACTTAAAGCTTAAAATTGAAAAGAAGAATAAAGCAGATAAATCAAAGTATGAGGAGAAATTTGCACAACTGGAACAAAAAAGAGATACGTTAAAAACAAAAGTTATCGATTATAAAAATAAACAAATGGATGGTTTTTATGAAAAACAAGTTGAATTTAAAAAAGATCTGGATGATTTGGGCAGTGCTATTGCAAATTTCTTTGTGAAGGAAGAATAGGCTCAGATTTCTGTTTTATCCATTAAATAAATAAATTGAACTTTCAATTGTGTGGTTTTTTAAGACTTTTCAGGCTTGGCAAAGAAAAAAGGTTTTATATCAAATATCATTAATTTTATATTCAAGAAAACATCGGCCAAAATATTCAAAGCTATAAAAATGAGCACTGATCATAAAAGTTAATATCAAAACCAACTAATGGAAATGTTAATGAAAAGTCAAAAATAATTGAGAATTTTTAAAATTAAATTTACATCAATAAAAATAAAAAAATCATGAACCTCCTTTTTATAATAATTCCTATTGTATTAATATTCCTATTAGGAATAAGAATTGTTAGGCCAACTCATCGTGGACTTATTGAACGGCTAGGTAAATACCAAAAACTTGCCAATCCCGGTTTTCATTGGATAATCCCTATAGTTGACCGTATATTTATGGTAAACATAACGGAACAGATGGTTGATGCCGAGCCTCAGGAAATCATTACTAACGATAACCTGAATGCAAGTGTAGACGCCCAGGTTTACTTCCGTGTAAAACAAGATGAGGAAAGTATCAAGGGATCCACTTATGATGTTGACAATTATCAGTGGCAGATTGTAAATCTTGCCCGCACAACGCTTCGTAATATTATTGGCACCCTAACCCTGAAATCTGCCAACAGCGAGCGGGGGAAAATTAATACTGAACTGCATGAAACTTTACATAAAGAAACCAAAAGCTGGGGAATAGAAATTATAAGAACTGAACTTAAACAAATAGATCCCCCAACTGATGTGCAGGAAACCATGAATAAAGTAGTGAAAGCGGAAAATGAAAAAATTGCAGCCATTGATTCGGCCACAGCAGCCGAGACAGTTGCCGATGGTGTGAAACGTGCAAAAATTAAAGAAGCTGAAGGTTATAAACGTGCTAAAATTTTACATGCCGAAGGTGAAGCTGCGGCTATAAAACTGGTAAATGAAGCAGCCGATAAATATTTTATTGGAAATGCTCAATTATTAAGAAAGTTAGAAGCCCTGGAGGAATCCCTAGGAAGGAATACAAAAATAGTTATCCCGACAGGTTCTGATCTGGTAAATATTATCGGGGACATGGCAGGAATCGTGCCATTAGTTAAATAGCAATAATAAATTCTAAATTATATATTATGAACAAAGGAACAGTAAAATTTTATAATGATTCTAAAGGATTTGGGTTCATTAAAGATGCTGAATCGACAAAAGAGTATTTCGTACATTCTTCAGGTTTAAAAGAAAGCATATCTGAAAACGATGAGGTATCATTTGATTTACAGGAAGGCAAAAAAGGGTTAAATGCTGTAAATGTGAAATTGATTTAGCTTGCATAATCTCTTAGACGAGCAACATTAGCGATTAATATAAGTAAGTACGAAGGTATAGCGAATAATGCCCCCTCCCTGCCAGCAAGGAGGGGGCTTGGGTTGAGCATGCCGGAAAAATGAACAGGGTTTATTGCAATAATTCAGATAATATTTTTTCAATCATTGTATATTATATCTGACCGATATACAAAGATCAGATGGGGCTGAAAAATGGGACAGTTTTAAACACAAACTAAACCATGATCTAGAAGAACTGGGAAAAGCATTGAAAAGTTTTACACAACCAGGCAGTATCCCCAAAAGTGTGTAACTGGCAAAGTTATTCTGATTTTTTGTTGTAGTCGAAATGCTGTCATACCATACTTTTATTGCTTTCTTCTACTGTTTATTAGCTGCTGTCAATGCTAACTGGAGCTAATTATTGCCAGCTTCTCTTTTCACAACGTCTGCATGCTCTAATATTTCATTATAAACATTCAAATAACCCTCTGCCATTTTTTGGCGACTGAACATAGATGAAACCCACTTAGTACATTTAAACCGGTTTATAGAACCAATATTTTTTAATGCTTCGATAGCTTCATATGTATTAGATACTAAGAAACCTGTTTCTCTATGAATAATTAATTCGGGCATCGATCCAAGGTTAAATGCAATAACCGGAGTGCCGCAAGCCATGGCTTCAACTACGCTTAGTCCGAAAGGTTCCCTAAAGCTAATTGGATGCAATAGTGCACATGCCAGGCTTAAAAGTTTTAATCTCTCTTTCGGACCTGAATTGCCAACATATACAATATCGTCGTTGTTAATGAAGGGTTGTACCTTTTCATTATAATATTCCTGGTCTTGAATTAAGCCGGAAATAATAAGTTTTCTTTTTGATTTTTTAGCAATTTCAATAGCTTCGTAAGTTCCCTTATCAGGATGTATCCTGCCAAAAAACAACAAATAATCTTCCGGTTCGCGATTAAAAACAAACTCATCGATATTAATACCATTATATACAGTTGCGGCATAGGTAAGTTCCGGGTTGCGGTCGGAATCACTTATAGAAACATAGTGGGTTGTATTGTTGTATTTTTTATATACCGGTATAATTTTAGGGGATGAAAACCCATGTATGGTTGTAACCATGGGAGTTTTGATCAGTCTGGAATAGGAAAGCGGTAAAAAGTCAAAATTATTATGAATGATATCAAAATCATCTGCTTGTTCCATTAAATGACTGATATGCAGACATTCTGCTACTTTAGGGTCAATCGTTTTATCATTTGCACAAGGGCGTTCGCATACCGATGATAATACTCCTTTAGTGATGGAATCACCAGTTGCAAATAATGTTACATCAAGCCCTTTTTCTATTAATCCTTCGGCAATATTTGAAGCTACTTGTTCCCATGGCCCATATTTTAGAGGAGGCGTACGCCAGGTTATGGGCGAGAGTATTGCGATTTTCATTGCTATCAATTATTATATTTCTGTTATTATGTGAACGTTGCAGTTGACAATTGAAGTTGAGTGCTGTCGCTTCTCCGCTTATCCCATCGCAGGCCTTTTATTTTTCAGGCAATAATCAACCAAATCTTCAATCATAGCTGTACCAACGCACATCACTTTATCAGCTCCGCCCCAGTATATCTTAATACTTCCATCGTTTTCAGGAACCGTTCCACAGCAAAAGACCACATTGTGCACATATCCTGTAACTTCATAAGCTTCATCAGGTTGTAAAATCCATTCATCACCAACGGCAACAATTTTTGAAGGATCCTTCAGGTCGTGTAATGCTACACCTAATCTATAAACACTCCCGTCCATTGTAGGAAAGACACCATGGTAAATACTTAACCAGCCTCGGATAGTTTTTATAGGAGGTGCCCCTGGGCCTATTTTCATTTCATCCCAATGGTATTGCATGGGTTTCATAATCAGTTTCGATTGGCCCCAGTATATGAGATCGGGCGAATACGATATCCAGATTGACCAGGGCGATATTTCTGAATGAGGGCGATCGAGCCTGGCGTATAAACCACCTATTTTTTCGGGGAAGATAACCACATTACGATAGTCTGCCTCAGTAATAAGCGATACTCTTTCGATCGCCTGAAAATCTTTTGTTCTTGCTAAACCAATTCGAACACCGTGTTTCGAATAAGCACTATAGGTTATAAGGTATACCCCATCAATAAATACTATTCTTGGATCTTCGATTCCGTATGCCTCATATTCGCTAAAAATGCCATTTGTAGCCGGTATCATAAAAGGGTTTTTATCTATCCTGAAGTTAAACCCATCGTCGCTTACTGCTTTTCCTAAAATGCTGCGTCCGTTTAGTTTATGCGAACGGAATATCATCACATACTTACCATCGTGCTTTACCACAGCAGCATTATGCACCGTTGCTACCGGGTAGGGTACATCATCTTTGGTAAGAATGGGATTGTTTTGATACCTGTTAATTAACATGATTTGGTTTTTATAGTAAGAACATTTAAATAGATGGTTAAAGTTTTGATGACAAGTTGCTTTCAGGCTAAAGTCTCATACCACTTTCTATTGCTACTTCCCATTATGTATTCAATCCCAGTTTTCACCACTTAATTATACTTGTGATATTCCTCATAAGCCTGTAACACCGTTAAATGCGATATTAAATACGATAATGAGCTTTCGGCTCCCTGGTTGCGGTTTACTCCATAACTTTCAAAGCCATCGCAGCAACCTTTGGTTTCAAAATCGTACAAACTCAATCTAAGATCGTTTTCACCTAAAAACCATAAAAACGAAGTATATAGTTTGTTCAGGTACTCTTTGTCTTTAGTAATGTGAAAAGCCTGGTGATACATAAGGACCATGGCCATGGCATCAATTGGTTGTTGGGCAAATACAGAGCGTTCGCCGTCTTTCGTATACCACTTTTCGTTACCGATAATTGACAGGTAGTTTTCGTTTAAAGTGTGTTCGGTAAGAAATTGCATGGAATTAATGGCTGTTTCCAATACTTTATCCTCGTTCAGGATTTCCGCAGAATGAAGAAGTGCCAGGGGCAAAATGCCGTTATCATATGCAAGAAGCGCTTCAAACCATTTCCATTCATCAGATTCGTTTTCCTTGTAATGTTTAATCAGCTTATGGGCCAGGTTTCTAAGCCTTTCTGTCATGGAATCATCAGCAGGGTTTGCTTTAAGGTAATAGCACACCCCTATCATGGTATTTGCAATACCGCGTATGGATTTTAATATTTCGAAATTAGGGGCTGCATTAAAAAACATTAGCCGGCCTGTCTGGTAATAGGCATCGTTGGGCGCGTTTCCCATTAAATATCCAAGTGCCCAAATTGTGCGCCCAAAGGAATCTTCAGATCCAATATCATCAAGGTAGTTTCTGCTAAAGCTTAAAAAATTACGAAAGGTTCCATCCTTGTTCTGCATGTAATGGATATAACTCAGGTAAACAGGCGATAATTCTAATGCACGGGCATCCTTCATCTGCCGGTATGCCATTGATACCATTAGCAGAGCCCGGGCATTGTCATCGAGGCAATAGCCTTCTTTTAAATTGGGAATGCCAAACTTTGCGTGTTGGATAATCCCGGTATCGTCAGTTAGCCTGTTAATATGTATAAGTGAAAAAGGAGGCAGGATAAGCAAGTCCAGGATAGAGTCACTTTTTGTCATTTTATCGGCGCCTTGCATCAAAGCTTGCTCACCAATGGCAATATATTTTTCACCGATTTTTGGCCAGGTTATTTTCTTGCCATATTCACTGGCATTATATTTAAGCTTGTTTAGTTCAGCTGGATTGTCAAGAAGTTCTGTTATGATTGATCTAAGCTCATCTGAGTCGCTGAAATTAAATAGTCTTCCCCTTTTATCGGCCAACAATTCTGCGGCATGCCAGTATGGGGTCGAAATTACTGCCGACCCAACACCTATGGCATAAGCAAGTGTGCCACTTGTGATTTGGGCTTCGTTTAAATAGGGTGTAATATATATATCGGTAGCTGACAAATATTTAAACAGGTCTTTAACATTTAAAAATTCGTTTAAAAAAATCACATGATTTTCCAGTTGAAGTGTTTTAACAAGGCGCATTAAAAAAATCCGGTATTCCTCACCCGAATGCCTTAATACATTGGGGTGAGTTTTACCCAAGACCATATAAATTACATTAGGGTGTTTTTCGATCACCTTAGGCAAAGCTTTTATCACCGTTTCAATGCCTTTGTTGCGGCCAATAAAACCAAATGTTGTAAGTACTTTTTTATGTTCAAGCCTAAACTCTTTCTTTGAATTTTCAGCATTGAATTGCAAGTCAGGAACACCATGGTCTATAAAAGCAATTTTTTCTTCCGGAACGTCATAAATATTAATCAAAAAATCAATGGCCTTATGGCTCATTACCACAATTTTATTGGCCATTTTGCAGATTTCCTGCAAAACCGCCTTTTCATTGTAGGATGGAGTTTTCAATATTGTATGTAATGTAACAACTAACGGGATTTCCAAACGATGCAATAAGGGCAGAATATATACACCGTTCTGTCCGCCAAATATGCCAAACTCATGTTCGAGCACGCAAAGGTCTGCTCCGCTGTGATTGATGAATTTTACTGCTTCTATGTAATCTTCCTGATATTCCTGCCGGATAGTAAGTTTTACCTCTTCGGGGTATTCATAATTCCCGTTATAATCGTTTAGTGCTATAACAAAACCATTATTTGCCTCCTTTTTTTCTGAGTCACTGATTATAACAGAATTAAACAGGTTGTTAGTAAAAGTACCAATACCGCATTCTCTGGGGGGGTATGTTCCTATAAATGAAATTTTCATATATCTCGCTCTCCTTAAATCAGGCTATTCGCAATATATGTATATAAACATAATAAATGTTCAATACAGTTATAATCTTCAACCAAATGGATTATAATTCGCTCTTTTTATTCTTTTCCGCTCGTTTTGCTTCTTTGTCCGCCCGTTTCTCTTTTAGGTTTTTTACCGGGGCTTTTTTGGTGTTCTTTTTAGCTTCTTTTTCTTTTGACATAATATTGTTTTTTTACTGATTTATTTTCAAACGCTAACAGCTTCATAACCACTTTTAATAATGGTCGAAATCATTTTAAACCGTCCGTTTGCTTTTACGTTATTGGAAGTATGTGCGGGGATTATAATGCCTTCTCCGTTTTGAAGTATATTCGATTTATGGTCTATTATTATTTCTGCATTTCCTTCAATAATCTGAATAAAAGTATCGAAAGGTGATATTTTCTCCGCAATGGCTTCCCCCGTATCAATGGCTACAACAGTAACATTACCCGTTGTTTTTCGGATTATGGTTGTTGAAACCACTGAATTTGGAACATATTCAATGATCTCAATCAGAATATGTGGTTTTGATTTCTCTATTTCAGAGTTTTTCATTTATTTTATTATTTATGAAGTAAAGGTATGGCAACCTAATCGGCAAGTGTTACACAATTAAAAATTGAATTTACATTATTCACACATTCTCAAGGCTCTCACGCTTTTTATTTTTGAGGTTTTTAAAGTGGGAAGGTGTTAAGCCTGTAAATTTTTTAAATTGATTGGATAAATGGGCCACGCTGCTATAATGCATCTTGTAGGCAATTTCCGAAAGATTAAGTTCATCATATACAATAAGTTCCTTAACCTTTTCGATCTTATGGGTGAGATAATATTTTTCGATGGTAAGTCCTTTTACTTCAGAGAAGAGATTAGCCAGGTAGGTATAATCATGATCAAGTTTTTCACTCAGGTAATCAGATAAATTTGTTTTAATCTGCTCATCGCTATAATGAACCAGGTCTATAATGGCGTTTTTAATTTTTTCAACCAGGATGCTCCTTTTATCACCGATTAGTTCAAGTCCTGATTTCCTTAATGCAACATCCAATTGCTCCAGCTTTCTGCGTGGAATATTCCCAACCAAATCTATTTCGCCTATTTTTACATCATGATAATCCAAACCAAGTTTTTCAAGCTCACTCTTAACTACCATCTGGCAGCGAATACATACCATATTTTTGATGTATATCTTCAATATTATAAAGCACTTATGGATTAATCTTTAGGATGTAAAGTTACAAAACACTTTATGATTAAACAAGGTAATTAATTGATTCAACAATAATCCGTTAGGAAACTCAATTGAAGATTTTGGAAAAAAACAAACATTGTAATAAGCCGGCCCTGTAAATCACTGGACTCGTTTAGTGATAAAAATCACTAATTTTGAAACATGAAACGAAGCTGGAGTATTAAAAATAAATCTTTCGTGTAATTGTTTCAATAAGAATTTGGATATGAAATTTATTTGTCCACTGATTACAGTTAATGATATTAAGCGTTCCAGGTACTTTTACGAAGAAGTACTCGGACAGAAGGTGATTGCTGATTTTGGCGAAAATATTACGTTTCAGGGAGACTTCGCCATTCATCTGAAGGAGCATTTTCAAAGCCTTCTGGAGGGGAACGAAATAATCCATGGGAGGAATAATTTCGAATTGTATTTTGAAGATGACGATCCTGAACCAATTGTGGAAAGACTAAAGGCTTATGGAAGCCATTTTGTTCATGAGCTACGGGAACAGCCCTGGCGGCAGAGGGTCGTCAGGTTTCATGATCCCGACGGGAACCTGATCGAGATTGGTGAAAGCATGGAACACGTTTCATGGAGGCTTTATCAGGAAGGTATAGAAATGGCTGAAATTTGCCGAATCACATATATGCCGGAAGAATTTGTCAGGAAAGCGATAACCAAATACAATGGGTAACAAGGGTTCTGATTTGATAAAATCCTGGAAAACCACTAACGGATACCTGATTTATCGTGTTTTATCCGGCAGGTGCAATGTTTATCTGATTGTAGCGGATGGAAAGAGAATACTGGTGGATACCTCAACAAGCAAAGATTATTCAACGTTGCAGGAACAACTTTTATCATCGTGTTTCCCAGGAAAAGGCCTTGATTTTCTCATCCTGACCCATACGCATTATGATCATTGCCAGAATGCCCAACGTCTGAAACAGGATACAGGATGCAGGATTTATGTGAGTGAAGCGGCAAGGCAGTCAGTTGCAAACGGGTATACCCGTCTGCCATCCGGTACTACCTGGCTAACAAAGTTTTGGATTATGTTGGGCCGGCTGATCGGTAAGAGCCGTTTCGGATATAATCCTTTTGTTCCTGAAAAGTATCTCACCGGAAACTATGATTTTAAAGAGGAGGGGCTGAAAATCAGGATTATAACAACCCCAGGGCATTCAGCGGATTCCGTAAGCATCCTGGTCGATGGCGAAATTGCCCTGGTTGGGGATGCAATGTTCTGGATTTTCAGGAAATCAATATATCCGCCCTTTGCTGATGATATAACAGAAATGGTTAAAAGCTGGGGCTTACTGTTGCAAACAACATGCAAATGGTTCCTGCCCGGGCATGGCAGGCCTGTTGCACGAGAACTTTTGGAGAAAGAGAATTGCAGGCATAAAAAGTAAGAAAGTATTGGGAATGGTAAGAGCAGGTAGCATGTTACAAGTTTCAGGTTACAGGTTGCAACCTGCAGCCTGTAACTTGCAGCTTGCAACTTGCGGCTTGTTGCTTGCAGATGTCATAACCGCGTTCAGGACGAAAAGGAAATGATAATTTTTTAATTTTGGTAAAAAAAAGATGGCTTTACTTCTTTTTTATCTTTTCATGGCTTTATCAGTATCATTTCTATGCAGCATCATGGAATCGGTACTTTTATCCACACCTCAGCCATTTCTGATTGTAAAGGATGAGGAAGCAAAACCATGGGCACGATTGTTCATAAGGTTAAAATCCAATATCGACAGGCCGCTGGCAGCGATACTCTCTATGAATACTGTTGCTCACACTATCGGTGCCGCCGGTGTTGGCGCCCAGGTCGTGAAGATTTTCGGTGATGTTTATTTTGGGCTGGCATCGGCCATCCTGACTATCCTGATCCTGGTTTTCACCGAAATCATACCCAAAACCATTGGAGCTGTTTATTGGAGAACGCTGGCGCGTACCTCAGCGCACATCATACGCGTAATGATAATTATTGCTTATCCGCTGGTTGTCCTTTCTGTGATCATTACCAGAATGATCACCAAACGGGATAATATCCAGGGTACCACCCGGGAAGAGATCACTGCACTGGCGGGCATGGGTGCGGAAGAAGGCTTGTTTAATGAAAAAGAGCATAAGATCATACAAAACCTCCTGCGTCTGAAAGATGTTAAGGTAACCGAGATCATGACCCCTCGCGTAGTGGTGGCCATGGCTGATGAAAACCTTTTCCTGGAAGATTTTATGCAAAACAAGGATTATCTGAAATTTTCCAGGATACCGGTATATGAAGATAATTATGAGAATATCACAGGGTATGTCTTTCGCCAAACAGTTTTTGAAAGGCTTGCGGAAGGACAGAAAAGGATGCAATTAAAGGAACTGAAGCGGGATATTGTTATCGTTCCGGAAACCAATACTCTTTTTACCGTTTGGGAAACCCTTCTGGAGCGCAAGGAACATATTGCACTGGTGATTGATGAATATGGCGGAATGGATGGAATCATTACCATGGAGGATGTTATTGAAACCCTTCTGGGCCTGGAGATTTTGGATGAAAAAGACACCGTAACCGATATGCAGAAGTTTGCCCGTGACCGCTGGAAATCAAGGCAGGCGAAGTATAAATACCTGGATAAAGGCTAATACTGTTTCAATATACTCCATATATTCACCTAAAATCTTAATTATTATGGGTTGCAAATATTACAATGACAATGGACCTGCAGGTGCAATTTACGCATTCGGCCTTATCGGCGCGGCAATTTATTACATTTCAGTGGCAACAACGTTCTGGACAGGCGTCCTGGGCTTTCTCAAAGCAATTGTCTGGCCGGCTTTTCTGGTCTATGAAGCGTTAAAGCATCTGGCGATGTAAGATCCTGTGATACCTTATCCTGTTTGTTATTGATGGCAGATTAAATGATAATTTTGGTGTCTGAATACCTAATATTCGGCCCCTATGCTCAGGATAAGACGAATTTTTAATCCCTACCTTGATGTTAACATTCAAAACATCAAAAAGGTTAAGGAAATTATTGCAAAACAATTTCCTGCTATTTCTTTGGCAAAGATCGAAGAGATAGAAGATCAGCTTATTGATCCTTTAAAGTATCAATACCAGGCATCTCTTTTTCTTGCTGAGGATATAAATGATAACGTTAAAGGGTTCGCTCTACTGTTTTATTTTCCTGATCTTAGTTTTTGTTATCTGGATTATTTGGCTGTCGTTCCGGGCAGAACCTCTTCCGGGATTGGAGGCGCCCTTTACCGAAGGGTTAGAGAAGAAGCAGAATCTTTGAATGTCTGTGGTATTTTTCTCGAATGCCTTCCCGATGACCCGGCTTTATGTGCTAATCCTGATGATGTATTGCAAAACCGTAAGCGACTTGCTTTTTACGAAAAGTATGGTGCCAGGCCTGTCATTAACACGCTTTATGAATCCAAGGTTAAACCCGAAGATGATTGTCCTCCCTATCTGGTATTTGATGGTTTAAGCCGCATGGATTCCATTTCAAAAGAAACGGCCAGGCTTATTGTAAAAGCGATTCTTAACAGGAAATATGGAGATTATTGTGATGAGGCTTATGTTGAAAGGGTCGTTGAAAGCTTCCGCGATGATCCTGTGGTATTAAGAAACATCAAGTATAAGAAATTAACGGAGAAAAAGGAATATCAGTTTATTAATGCAGGGAGAAAAATAGGGATATGGTTTTATATAAATGACAGGCATGCGATACACCATGTTCGCGATAAAGGTTATGTCGAGTCGCCTGTTAGGGTAAAAAGCATTCAGAAAGAGCTTGTTAAAACTGGGATGTTCCAGGAAGGAGAGGTTTTTAATTATCCGGATAAGTATATCCTGGAGGTCCATGATCCTGGATATTTCAGGTATTTTAAACGCGTATGTGAAAATCTGCCAGAAGGAAAGTCGGTATATCCTTATGTATTTCCAATACGGCATGCTTCCAAAGCTCCGAAGGAATTATCGGTCAGAGCAGGATATTATTGCATTGACACATTCACTCCATTGAATAAAAATGCATTCCTTGCCGCAAGGTGGGGCGTGAATTGTTCCCTGAGCGCTGCTGATAAAATTGTTTCCGGAGCCAGGGTTGCTTATGTTCTGACGCGACCTCCCGGGCATCATGCAGAGCGATCGGTTTTTGGAGGTTTTTGTTATTTCAATAACTGTGCTATTGCTGCAGAAAGAATGGCATCCCTCGGAAAAGTCGCTATCCTCGATATCGATTATCATCATGGAAATGGACAGCAACAGATATTCTACAATCGAAACGATATTTTAACGATTTCCATCCATGGTCACCCTTCCTTTGCTTATCCATATTTTTCAGGGTTTTCTGAAGAAAATGGTGAAGGCGATGGGTTGGGATATAACATAAATTATCCCCTGGGTGAAAAAATTACTTATGAAACCTATTCCGGTTATCTGAAGAAAGCACTACGCAGGATTTCAGAATTCAATCCATTATTTCTCATTGTTGCATTAGGACTGGATACGGCAAAGGGAGATCCTACCGGGACCTGGGATTTCCGATCGGAGGATTTTTTTCAAACCGGTAAGAAGATCGGTGAACTAAAACTTCCCACTCTGATCATTCAGGAAGGAGGCTACCGCAGTCAGTCGCTTGGTTATAATGCAAGGGCATTTTTCTATGGGCTGATGCATTCATTCACTCAGACTTAATCATTGTTTAGGGATATGGAGGATAGAGTCATTTCCGAACCACACTTTGTGCCCCCGGGTAAACGAAAGGTTTTTTGTGTTATAACTGATATACCATTCACCCTCTCTGATCCGATCTCCATTTTTTACCAGCAAATCATCGTAACCGTCTCCATTGAAATCACCGGTGAATATCATATAATTTCCTGGATACCCGGATGCATGATCTTCAAAAGATATGGCAATGGAATTGCTGCGCGTGCTGTCTGAGTATCCTTGCCATACAACATCCCCGTTGCGGTATATTCTTTCCAGGAAGATGATTTTATTATCGCCGTTCAAGTCCATCCTGAAAAGATTTTCTGATTTGTATTGAAGCAATTCCTTTTGTGTGAATTCAGCGGGAGTGGGTTGCGAGAACATACCGTTTCCCTGATT
>Ga0180009_10001638_pt1 | contig 27187 bp, 24 predicted proteins | sample OS_PC_MetaG_FD_123537 | JGI IMG/M metagenome (GOLD analysis project Ga0180009, IMG submission 123537) | Groundwater microbial communities from the Aspo Hard Rock Laboratory (HRL) deep subsurface site, Sweden - OS_PC_MetaG | ecosystem: Environmental > Aquatic > Deep subsurface > Groundwater... | reverse complement strand
TTGCCTTTAATTATAAATTTGTTTCAGATGCACTCTCTGCTAAGCATTTTGAACTTATTCCCGGTTTTGTGTCCCGTCCTGATGTCAATGATGCAGTAAAACAACTGAGCAATGTCCAACATGAATATAAGAGCTGTTTTGATATAAATTCTGGTGTGTTGATAGAAGAAAATATCATTACTTCATATGGGGATAAAATCCAGAAAAGCACAAAAAAGCTTATGGATCTTTATATGAATCCGGATTTTTCAGCTATTTTAAAGACCAAAGCGGTTGCAAAGTCTGAGAAAGAAAATGCAACCGGTTACTATTCAGATTTTGCTGTTGCAGGTGATAAGTTGTTTGTGGCTGCTGAGAATGGTTTGGTAGATATTCAGAATGAGCAGGTGACAGTCAATGCCGATCACGGTCAGGTAGAAACTGTTTGTGAATTTAAAGGTGATATATATGCCGGTACCAGAAGGCCTGGCAAGATCCTTAGATACAACGGAATTAACTGGGCAGTAGAAAAGAACAATCTGTTCATGGTAACGGCAATTAAGGCTGTATCTGATACCTTGTATGCAATCAGTTTTAAAGGTGTTTTCAAAAGACAGAACGGACAATGGTTAAAACTGCAGCGTCTTTCTAAAATATCAGTTCGGGATATTTTCTCCCATAAGGGCAAGTTATATGCGATGACATTGACTGATGGATTATATGAAATTACGGATGATGATCCTGTGCAGGTGTTCACCATCAAACAGACAGGATACCACTCGGAGTTAATCGTTGAAACAGGTCAGGTCTATATTAAAGCTAAAAGTGGCTTGTTGAAGTGGACGGATGACGGACTTAAAAGACTTAGTGACATTAAGGTCCATGGAGAAGTCCTGACATTTAAAGAACACAACGGCAAATTATTTATTGCAACTACAAGAGGAATCATAGAACACGGCAACAGCAGAATAACGGATGACGAACTAGTGGGCCAGATCAAGATCTTTAAAGTTTTCAATGGTCAGCTCTATGCAGGAGGAACCCAGGGGGTCTATAAATTAGTTGATAATGACTGGCAGCCTGTCGGCAATCAGATGGCAGTTGGTCAGGTCGATACGTTAACTGTCTTTAAGGGCCAGCTATATGCAGGAGGTCTGTACAGTATTGCAAAACTGCAGGGTGCTGATTGGCTTTCCAAGGTACTTTATAATGTCAATAAATTTATTATTCTTAAAGATCAGCTGTATGCAGTTGCTGAAGAACAAGGCTCTATACACAAGGTCTGGATTGAAAGCGACCCTGCTATGGCAAAAAAGGAATTCGAACTTCCAGAAGATGCAGAGGTAAAAAACAATGATTAAAAAGAACATAAAATGTGTGTTGTTTGGTTCCCTGGTCATCCTGTCGGTTGCAGTATCAGCTTTGGGTGCGAAAATGGGCGGGTGCATTTACTGCGGGAATTTTTTCTGCCCTGGTACATCTGAACCAATGGACAGGTGCATGGAGGAGATGGACAGGTGTCGTAGAAACAATTATTCACCGCGGGCTATCCTTGCCTGCTCCTGTCTGGCAACTGCAGCTTTGAGGGCACAATACCCGCCGGAATACTGTACACTTAAGACGTCTGCACTGTTTATCGGTGCAACGCCATTGGGGAACGTTCTGGGTGCACCTTTAATTGATCCTGATAACCTCGAGGAATTCCTGGACCCTGAGACTTCCGTCGGCAGGAAGATAGAACTGTCCGGAGCTGCAAATGCAGTCGGTGGTAAGCTTGGCGCAGCATTGAAAGGTGCTGTGCTTGTGGACAACCTGTCGAATCCCAGATCGTCTACTTCCAATACCGTAAAAAACGGCCTTGGGTTTGGTCACGCAGTGCTCGAACAGATCAGTAAAAAATAGAGGCCAGATGTAAGAAGTCACAACAACAGCCATGCGCCGAATTCCACCGGTGATGTTCAAAGGGTGGGTTGAAAATATCGCTTGAGTATTTAGAAGCCACTTTAGATAAATATTGTTAGGAGATTATCGAGATGTGTCGTTTACAATTTATTGAACCAGATAAAGCAGAGGGGCCTACAAAAGAAATATTCAAAAAATTGGTTTTAGCACCCAATGTTCTATGCTTAATGGCAAATTCACATTCTGTTTTAGACACCTATGTAAATCATCATGTGAGTCTCAATGAATACAAGTTGTCTGCCAAATATCGCAAATTGATTAGTCTGGCAGTATCGCAATTTAATGATTGCGCCTATTGTATTGCTTTGCATACGGCTACTGCTGTTGATGGGGAAATACTTACAAAAAAGGAGTGTCTCGAAGGAAGGCGAATGAAATCAAGTGACCCTAAAGCTGATGCATTGCTTGCGTTTACAAAAGAAGTTTTGGAAAAAAAAGGCAAGGTAAATGAGGACACATTATTTTTGACTAAAAACCAGGGTTTTGATGATCAAGAAATAGTAGAAGCCCTTGCTGTGATATCTTTTATAACTTTGGCGAATCTTACAGCAAATGTAGGGGAGCCGGAACTTGATTTTCTTGAGCCTCAACCATTAACCGAATTGAAATGAAAGAACCCAACAAACGGCTGCACGCCGATTGCCGGAACAGCACGGCAACAGTTTGGCCTACCCGTTCGGAGACAAGATGATGAATATCAGAACTTGGCTAAGCATTTGTCGCGGCAGCACATTGCTATTCATCACTGCCATTGGAGGGATGCTTACCCCAGCCGGTCACTGGTTCAGGATCGCAAGAGCGCAAAATATCAAAGACACTTCGGGCTTCAGAAAGGCGGGAATGCTTTCCATAACCCTTTCAGCAGCTTTCCGGCTTTTGAGAATCAATTCTCTATTTTGAATCTATTTTTGATAAAAGCCGGTTTCCCGGATTCCATCAGAAATGTCTCAATATACACGGGTCGGGTAGCATCATTTGACAGCATCATTTCAATATTAACACTTCCTTCAGGGAAAGAACTGATGGCAACCGGCTTATAGCCGGCGTTGATAATCTGTTGGTCGACGTCATAAAGCCAGGCTCCGGCGAAGATCGGCTGGGTTCTGTTCGTTCCAATTTTGTATTTCATTCGAAAGGTAAGAGTGTTCCCTTGTGCCGTCATAAGGTGACATGATTCTATGACCTCGGGTGAAGGAGAAAAAACCGACGAACTATCAGCAGGTTGAACCTTGGCGCCTGCCGTGCTTTTGACATCAGGAGAGAAACCTTTCGACCGGTCCAAGATTGATTGACGAAGCTCCTGGCCTTTCAATCTTTCGATCTTCGGTACTGCCAGGCACCAGTTGTAATGTTCGGAATAGTTGTCACTCCAGACTGGAGGGGCGATACCTGACAGGTTCCGCATTTTGGCCTCCTGTACTTGGGCGATGGCGCTATCGGCATATTGCCGGCATTGTTCCTTTTGGCTCTTTTCAGATATTTTCACAGTTGCCGGGCATAATTGCAGTTGTTGGTCTCTCTTTTGACGGGCGGCAGCTGCAAACCGGATATTGTTTCCTTTGCTGCACCAATCGAAATGCCATGAGTAGTTGGCATTCCATTCCGGCCCGACATAGCCGCAATCATTTTTCCGGTTCATTTTTTCCTGATCGACTGCCACAGTTGCATATTCATGACAAGGTGTCTTTTGAACGTCGGCAGATGATTTCTGCTGGGTCGCACTCACCCCTGGCAAGGGTATTTTTGCTTTAAGCCCGACAGGAGGATTGAGCAACCCCATTTTCATGCTGAATTCATATTCTCCAAGGACGGCAAAATGGTCTGAAAGATCATATCTGGTTTTTTCGGTAGCAAGTTCTTTCCAGCCTGAAGAGTGCCTGATAAGCAAGACCCGGCTGTCTGCTTTTACCGGCTGTAGGTGTTTTTTTGAGTAAAGGACATAATCGAGCAATTCCGGCGGATTGCTGCTGGCTAAGTCATTGATGGATGGATCAAAAGAAAATTTCATGCCGGAATAATGCGGGGCATCGCTCTCGAGAATCTTGTTCATTTCGTTATATTGCCAGGTTTGTCCCTTATCCACATTGAGGTCACCGGCAATGAGTACCGGTTCAGTTGGGTCTATGTTTAAGCTGTTGATCCAGTTCTTGATAAGCTGAAGCTGGGATCTTCTTGCTGAAATATCATCACCAGAGTTGTCAGCATTCGTATGGCTGGCAAAGAGGTGATATTTTTTACCCTGCTTGACGATCCTGGTATACAGGACACCTTTATCGGCTCGGCAATCCATGCCATTGCAGCTATCACCAAAGGCGCGTTGATCCTCATATTCGATCGGCCACCGGCTGATAACGATCACGCCGCCATCTTCTGTGGCAAAACTTTCTTTGCCCACAACTGAACTATGGTATGGAAAGCTTGATGACAATGCCGTTACAAGATCATCACGCAGGTCATCGTCAAAGGCTTCACTTAAAACAATAACGTCCCAGGGACGGTTCAGCTCATTTTTCAGAAAACCGGTACGAATCGATTGGCCGTTAATCATTATCGATCGGAGATAGACATTATAGGCAAGAATATTTATCCCTGTCGGTCCGGAAGGTTTGATTATGGGACGTTGGGTGATAATGTACTCAACATTATCATCGGTACCGGTGAAAAATGAGCGGTAAAGGACCCGGGTTGGTTCTTCTTTAGTAGCTACCTGCATCTCATGGTCGTCGTTGTTGTCGTACCATTGATCGCACTTGCCGTCGATACACAGGGTCTGCCAGAGATGGCTGTTGATTGTTTTGCCGTGCAGTTCCTGGACAAGATCAACTTGATGCCCATCAAGTTTCAAATGAGAGGCAAAACGAAAGTTTTTACCACTTGTGATGCCGGTGTCGCGATTAAACCAGAGAACCTCGGCCCGTTGTCCGGGTTTAACAACAGTGGCAGATTGGCCCCAATGCTCTGAAGCGAGCGGTTCTCCGGTCAACTGGATGCTCACGGGCAATGAAAAGGTGGTATTGTTGTGTACGAAAATACGGGTAATGGCATTGGCCGAAACAGGTACGAGTAGAAGTACCAGGACAAGGCAGCTCATGCGTGACAGGCAGTTTATCAGTGATTTGTTGCACATATGAAAAGTCCTCCTGACAAGAGGATATATGATAAGATCTTGCTTTTTGTCAACATCAGAAAAATCAAAATAATCCTGTTGGCTTCTAAAGAATATTTAAGATAGACTTCGAACAGGTGATCCTAATTCAAAATCTCATTACCAATCTTGATTTTACTTTACACAAATATTAAATACTGTTACGGATAATCCTGCCTACAATTTTTATTCTGTTTGAAATAGAATCTTGATTACTATCAGGATAGCAACCTAAAATCTTTTGGAGGGGTACATGAAACATCTGACCTGGTATTGGATAAAAAGGCTAGCCGTTTTTATTTTTTCAACTGTCATCTTGTTCGGATTTTCCGACAATACTGCTGCAAGCGATTCTGTTGTAAAAGGAACTGTAAAACAGGGTGATGCGGTATCGGCAACGCCGATTACCATTCCCCGAACCGTCCGGCTTGAAAAATTCATTAATTTTGTACCGATCAATAAGAATCAGGCTTTAACCAGCCAGGCTTTAGACGTCCTGTCCGGAAGCATTGACGGGTGCGACCTTGTGACGGTCAGGGGAAACGAAATGGTCTTGTCCCTGCATTACCGGATCGCCCCATCCGTGACAGGTGTTGTTTATTCCGGTGCTTACCTGTATGACGTCAACCAGCCAGGCCATTGCTCAATATGAGTTTGCTGTAAAGCATAAGCTTCCCGGCATTGTCCCGCCGGTATGGAGCCATGATTATGACAGCCATTATAACTGGTGCATGAAGGTGCCCGATGAAACCGCCATCCAGGGAAATGCGATCAGAAAAAGCTATCTAAAAAAATATGCAGCTGCCGATACCGAGATCCTGCCCGATGACCTGGCAAAAAAACCGGCCAATCTGCCGGAAAAACCGGTTGTTAACGGACCGGATATCGGCAAGATCTTTAAAACCAAAGGGCTTGATCCTGGCCTTGGACCTTAAGTCATTGTCAAGTTTTTTTGTTAGCCGTGTTGCGGAAGATTTTTTTCTGCCCGGTATTTATCAGCAGGAGCCTTAATGAAAAAAGAAACCTTGAATACATAGCTTGAACTATTAAAAACAGATAACTGATAAAACTTTTATATGGAGGATATGATGCAGCCATCAATCCATGACAACCGGTTTGCTACCCATCTCTTTTTTTTATTGTTCATCCTGGTAATTTCGTTGATTTTTTGTTTACAGACAGCATTTGCCGTCAATCTGGAAGCCTGTAAACGGTATGCAGCAGAGTCTGTCCGGCAAAATGAACAGAATATATCTTTGAATGCCGGATTCACAGGACCGGCATGGAGCAGCAATTTTAATCACCACTATAACTGGTGTATTCAGGGCAATAATCTGGCCAGCACGCCGATGCATCTTGCAAACCGTGAAAAGGCGCTTCAGGAATATGCCATAAAGTCTGCCAAAGAGCAGTTTAAACGATATGCCACTGAATCTGTCCGGCAGCATAATGAATCCAATGCCATGGGTGCAGGATTCGCCCCTCCTGTCTGGAGCCCGGATTTCAACTCTCATTATAACTGGTGCCGCCAGGGTAACAATATTTCAACCACACCGGGTCATTTGGCAAACCGGGAAAAAGCACTTCAGGAATATGCTATTCTGCACAATAAAGGACCCGTACAGAAAATGCAGCGGATTACCATGACAGAGATCGTTGGGAAGACAATCCTGCCTGGTAATGGCAAGCCAGCCATTATAGCTGCAAAACCAGACAAGATAAACATAATGCTTGTCAAGCGGGATAAACTCAGACATTCTATTGACACTCTGAATGGGGGCAAACTGGAAGTCACCTCATCCACATCATTTTCAATACCAAAAGGGGTTCTGGAAGTTAAGCATCTTATTGACATCCCGGAAATCGGTCTGTATAAAATTCATATTAATTTGGGCAAGACCGCCCCGCACGTTTCTGTCAGCCCGCGAATTGATGCAGAAGGCTATTCATATCAATTACAGTCCCCCAAAAGTCTTAAATCCTTAACCCCAACCCTGAATACGACTATATTTCAAAAGCCGGCACAGAATACGGATAAATTTCAAAAAACAGCATCAGGTTCATATGTTCCATGGATTGTCAGTGATTCTTCAATATCAACAATCGCCTCGATTCCATCTGATTACTATTTCTGGGTTGATAAAGAGCACCTGCCTTCAAATGGAAAACTACAATTTCGCCTCCAGGTGACTCAAATCGAAAAAAACAGCAGCAAGGGATCAAAGGGAGAAATTGGAGAATCCGGCTATATCGCTTCAACTCCTGCCCAGCTAATAGATCATGCCCATGTGACGGGTAACTTCAACGTTGTATATACTGTGCCATATAAAGCGACATTTAAAGATCAGTTTAACATAAAGGGTTCGGCAGTGCCGTATTCAATTCTGACGCTTCCGTCTGTAATGCAAAGCGGCATGGCGTTCAGTGTCATTGAAACACCTGTATTGGATTTATCCAATGATCAAAATATGCAAGGGTCACCACCAGCCCTCTCATTTTTTTTAGCCAATGCAGAAAGACTGTCCTCCCAGGATGGGCAGTTAAATGATGCTGCTGATAACCCCGGCGGCATTACAGCAGTGAAAAATCCAAATGCATGGATTTATAAAGATATTTTGACAAAAGAGTATGGACAGATAAAAGATTGCAACAGTATTGCGCTTGATGGAACCTCCATCTGTTCAAGAGAAAAACGTGTTCGATATTATAGTTGGGATATGCCGGCAAAAGGCTACAACGGCTCTCTTCTCTTAGATGTTATCGAGCCACCGCTTGGAAGCTATTCAGTTGTTGTAACCAATAACCCGATCGACGCAAGGGTAACCTCTTTGGAAATATTTACCACTAGAGGATGGCTGATAGGTTCAGGGCTTCATTCCGGTGATGATTTACGCAATGAAATGGTTGTAGCAGCAAGAAATTCAGCACCTATAAAATGGACATATGTGGCAGAACTTTCCAAGATAGCCGTTTCTGACCAGGCAGAATATGAAGATGATGATGCAGATGATGGTTTTGGAGAATTTTCCCTGTTAACCACATCAATTTTAACCGAACCGATGGGGGAAAATCAAATAGCAGTTGGACCAGATCAGATTGTCAGTCGATCAATGCCTTTTCCCATGATCGACAATGAAGACAGGCCGCACAACTTTTGTATACGACCATTGGGAAATAAGGGAAGGGACCCGGTCAATAATGCAGGCGCAACAACATATCCTAAAGTACCTATATTTGTTATGGATTATGATAAGCTCAAAACATATGACAGTTTGCTGTTAAACGTTTTAATGACAGAACATGATGAAAAAACATTCTGGCAGGAAAATGGTGCTGTGGTTACAGCATTTTTCAATTTTTGTAAAGGTGTGGGCGGGATGGTTAAGGGTGGCTTTAGCCCAGAGGCATTTGCAAAGACGATATATTCATTTGCCTCAACACAATTAAATTCCAATACCCAGGTGGATGACTTTATGGGAAATGCGGCCATTTCAGTGTTTAAGAAAGATAATTTCGGGCTTCTTGGCAAGAACAAAATTATCTACACCCTGGAAGGCCCTGCAGACAGCAATTGTTTTGATATGACATATAGTGCAGCCAATGACGGAAGAGCATCTGTGTCATCGGCAGCCCCTAAATGCAGCAATTCCAGACAGATTTCTGCAACAATAAAACTTCGACGGATACAGCAGCTGGACAGCTGGGCAGACATACAGCTTGTGAACTATACGCCGGTAGACAGTGTCGTGCCTGAAGAGCTAATTCAACAATGGACGATTGATAAAAGAAGGGACCAGTACTTAAGAGAAGGCTTGTTATCAAATAGTCACAGCAGTTATCAAATTACGGTCTTAAAAGATGCAAAAGCAGGAAATGCGGTTGCCGTCAGGGCGCCGCAACAGCAGCCATCTGCTTCATCTGCTCTGAATAAGGGTGTGATAAGAGGAAGCGAATGGAAACGCGGTCAACAAACCATGAACAGTCAACGCTGGGACGGAAAAGGATTTACCTATTATCAGGCGGAGTTGGATGATATCGTCGGCAATTTTCCCAGGTTTCCGGCTGCAACGATATCGTTTACCCTGTACCATGAAGATGTCATCAAGTATGCCGGAGAAAAAGATTTCCACTGGTTTGATGCTGACGGGAGCAGGAGCACTATTGGTTTAAAATCCGTCAAGATCCCAAACAGTGATTTTTATAAGGTTGATATTAAACTTTTGGACAGCGGTGACTGGCTTCAAGAGGCAAATCTTGTGGCCTATGTCCATGTAAACTGATTTTATACGGGTGTGGGTCATGATAAAGGAGACTTTAAAAATTGAATATAATAGAGGCTAAAAAAAATTTAGGGGAAAAATACAGTTTCTCCGCTGTGGATACAAATAAAGTCATTCAGAAATTAAAGGTGCCAAAAAACGCAAAAGTATTAGATGTCGGAACAGGAATGGGCAGCCTGGCAATAACGCTTGCGCTGAATGGATACAGCGTATTAACTGGGGAACCAAGTGATGATGCGTCTGTTTATGCCAATCAAAACTGGCTGGAAAATGCAAAGAAAGTGAAGGTTGATCACTTAATTGAATTTAAGGCGTTCGATGCAATTGATATTCCATATGACGATGGTTTCTTTGATGCAATTTTTTGTTTGGGATCTTTTCATCACATCAATAAAACTGATCGGATAAAAGCGATACAGGAATTTATCCGTGTCGCTAAATCTAATGGGATTATTTGTTTTTTTGAACCGAGTAAAAAGACAATTAAAATGATTCAAAAAAGCGACCCCTCACATCCAGAAGCTGCTGATCCGAACGAATATCTTCAGGGTCTCAATTTGACATCCCGAAAAATTAAAGGATCAAACTTTGATGCATTTGTGATAGAGATGGAATAGGAGTGGGCAAAATCATTCGGTACGATAAAAAACTTTATATCAAACCGTCTGCCAAAAACAATTTTGCTTCAGACAGCCTTGATCAGGAGGAACCGTTATGACAAACAGACCTTTTAAATTTATAGAATTTTCTATCATCTGTTTCACAATACTCTTTTTTTTCTCTGCAAATACATCATGTGATCAATCGTTAAGTGATCCCCCCAAGGAAATATGGACAGGGGTAGCAACTGGAATGGGGGAAGGAACATTGGTAATGAATGCCTGGCAGGTTAAAAAGACACAAAACGTGTTAACGATTAAAGGCCGGGTCGAAATGAAAATCAAAGCTGTTTCCGGCGGATACGGCAGTGGAAGCTGTAATGGAACATTTAAAGGTAAAATTAAAGATGGGGTTCTTCAGGCAAAATTTTCCGGGACAGCATATGTTTCCCAAGGTGATTCACCCGTATCTGGAGAGTTGATTGGAACCTTGTCAGAAAACAAAGGATCCGGTACTTACAATTTTGCCACCAGAGTTGGAAAATACACAGGGGAATGGAGCCTTGAGAAACAATAGACGTCTTTTGATGAAAAACTGATAAAGACAAACAACTCAGCAAAAACACAAAATAGTGTACATTGCAAACCCTTTTATCAAGGAGTGTGTTTCATGACCATTCTTAATCTGATGACGGGCGTCCTGCTGCTTTTGGCAGGTCGTCGGCTTTTCTGGGTGTCGGTTGCCTGTGTAGGATTTATTGTGGCATATCGTTTCACTGTGGAGACCGGGGTTCCCGGGCCTGCCTGGATCACCTGGGCCGCTCCCCTGGGGATAGGTTTGATAGGTGCCATAGTGGCTCTTGTGTACCAGAAGGTTGCGGTTATCCTGATTGGATTCATGATCGGCGGACTGGTCGTCACAGACCTGTTTCAACTGCTGGGTGTCCATGGCGGCAATCTTTCCTGGCTGGTCCTTCTGGCTGGCGGCCTGGCCGGAGCCATTGCCATGCTCTTTGTCTTTGACTGGGCATTGATTGTGCTGTCGTCCCTGGCAGGGGCTTTTGTGATTACCCCGTCAATGGGACTGGACAATTCAGGCAGCAATATTGTATTTTTTATTCTCACCATCCTTGGAATGATCGTTCAGACTGTATTTTTTCTGAAAATCGGAAACCAGTCAAAAATTTAGACCGGATGTGTCAGGTTTTTCCTTGGGTAGGTACAGACAATTATCATGAATGACAATCCTTCAGAACAGCATGCCAAAGCCTCTGACAAAAAGACAATACAGAGCGCTTTAAACATACTCGGCAGCCCGGTTTCTCGTACGACCGGCGGGACAGGATACATGCACAGCGCGACTACCAGATAAACCTCAAGGCGGAATTAGAAATTCGGCATCTTCACCAAAAGCTTGACCATCTCTTATCTCACCAATGGGAAAGGCTGGTGGAAATCCAGGACATTCAGATGGAGCTGATCAATGAAGTGAGGGCCCGCAGTTAGGCATTTTTGTATCATTTCAGGCATGGCACATATCCTCAAAGATAAACCATACTATATAAAATACGATTGCAGCGGTGGAAACCCATTAAATTCAACAGCGCTGTAAGTGTTGGTATAAGCACCGGTGGACAGCCAGTACAATCGGTCACCAATGGCCAGGTTCAACGGCAGGGTGTATTTATAGTCTTCATATAATATATCTGCACTGTCACAGGTCGGGCCGGCAAGAATCACTTCTTCCACCTCGCCTTTTTTCCCTGTATAAATGGGATATTTGATGGATTCAGCCATTGTTTCGATTAATCCGGAAAATTTTCCAACATCTGTATATATCCATCGGTTCAGGGCTGTTCTGGATTTTCTTGAAATCAATACAACCTCGCTGACCAGAACTCCTGCATTCCCCATAATCGACCGGCCGGGTTCCAGAATGATTTTCGGTAAATTTTCACCAAACCCTTCCTTGAGAAAGCGGGTGATTTCCTGGGCATAAATTTCAAGATCATTGGCTTTTGTGATATAATTGGCAGGAAATCCTCCCCCCATATTGATCATTTTCAATTCAATGCCATCTTCTTCCAAAAGTCTTTCAAAAATAACCTTAACTTTTCCGATGGCAGCATCCCAGGCACCGATATCCCGCTGCTGGGACCCCACATGGAAAGAAATCCCGTAGGGGACCAGTCCCAGGTCCTTTGCAAGGATAATCAGATCCATGGCCATATCGGCCTGGCAGCCGAATTTTCTGGATAACGGCCAGTCTGCCGTAAGCGTACCTTCGGACAATATCCGGACATAAATCCTGGCTCCCGGGGCGGCCTTGGCAAGGTTGCGGATATCTGCTTCAGAATCTGTTGCATACATCCTGACACCTTTTTCATAAAAATATCGAATATCCCTACTTTTTTTTATGGTATTGCCAAAACTGATCCTGTCGGGGCTGATGCCAAGAGACAGGACGCGATCCAGTTCATAAATGGAAGCGATATCGAAATTGATATCTTTATCCCGCAGCAGTGTAAGAATTTCAATGGCAGGGTTTGCTTTTACAGCATAATAAATACTTGCATAGGGAAAGACATGGGTCAAATTTTCCAGTTGCTGATTTACAATAGCAGTATCAATTACTAAAAAAGGGGTTTCTTTATTTTCAGAAAAAACTCTGATTTTTTCGAAAACTTGGGGATCAATGTATTCTTCAAGGATTATTGGCATGACTATGACTCCATGGTTTATTTAACGTATCAGACAATTGACAAATATCAGAGTTGCTTTATGCGCTTCCCAAGCCTTGAGAACCTAACAGCAATCATATTGAAAGTTTGATAACCTTTTCAAATTGTATCTGAAAATTGAAATTGGCGCAACTGAAAATAAAAACCCCATGGCAAGGAGCTGATAACCTTTGCCATGGGGAATCGGAGTGATTTTTTGTTTACTTGTTTTTCCAGGCAGGTTTTCTTTTTTCCTCAAAACTGGCAATGCCTTCAAGGGTATCTTCTGTTTTCATCAAGGTTTTCAGAAAATAATTGCTGACCAGATCAACGCCCTGGAAAAAACTGGTTCCGATATGGCGCTTGACTGCCCGTTTATTGAGACGGATAATCAAAGGGCTTGCCATGGTTATCTGTTTGACTGTCTTTTCCACTGCCTCTGGAAACGCTTCCACTGAAGCAACCTGGGAAACAAATCCAAGATCCTTGGATTGCTGTGCAGAATAGTTCTGGCCGGTGGTGACGATTTCAATGGCTTTGGCAACACCCACAAGCTCGGGAAGTCTTAATGCCGCATAGGGGGGGAAAAAACCCAGCTTGATCTCAGGCTGGCCGAAAATAGCTTTTTCAGATGCAATCACAATATCACAGGCAATGGCAACTTCCATGCCGCCGCCCAGGCATGCCCCGTTTACCGCCGCAATAACCGGGATATCAATCACGTTGATCAGCTCAAAAATCCGGTTGAATGTGGAAACCATTGCATCCACATTATCGGGTTTATGGTCCGCCACTTCCACGCCGGCGCAAAAGCTTCTGCCTTCGCCTGTGATAACGACGCATTTGAGCATATCATCAGCCGCAATTTTTTCAAGCTCACAATTGAGCTCATTCATCATGGGGATGTCCAGGACATTGTGTTTGGGTCGATCAAGAATGATCCTGGCAACCTGTTCATCTTTTTCAATTTTTATAAATTTAGATTCTGCCATGTCGGCCTCCCAAATAAAATAAAGTGTTTGATTTTCCTATCCTCTGATAACCCGTGGTGTAATCATGTGATGCTGCGGGCAGATGGATTTTGGATTCTGGTAACAGGCCCCTGCAAACGCCTTGAGGTAATCACGGATTGCACTCATTTTCACCACTTCATCCACCATACCATATTTTGCACAATATGCCGGCCTTGAATTATCATAATATTCCTTGGCCTGCTGATTCATTTTCTCGATAATGGGTTCAAGGGGACGTCCGGCAGCTTTTTCTTTGACAAGCCGTCTTGAAAAACTTGCTGCTGCTGCTGTTTCACCGTGCATCACGTAAATTTCAGTGGTGCCGATGCCCAGGGTAAAGGCATTGTGACGGTTGGCCGTCGGGCCGCCCATGACATAATGGGCTGCAGCCGTTCCTTTTCTCAAGGTGATCAGTGTCATGGGCACATCGGTCTGCTGAATGGAGTAGATCAAGGATTGTCCAAGGCCGAGAAGCTCTGCTTTTTCAGCGATATCCCCCACGTCAATCCCCGAGGTATCCTGGAACCAGATCAAAGGAATTCTGTCACGGCCGCAAAAGGTGACAAATTCATTCATTTTGATCAGGCCCTGTCGATAGAGCTTGCCGCCGATCCCGCCGTAATCGGCATACTCGGGATAATCTTCTCCCAGCCAGCCCTGGTTGTTGCCGATAATCCCCACAAGAAATCCATCTATTTTCACAAGACCCGTATAAATCTCCGGTCCGTATTTTGGTTTGAATTCCATGTGTTCGCTGCCATCCACAAGGCGGGCAATAATTTCCCTGAAATTATAGATCTGTTTCTGGTTATAGGGAATGAGGCGATAGAGGTCTTCTATCGGGAATCTCGGGGCTTTTGGCTCTGCTACCCTGAAAAATTTGGGGTTATAGGCCGGCATATCTTTCATATAATCCTTAAGCCCGTCAAGAACCCCTTTTTCTTCTTCATACACATATCTGAAAAACCCGGTTTCATTGAAATGGATATCAACTGATCCCGGGGGTTTGGCCTTGAATTCCTTTGCAGCTGAAATCAGTTGTTCCGCACCTTCCAGATCAAAATATCCCTTGGGAGACATGCCGCTTAAAATACCGCCGCCGCCCACGGCAATGTTGCAGTCTTTATGGGCAAAAAGAATGGTCGGACTGATGCCCTGATATCCGCCGCCGGCAGGGTTAGTGCCATAGATGCCGGCAAGAATGGGGATGCCCATTTGCTCAAGTTCTGCATGACGGTAAAAGGTCGTACCGCTTCCCCTTCTGTTGGCATAAAATTTTTCCTGCTCTGTGAGTTTTACGCCGCTGCAGTTGACCAGCCAGACCAGGGGAATGTTCAGTCGTTTAGAAAGGTCAGTGGCCCTGAAAATATTTTCAGGCTGACCCGGAAGCCATGCGCCGGCCATGACTTTATTATCAAATCCCGCCACAACACACCATTTGCCGGAAATCTTTGCCAGGCCGTCAATGACATTGGTGGTATTCTCCTCGTTATCTTCAGGATTGAAAAGGGTATGCAGCGGTGTCCATGTCCCTGGATCAACAAGATATTCAAGACGCTGCCAGACGGTCATTACACCTCTTGCATTAATTTTTTCAGTGGGCATGCCGGCATTTTTCACTTTTTCAATTTCAACATCAATACCGGCTTCCACTTCCATGATATTTTTTACATTTTGTTCTGAACTTAACATTTGGCCTTTATTGAGCTGTGTACCAAATTCTGCCATTTTTTCAAAATACTGTCTCATTTTTTACTCCCACTGCAATAAATTATTATTTTTAAGATCAGTTTTTCCTTGCGGAAAGCCGATCACTTATCGTAGAATTTCAAATCCGTCACTGTGTCAGGAAAAGAGCACCCCCCTTGACTTTAAACTTTTCTTTAAGTATAGACGAAAACTGTCTTGTTTAAGAAAAAAACTTTTTTTGGCAAGAAAAGAACCAAATATCTTTTGAACAAAGGAGATGAAAATGAGCACTGAAATCTTAGCCCCCATGCCCGGAACAATTTTCCAGGTACATGTAACAGAAGGCGATGATGTTGTTGAAGGCCAGGAACTTTTGGTCCTTGAAGCCATGAAAATGGAAAATCCCATTGTTTCAACGGCCCAAGGCACGGTAAAGCAAGTTGCGGTAAAAATGGGTGACAAAGTCTCCACCAAACAGCTGCTTCTTGTTATTGAATAAGTTTCAATACCTTGCATACAAAATTTTGTATCTGCAGAGAGTATCATTTTTTATGCTCTCTGCATGATATGAAATTGTTCATTTTTTTCTTTAAATAATCCCTTATCCATTCGACTTATCCGGGTTAAAATCTCTCCTCCGGATAGTCTTTTCCACCTTACTGTTTCACATAGCAAGACAGTGTTTTAATATCTTATAAAGATTAAATAATTCACCTTCTTTGTCAAGCTATTTTTTAGCTATATTTTAAACTTTTTTCTTGACAAGTGTATCAAATTTTAGTTTATTTTACAACCATATGATGAAACAATGTTTTGATATGCAAAACAATTTAAGAGATGATTGATATAAAAAACAACACAAAAGTGATGGCCCTTGAACAAGCCATCCGCCAGTATATTTCAGATGGGGCCCACATCTCCATTGGTGGATTCACGCTGAACCGCAATCCCATGGCAGCCTGTCATGAAATTATCCGGCAGGGAATAAAAGGTCTTCACCTCTATGCCCATTCCAATGGGCAGGGGCTTGATGAGCTTGTGGGTGCAGGTGCCATTTCAAAAGTGGAGATCGCTTACTCTGGAAACGGCCGGTTTGCCCCGACCTGTTTATGTTTCAGACGGCATGTGATTGAAAACAAAATCATGGTGGAAGATTATACCAATTTCCAGATGGCATTGCGGTTCCTGGCAGGGGCCATGGGGGTTCCTTTCCTTCCGACAACCTCTTCTCTTGGAACGGATATCATCAACAAATGGGGATTTGATACAACAACAAGAATAAAAGATAGCCGGCTTAGCAGCAAAAAGCTTGTGGTGATGGAAAATCCCTTTTCAAGACAGGCGCCCGGTGAAAAAATTGTTCTGGTACCGGCCATCAACCCGGATGTCACCCTTATCCATGCGCAACAGGCTGATACTACCGGAACCACAAGGATCAAGGGATTAACCTTTTCCGATATTGAACAGGCCAAGGCATCCCAAACCGTCATTGTCACCTGCGATGAACTTTTAGAACCGGGAATCATGAACCATGACCCCCAGAAAAACCAGCTGCCGTCATTCTGCGTGGATGCAGTGGTGCATGTCCCATTCGGCACCTATCCCACTGCCTGCTTTGGCCTCTATGACTATGATGCACAATTCCTATCTTTGTACCGGGATATGGCGGCAAGCCAGGACCGATTTGATGCCTATGTCAAAGAGTTTATCCTGGGGACAAAAACCCATGCCCGGTTTCTTGAAAAAGCCTGCGGCAAAAGGCTGGAACAGATCAAGGCTGATCCTGAAACCGGATATTCCGACCAGATAAAAAGAGGATAGGCAAAAGAAAACAATGAACTATACCTCAAAAGAAATCATGGTACTGGCAGCAGCCCGGCAGATAAAAAATCATGATATTGTGTTTTGCGGCACCGGGATATCCATGCTGGCTGCGGTTGCGGCAAAACATATTTATGCACCGGACTGTGTGATTTTTTTTGAAACCGGCGCCATTGATTCAAAGCTTGAAAAACTGCCCCTGGCGGTTTCCGATTCAAGGGTTATGTATGGGGCCCAGGCGTTTTGCACACTTGTTGAATCCTTTTCCTTTATGCAGAATAAAAAAACAGGCGCAAATATTGTGGGGATTATCGGCGCCGCCCAGATTGATCCCTTTGGAAACCTGAATTCAACCATGATCGGAGATTACGGCAACACGCAGACAAGATTCCCCGGAAGCGGCGGTGCCTGTGATGTGGCCTCGTTTGTAAATACCAATATCATATTCATGATGCTTGAAAAACGCAAATTTGTTCCCACCCTGCCCTATGTGACAAGTCCCGGCTGGATTAAAGGATTTGACACAAGAAAAAAAATGGGTCTTAACCCGCAAGGTCCCAGCGCAGTAATCACGGATATGGGGATCATGGGATTTGAATCCCATTCAAAACGAATGTTTTTAAAAGAATATTATCCAGGCATTCATCCTGAAACCATAAAAGAGCACATCAGCTTTGACATTGATATTTCAACCGCTAGAGAAACCCTTTGCCCAAAGGCTGAGGAACTTAAAATATTAAGAGAAAAAACTGATCCGGAAAAACTGATACTCAATTAAAGGGATACTGTATGGACATTGATAATAAAAAGCCAAACTCTATTGAAAAAGCCCTGGACATCCTTCTCAAATTCCAGGAGGTTAAACCGTCATGGGGAATCCGGGAGCTGAGCACGGAACTTTGTTTCAGCCCTGCAACCGTTCAAAGAATCCTCCAGGTTTTCAAATCCTATGAATTTGTCCGGCAGGACCCCAATACCCGGCAGTACTTTATCGGAAACGTTTTTTACAGGTTTTTAGAGAATTTGAACGGCTCAAACAATCTGACCCGCATTGGACGAAGATTCATGGAAGAAGTGGCAGCCGACACCCTTGAGACCGTGCATTTAAATATCATTGAAGGCGACCTTCGTATCTGCATCGACACCATTGAATCTCCCAAGGTGCTCAAGGCCGGCATGCCCATCGGCAACCAGTCACCTCTCTATGCCGGGGCGTCTGCAAAATGTCTTCTGGCTTTTTCCTCAAAAAAATTCCAGGACAATTATTTTAAAACCACAAAAATCAAGCCGGTTACCGAGAACACCATTACACTGCCGGGCAAGCTGTTTGAAGAACTCCACAAGATAAAAGAACAGGGGTATGCCTTAAGTCTTGGGGAAAGAACCCCGGGTCTGGGATCATTGAGCGCCCCTGTTTTTGATTATAAAGGACAGATCCTTGCAAGCCTGAGTCTTGCCATACCTGAAATCAGACTCAAACAAAAGGATCATCTTTCAAATTGTATTAACATACTGACCAGTGCTGCAAATTCATTTTCAAAAGAAATGGGATTAGCAGCTGAAAAATTTTAACCGTTTAGGAGGAACAATGGATTTTCAATTATCAAAAGAGCTTCAAATGCTCCAGAAAGAAATCAGAAACTTTGCAAAAAAACAAATCGAACCCTTTGCCGATGAATGGGATGAAAAACACTACCTTCCCATTGACGAAGTCATGAGACCCCTTGGGGAACTCGGATTTTTCGGAACCGTCATCCCTGAAGAATACGGCGGAGAAGACATGGGATTCATGGCCGCCATGATCGTAACCGAAGAGCTTGCAAAGGTTTCTTCTTCATTAAGGGTACAGGTTAACATGCAGGTCTTGGGATGTGCCTATACCATCTTCAGATATGGCAACGATGTCATCAAAAAAAAATATATCGAAAAGCTTTGCACAGCAGAGTATATCGGCGGGTTCGGCATAACAGAGTCTGATGCGGGTTCAGATGTCATGGCCATGTCAACAACAGCTGAAGACAAAGGGGATCACTGGCTCCTGAACGGGTCAAAAACCTGGATTTCCAATGCCAATGTGGCAGACGTTCTCATCTGCTATGCCTATACTGACAAGGCAGCCGGATCAAAAGGGCTTTCAGCTTTTGTTATTGAACCCAAAAACTTTGCAGGGATCAAAACCTCAGGGCTTGACAAGCTGGGCTCCCATTCCTCCCCCACCGGCGAAGTCTTCCTTGATAATGTAAAAGTGCCCAAGGAAAATATTTTAGGAGAACCCGGAGACGGTGCAAAGATCGTTTTTTCTTCCCTGAACCAGACAAGACTGTCTGCTGCTGCCGGTGGCGTGGGTCTTGCCCAGGCCTGCCTGGATGTGGCCACCAAATACTGCAATGAAAGAAAACAGTTTGGCAAGAAAATCGGTGAATTCCAGATGAATCAGGATATGATCGCCCAGATGACCGCTGAAATCGAAGCGGCCCGCCTTGTTACCTACAAGGCGGCTTGGGCCAAAGACCAGGGCAGGCTGAACAATGGCCTTGATGTTGCGCTGGCAAAATATCTTGCCGGTGAAGTGGCCACCAAATGCTCCAACTATGCCATGAGAATCCTGGGCGCCTATGGATACTCAACAGAATATCCTGTTGCCAGATACTACAGGGATGCCCCAACCTATTCCATGGTTGAAGGTTCTGCAAACATCTGCAAATGGATCATTGCGCTGGATCAGCTGGGGTTCAGAAAAGCCAACAGATAATTTAAAAAACCGGCTGTAGACAACACTCTTTTTTTCGCCTTTAAAGTTGCTGTTCATGGCCGGTTTAACAAGGAGGGAAAGGTGGACCCAAAAGAAATCGCAAAAAAAACAGGTGAAACCGCAAAACTTTATTTTTCCACGGTGAAAGATGAGGATAAGCCATACAACCTGTGGAGACATTTTGACAAAGACCTTGCAAAGGACATGTCCCTTTACATCACAGGCCAGATGTATTCAAGAGAAAAAATCCCCCATCAAACCCGGCAGCTCATAACGGTGGCAGCATTAACCGTGCTTTCAAAACCGGATGAACTCAAACTCCACACCCATGCAGCCTTGAATGTGGGATGCACTAAAGAAGAAATTGCAGAGGTGATTTTCCAGACCAGTATTTACGGCGGCGTTCCTGCTGCAAACACGGCCTTGACCGTTTTAAAACAAGTTCTGGAAGAACGCGGGGAAGCATAGCCTTCTCCTAAAGAGATATCTGTATTAAAAGCAGAGAGGAGACTGCATGAATCATTCTCTGCTTCTAACTTTCTGCTTCACAGGAAGAAGCTGAAACGTTTGACTCCATCCATCCTTTATTTCATCAGAAAATCAATCAATATGGGGTTTATCTGCTCTGGGAATTCATAGTGTGCCAGATGGCCGGCATTCTCGATCTCATGGTATTCAATCCCTGGTATCAGAGAGCGCAACCGCTTCATGGATTCGCCGGGGATACTTTTATCGTGGCACCCCCATGTCAGGAGCATCGGAATCCCCTGATGTTTGACCTTCTCATAGAATAAAGCGGCATCATCCAGCGCATCTCCCCTGAGATGTACCCACCAAATATACCGGTTCTGAAATAGCCAGCTTGGTCAGCAACTCAACCAGTTGATTGTCATATAAGTCCCTGTTGTACCTATAAAGTTCAGGTCTGTCGGAAAACCCATGCCCGAAAAGATCGTATCTTAAAACCCTGAAACCGGCCGCGATCAGCGCAGAAACAGTATTGTCCCAAGTGACGTAAGGTGCAGCATTCCCATGAATAAGCACAATTGTTTTTTCCACCTTTTAGTTCATAGTGCGTGAACCCTTCCGAAAGTTTGACAAAACTGCCGGCCAGTTTATTTCTAACCTGCTCATTTAATTCTTCTTTTTCCATATTTCCCCTACTGCAAATCATTGGTTAACGGCATTGAACCGATTCCCCTTTCTTTGAAACAACTTCTGATACAAAAGGCAGGATAACAGCCGAACACTCTTCATTTTGCACTGGAATACAGCATGGTTTTACCCAGAATGGTATTCCAGATCCCATCAGGACATCGCCTTTCGACAATATGAACCGCTTTTTTGGAAAGGGAGGCCAAAACTTTTTTTGCTTCGGAATTCAAAAGGCCGGACAGGATGAACCACTTTTTCTCCAGCAAAAAAGGGCTTTCAATCAGATGCTGCATCACATCATAATGGATATTGGCAACCAGAAGATCACAGGGAATGGACAGGACTTCTTCTCCTTTGGCCTGGAAGGCAAGCACCCGGTCTTCAAATCCATTGAGCCGGATATTATTCAGGGTTGTTTTAACGGCCAAATGATTGAAATCACAGGCCATCACCCTTTTACAGTCCAGGGCGGCAGCGCCGAGAGATAGAAGACCGGTTCCCGTACCAATATCCAGGACGGTTTGTATCCTTTGCGACCTACACAGCCGATGAATCAGGTAAAGACAGTCTTCTGTAGTCTGGTGTCTGCCGGTTCCAAACACAACTCCCGGATCCAGCAGGATTCCTTTTATGGTTTCATCTGTTGAATCCGGCTTGTTCCAGGGCGGATAAATGCACAGGTCATTTACATAATAGGGTTCAATTTTATCTCCATGCCATTGTTCACCGGTCATTTCATATTTTTCAATCAGACTCAGGCCCTGATTCTTTTCAAGAATCGTTTCAACAGCACCATCAGCAGCAGAGGAGAAAAAAAGAAAAGAAATCTGTTCATCCACCCATGTTCCGAGAAAATCCTCATTGCGCTGGATCCTTTCATCAACAGATGGAATCCCGTCAAAATAGTAAATATAAAGATTGTTATATGGATTGATCATTATTTACTGGGTTCCTTTTTTTGCGACAGGGAGGAAGACACTGAACCCGGTCCCTTTGGCAACCGTACTTTCCACGCTTGTAAATCCGTCATGATTATCGACAATGCCATATACGGAAGCAAGCCCAAGCCCTGTGCCGGAACTGATCGACTTTGTTGTAAAAAACGGATCAAAAATCCGCTGGATATATTTTTTTTCAATCCCTTTGCCCTCATCTTTGATTGAAAAATGGACAAATTTTCCAGATACAATTTTATTTGTGTGTACTCTTTTTTTCTCCAGTACAATATTATTTGTTTCTATGGTAATTCGACCCTTATCCGGCATTGCTTCAGATGCATTTAATAAAAGATTCATAACAATATGTTCCATTTGAGACCGGTCTGCAGATACATTCCAGATTCCTTGCGTAAACTTTGTTACAATCTCAATATCTTTCCGGGTCCGCTTGAACATCTCCAGACTCACCCTTATTATTTCGTTTATATTCAATGGGCCTATATCATATTTACCGTTTCGTGCAAATCCAAGCAGTTGTTTGATGGACTGTGATCCATTATCAACAAGATCTCTGATTTTTTCAGCTTTTACAGCATTGGGGTGGCCCGGCTCAGATTGTTTCTGAATCAAAGAAGCATATCCTGTAATCGCCATGAACAGATTATTAAACTCATGGGCAATACCACCGGCAAGAGTACCCACAGCTTCTAATTTCTGTGCATTTAACAGCCGTGCTTCGATCTGTTTTCTTTCCTTGACCTGTAGGGTCAGTGTTTTATTTAATGTGTGAAGCTCACGGGTTCTTTCCTTCACCATTTCTTCAAGATTATTCCGATGATTTTCAAGTTGATCCCAATTGAGAATAAATAGATCCCTTATTTTTGAGAATGCTTGTTTCAGCTCCTGTATTTCTTCAACATCAGATTCTGTTTTATCCAATTGAATTGCACCCAGCTTTTGTCTTAATATTTTCGGGTCTTTTGTGTTGTGCAGGTCTTTTAATTCCAGACGAAGGCAATCCATGGGTTTCAAGCTTTTCTTGATCATCATAAAAATCAATCCCAATGTCACAATGAGGACAAAAAAACCTGTCCCCAGCATTCCGCCGATAAGGAAGATCAGGTGTTTTTTCAGGCCCTGCCGGGAAAACCCTATCCTGAGTGTGCCAACTTTTTCACCCCCATAGATAATATCCCAGAATGTATCTAAGATCCTTTCGTTTTTCCGGGCCACAAGCGTTTGTTCCTCAAAAAAATCTTGGGTTAATTGGGATTGAAAAATTTTAAACCGGCTTGGAATTTCATCCATTGTTTCACTATGAGATGCCTCAAAAAGGGGGGTGGTGATGTTTTTTAAAACAACCTTCTCAAATTGATTCTTCCCAATCATTTTTCCATCATCACAAACCAGGATAGAATTGTTGATATCTGTCAATGCGAAATAGAGGATAAAATGATTTGCAGCTTTGGCATTTGTCAGCGTACGCATTAAATACCGCCTGTTTGAAACTGATATCAGGTGCCCAAGCTTTTTTTTGATGGCCTGGGTTTCATAATATATCCGGTTAAATTCCATGTGCTGGAATCTGTTTTTTTCAAAAATCGTCACCAGGGCGGTGATCAAAATAATGGCAATGGTCACAATCAAACATACCGAACTGAGCAATTTTTTCTGTAAATTATTTTTTGATAGCATTATAGTTGTTCTAATAAGTATGTTCTCCAGGAAAAACCATGCGCCCGATGCATCTCAACGGGGAAGACGACTGAAAATAGTCTGCCTTGCAAAATTCAATTTGACAATCCTGTAAGAATGAAAAATAATATTTTTTTATCAAAAACACAAGGAAGAGTTAACCCCCATGAAATTCAAAAAAATAATTGTTCAGTTTGTTGCTGAAAATATCATTTTAGCAGAAGAGCTGATATGTGATATTTTCTTTTCTTTTAACCTCAAAGGAGTGGTGTGTGATATCCCCCTGGATGAACCGGACGAAGGCTTTGGCACACATACGCTGCCACGGCCTGAAATCTGCTCCATAACAGGTTTTCTTCCCTTGCTTGATTCCTCTGACATCCTCTTTAAACAAATAAAAAAACAAATGGAAAAACTGGCGGATCTGGATATCAAGATCGAGATTCTAACCGAAATTGTGGATGAAAAAGACTGGGATAATGCATGGAAAAAATACTTTGAAGTCACAAAGGTGACGGACAGGATTACCATCAAACCGGACTGGAAAGACCATGCTGAAAAACAGGGAGAAATTGTGATTCATCTGGATCCAGGGATGGCGTTCGGAACCGGCACTCACCCGACAACCGCCATGTGTATTAAACTGATCGAAAAATATCTGACCCCCGGCTCAACATTTCTGGATGTTGGAACCGGTTCCGGGATTTTGATGATCGCAGCTGCCAAACTCGGTGCCAACCATATCACGGGCATTGATACGGATGAAGTCGCCATCACTGTCAGCCGGCAAAACCTTGCCAAAAATGATATTGAGCCCGGCCTCTGGGATCTCATGTGCACGACGCTTGATAAAACAGACTCGACGTCCTACGACTTTATTGCAGCCAATATTATAGCCCAGGTCATTGTAGATATCCTGCCGGAAATATCCGTGAGAATGACACAGGCGACCATAACCCTTCTTTCCGGTATTATCAAAGACCGGCAAAACGATGTTCTTTTTGCACTTGAAAAACACCATCTTATTGTCATCCATGAAGAATACCAGGATGAATGGGTTGCCCTTGCCGTCAAAAAAACAGCCGTTGAATAACATCCGTCAACCATGCTATACACCTTTAACAACAGATACGTAAATGCTTGACAAACCGCACAGGAACATTGACCATGAAAAACTTCATACCGTCGGATAAATATATTAAAATAAAAACCATTGATGCCCATACTGCCGGGGAACCTTTCAGAATTATTGTTTCAGGCGTTCCAGAACCTTTGGGGGATACGATTCTTGAAAAGAGAAGGTATGCAACAAAGCACCTGGACCACACTAGAAAAATTCTCATGTTTGAACCCAGGGGGCATGCAGACATGTACGGGTGTTTTCTCACCCAACCTGTGACAAAGGGGGCGGATTTCGGGATTCTTTTTATCCACAATGAAGGATTTTCCACCATGTGCGGTCATGGGATCATCGCCATCACTACCGTTGCGGTGGAAACAGGATTTGTTAAAATTAAAACATCCGGTCAGAAGATCCGGATAGATTCGCCGGCAGGACTTGTAACCGCCATGCCCAATATGAATGGCGACCGTGTTGAGTCTGTAACCTTTGAAAATGTGCCCTCTTTTGCACCGGAACTGGATGCAGTTGTTGATGTCCCGGGACTTGGAAAGGTGACCTATGACCTGGCCTTCGGGGGGGCGTTCTATGCCTTTGTCAATGCCCGGGATCTTGGGCTTGCCTGTACGCCGGACTATTTTTCCCAGCTTGTGGAAAACGGCAGAAGGATTAAAAATGCCATCATGGCTTCAAAAAAAATTGTCCATCCCTTTGAAGAGGATTTAGGGTTTTTATACGGAACCATCTTTGTGGACACGCCGGATCTTGAAAATGTTCATTCAAGACACTGCTGCGTTTTTGCCGAAGGCGAAGTCGACAGGAGTCCAACCGGCACCGGTGTCAGCGCAAGGCTTGCCATCCTGAATGAGAGAAACCAGCTTCAGCCGGGAGTTGATATTGTCATCAACAGCATTATCAATACAAGCTTTACCTGCCGGATTGCCCAACAAACACAGGTTAAACAATACAGGGCCATTATCCCGAAAGTAACCGGCAGTGCTTATATAACCGGTGTTCATGAATTTTTAATTGACCCGGATGACCCTTTGAAACACGGGTTCATTCTAAGGTAACGCCCAAGGGATTTATGGAACTTAAGCCGGAATTCATAGTCTCAAATGACACTCGGGGTACCATTATCTCCATTACCGGCAGTCTTGATACCAACAGGGCATCAAACCTGTGGCAGGATATGACCAAAAAGATTTCCAGCTTTACCGGCCATAACCTGATCCTTGATCTTGAAAAGGTAGACTACCTGGATACGGCAGGGGCAACCTTTCTCTGCCACCTGGAAACCTTTGGCAACTCCATCGGCGTTAAGGATATTGCCATTGTCAACTTAAAGCCTGAGTATTCACCCCTTGTAACTCTTGCAAAGACCTTAAAACAAAAAAATCTTTTTCAACAAAGGCCCCCAAAGCTGTCCTTTGTTGAACATAAAGGGCAAAGCCTTTCCACTGTTTTGTCGGAAACAAAGGAATTTATTATTTACACGGGAGAGATCACCTGGGCCCTGATTCAAAGCCTTAAGCATCCGAAGGGAATCCGGTGGGCAGATACATTCCTGATCGCCGAACGGTCCGGGGTTGACGCCCTTCCCATTGTTGCCCTGATCAGCTTTATCGTGGGGCTTGTCATGGCGTTTCAAGCCGCCATACCCATGAGGATGTTCGGGGCGGAACTCTATGTGGCCAATCTGATCGGTATCTCCATGGTCAGAGAACTGGGGCCTTTGATGACCGCCATTGTCCTGGCCGGAAGATCTGCCTCTGCCTTTGCCGCTGAGATCGGTACCATGCGGATCAATGAAGAAATCGATGCATTAACGGTCATGGGGCTTGATCCCATAAGGTTCCTTATTGTGCCAAGGATCATTGCCTCAACCATCATGACCCCTTTGCTGACCATCTTTTCAAACCTCATGGGAATGCTGGGCGGTGCCCTGGTGATCACCTCCATGGGATATCCCATTATCTCCTATTACAACCAGATTGCATCATTTGTAAAATGGAACGATCTGGCAGGGGGATTGGTAAAATGCTTTGTTTTCGGAATTCTCATTGCAGCAATTGGCTGCATCCGGGGATACCAGACCCAAAGCGGGCCGTCTGCCGTCGGGGTCTCAACCACCCGGGCCGTTGTCACCGGCATTGTTATGATTGCCGTGGTTGACGGTATTTTTTCAATTGTTTATTATTATCTTGGCATATGAAACCGACACAACCCGCCATAAAAGTAGAAAATCTGTTTGCAGGATACGGCAATACATCGATTATTGAAAATGTCAATTTTGAGGTATTCAAAGGCGAAGTATTT
>Ga0180009_10001637_pt1 | contig 27202 bp, 23 predicted proteins | sample OS_PC_MetaG_FD_123537 | JGI IMG/M metagenome (GOLD analysis project Ga0180009, IMG submission 123537) | Groundwater microbial communities from the Aspo Hard Rock Laboratory (HRL) deep subsurface site, Sweden - OS_PC_MetaG | ecosystem: Environmental > Aquatic > Deep subsurface > Groundwater... | reverse complement strand
TGAGGGGGGGTCTCCTGCGGAGGTCTTCCCGCAGCCGGTGCCGGCGCAGCGGCTGCTGCAGGATCAGGCACGGCATCCTGTCCGATCCGGATACTGAGGTTCCCATATGAAATAGCGATGGGTAGAATCCGGACATTGGTTCCCATCACAACGGTTCCGGTTCGTTCATCCACCACGACTTTTGCAACCGCGTCCGGTTCAATCTCCAGGTTTTCGATGCGGGAGATCAATTCAACCGGTTGACCGAGGTAGCTTGCCGGGACTGAAACCTCGACGCTGCCGGCATCAACCGACCGGGCTGATCCATCACCAAAACTTTTATTGATGATCTTGGACAGTCGAAACGATGTCGTAAAATCCGGTTGATGCAGATTAATAAACAAGCGGGCTCTTGAATTCAGTTCCAGATCAATTTCGCGTTCCACAATCCCGCCACCGACGACATATCCTACGGTAGGCACAATATTGCGTCGGGCATCAAAGGCATAATCCTGAGCCCCTATGACGGCTCGTGCGGCCGGAAGTTCAACCCCCATCGGGATGCCGATGATCGGACCCGCAGCAACTGCGTACACCTCACGTGTATGCGCGCGCAGGGGGGTTACAATCAGTTGCCCACCCCTCAGCGAAATGGCATCTCCTACCGAACTGACAGTCACATCGATTTTTTGACCCTGTTTGGCAAAGGCCGGCAGGATAGCTGTAACGATAACACCGGCAATCGCTCGCCCTTGGATATCAGTCGTTTTCATGGAGATGGCCATCCGTTCCAGCGCATTAATCAACGGTTTACGGGCCAGGATGGATTCCTGCGAGTCTCCGGTGCCATTCAGACCGATGACAATGCCAAAACCGGTCAACTGGTTGTCCCGCATCCCGCGAACGCCCGCCAGGTCCTTAATCCTCACGGCATAAGCAGATTGACTGGCCAGAACCATAAATATGAAAAGAGACAGTACTTTTAGCCTGTTAGCAGAATTATTTGTCATCGCGAATCGTGCATCTGAATTAGGGTATAAAATTAGCGTCTATGGACTGCCAATAATAATGCACGTGGTGTACCTTTTAGTGAGGTGGTCTGAAAGTAATTCACGGGAGATCACGGGGGACTTAGTCTGCAGTGGAATCCCTTCTGCACAAGGTTTGCAGAGAGATTCCAGATTGGGAAAAATATGAGAATGGAATGGTCGGCCGACCTTAGTTTTGATTGACCGGAGCGGCTGTTTCTGGGGTCGGGGTAACAATATGGCTCAAACGATCCAGCAACCCGGCCTTCTGACTGCCAATAATCGGACTGAGGGTTCTCAGGTTTCGGGCGAGCATCTGGCGTTTGATTTTCGGTTCAAAGCGAGCCAGTTTAATGGCCGGCACCTCGTTGGCATCATTGACATCCGATGGCCGGATGATACCTTTGATGGTGGTTACATAGCGAATGGAGTTCTGCTGACGGTAATCGACTTTTTCCCCGACAATCACCATATTGCCATTGGGTAGAACAGTTTGAACATAGGCGGAAATTGATCGCAGCGACGAGAGCACTTCACGCTCCTCCTCCTCCGCCTTGGCCATACCGGTCGCTATATCCAGAACCTGGCTGATTTGTGCCGCAGCCTGTTCACCTGCCGCAGCCGCACCTGTGGCTGGCTTTTCCTCTTCTTTTTTCGGGATCGAGATCATCTCCTGTATGTTGGTGATTTTCACCAGATCACCACTGAACCGTGCCCGGTGATCCCGGAAAAGATTTCCCCAGGAGGACTCATCTGTCCACAGCGACCCCTCATACCGGGTCTGTCTGACAGGCACCCGTGTGCGGGCTCGTTGATTCCGGACCCGAATATCGCTGTAGTCCTCAGGTTTTTTTTCCGCCGGGGGTGCTGGCGGCGCAGGTGGTGTCAGCAGACGGACCCGCTGTTCGGCGCATCCGACCAGCATCAAAGTGCAGATAATCAGCAAGAGTAAATTTTTCATTATTTTTCCAGATAGAAGTCTAGCAACCCGATTACAGCATTCATTTCCCAATGTCCCTGACGACTGCCCTACAGGTTTATTTCTGCCATTTTGGCATCGGTAATGGTCGCATAGATCGTTTTTTGGCTCTTCAGTGTTCTCAGGGGGATAATATCGCCTTTTCTGCCGGATTTCATGGCCATGGCGATGTTTGCCAGATACAGATTGGAGGTTTTATAGACGATTTTCATATGATCGCCTTTAACGACAATCACCGGTTTTTCCACCAGGTGTTGGTCGAGGGCTTCATTTTTGTAAATATCCCGTCTGGCATGTTCCCCGACAACATACTCCGTACTGGAAGCATATCCTCTCCGCTCCCTGGAAATATCTTTCTTTATGGTTTTAAGGTCCTCTTCTTCAATCTTTTCCCCTTTCCGAATTTGATCTTTTGCGACAACAACATCATCATAGACATCCACTTTTAACCGTACGAGTATCTTTCTAACCTCTTTTTCATCCAGCAACAACTTCAGCATCCACGAGGAGTTTCCCCCGATTTTCGGAGTCTCACCAATACGGGAAATGGTGTATGATGCATTTCCCTTGGGAATATAGACATCCCTGATTCTGGATTTAATACTGATGCGAACATCCTGATATTCCTGGTAGTGCTTCTTGACTTCAGCCAGAATGATTTTCTGGAGCTCTTTTCCGGTAATTTTAATGGATGCCCGGCTGACCATAGCCTGTTTCGGCATGATAAAATTGAGCTGGTGTTTCGAAAACTGTGACTTGAGCCGGTTTTCAATCTGCAGCCTGGAAATCAGATGGGATCGCCCGGGAAGCGGGGCCTTGCCCACCTGAACCTTTGCCAGTTTCTGGATGGTTTCGACATCGAAGCCGTCCAGTTCGGCGATATCCCCGAGCATATAGTAGTCTGAATAGATAATAGCCTCCGGCAGAACCCGGATATCGATGGCATTGATTTCCGCCTGTACAGGCATCCCGAGACTAACCAGGAAAAAAATACCGAGATAAAATCGCAGGTGGTATTTTAAAGTGGCCATGGTTTCCTATCCTATCGAAGAATATTTACTGCTGTCTGTAACATATTGTCAGATGTCTGGATGGATTTGGAGTTCACTTCATAGGCTCTCTGGGCGATGATCATATTCACCATCTCATCAACAACACTGACATTGGATTTTTCCAGAAACCCCTGGCTCAGAATGCCCACGCCTTCCTGCCCTGGATCGTTCACCACGGGAGCACCGGAAGCAGCCGTTGCCAGATAGAGGTTCTTTCCAATCGGGTTAAGACCGGCAGGGTTGATAAATTTGGCCAGTTGAATGTTACCGATTCTGTTGGGTGTGGGATCATCCCCGATCAACACCTGTATCTGTCCATCCTGTCCGATGATAATCTTGGTGGTTTCCGGGGGGATGATCACCTCGGGCTCCAGGGTATACCCGTCCGATGTCACAACACGGCCGTCGGCGTCTCTCTGCCAGGCGCCATCCCGGGAGTAAGAGATGGTTCCGTTGGGTCGCAGTACCTGGAAAAACCCGGCACCATCGATACTGATATCCAGATTGTTACCGGTGTGTGTGATGTTTCCCTGGGCAAATACTTTTTGTGTTCCCGCCAGTTTCACCCCGTGGCCTTTATGCAGACCGGTTGGCGATATGGTATTGGATGATGTGTTCGACCCGGGGACAATCTCATTGGAGTAGAGGAGGTCCTGAAAATTGTTGCGGGTTTTTTTAAAGCCGTTGGTATTCACGTTGGCCAGGTTGTTGGAAATGGTATCGATCTGAGATTGCTGCCCCTTCATTCCGGTTGCAGATGTAAACAGAGATGTCATCATGACGGAACTCCTCCTGGAAATTGGTTATTTATATCTTGGCGATTGAAATCACCTGATCGTCGAGATCATCCATTGATCGTATCAATTTTTGAGCGGCTTCATAAGAGCGGTTAACATTGATCATGCTGACCATTTCCTGCACGGTATCGACATTTGAGTTTTCCAAGACCCTCTGCTCGACACTGATGGACTCGGGTTTGAAAGGTTTTTGCTCGGAACTGCTGGGTGCCCAGTAAGAGTTTCCCAGTTTTGTCAGTCGATTTTCCTGGGGAAACGCCATTATTTGTATTGTATCGACAGCTCTGCCGTCCACCACAATACTGCCATCTTCGCCCACGGAGAATTCATTGCCGTTGATTTGAATATCCCCCTTCAAGCCCTGGACCTTGTCTCCGGAACTGGTTGACAGAAATCCCTTGGAATCTCTTAAAAACTGGCCATTTCGAGTATATCGGGTGCCGTATGGAGTCTCCACAACAAAAAATCCGTCCGAGCGGATGGCCATATCAAATTGATTTTCAGTTGCTTTAAAAGGTCCCCTGGTCATGGACGGAGATACATGATCGGGCATTACATATGAGGTTCCACCCCGTGACAAGGGAGAGATAAATTCGTCATGTGCAAATTTTTCCTCTTCGGATTCCAGATCCTGTCCCATCATTTCACTGTAATATTCCCGAAAGAGAACCTTATCAGCCTTATATCCAGTTGTATTGACGTTTGCTAGGTTGTTGGAGACGGCATCCATTTGCCGCTGTTGACCCTTCAACGCTGATAATAATGTATAAATCGGATCCATGAAAATTCCCGGTTGATTTTTAGCTCTCAAGCCAATAATGGGAATGACCCTGCCATTGACCGTCGGTCAGGCTCGATGCTCTGTTTACACGCTTTCGATTTCAGAGCAGGTTTTTCCTTTCACTTGAATAATGCAGAGGTTGTGCCAGTATGAAACAGCTTGGGATGACCCCATAGAGAGGTCAACTGACCAGACAGATACCGGGGAGAATCCCCTGACATTGAGAACAGCTGTCGATTCCTGTTTTTCCGATCATCTGACAGGCGAGGGGGTATCATCTTTGATCGGCAGAACATGCGTCAGGATATGCCAATCCATGTGAACTTTGATTTTTTACTCAGAATGTGGTCCAATTGAGCGGATGAATCTCAGAAGCAACAATTGCGCCACACCTGTCAATGGATAATGATCGCTGGCGTTTCGGCACTGATCTGGGAGGAGAGTGACCGAGGGATCAGCGAACATCCACTGCTCCGGGAATGACAGCTCGACATCAGTCTAATTTCTGGTACGCAATTTTCCATGGCTGTGCTACAACTGAGAAAGAAAAGACAAGACCCGTATGTCATTGAACTCATTCTCGACGTTCTTCGCTGCGAGTCTCGCGAATTGAGCCATGGTCATCTTCCGAGGGGGATCATTGACATCGCCATGATGGCGATGCTGGATGACTCCCAATCCATTCAATCACACACAGGTCTCAGCTTCTGCTCAGAAAAAGTGGTGAATAGTGCCAAAAAAAAAATTGGAATAATCCGATGTCTTCAATAAAAAACAACCGTTTATTGATTATCGATGATGAAAAAACCATGCGTGTCAGCATCCGCGTTTTTTTAGAGGACTACGATTTTGAAGTTATGGAAGCGGCGGACGGCCAGGCGGGTCTGGATTGTTTCAAGAAAGAGCAGCCCGATATCATCCTTGTGGATTTGAGAATGCCCAATATTGATGGTCTGGATGTTCTGGCGCATGTGACCCGGGTCGCCCCCATTACGCCAATTATCGTCATATCAGGAACCGGATTCATCCAGGATGCCATCGAGGCCTTGCGATTGGGGGCATGGGATTTTATCACCAAGCCGATCTATGACATGGCGCTGTTGAAACACGCGGTTGACAGGGCCATCGAGCGGTCAGAGCTTTTGAGAGAGAACCTGCGTTACAAGGAATATCTTGAAGAGCAGGTCAAACTGCGCACAGCCGATCTGGAAAAACGGACAGAGGAACTGCTCAAAGCAAAAGAAGCCGCTGAAGCAGCCAACCGTATGAAAAGCGGTTTTCTGACAACGATGAGCCATGAGCTGCGGACCCCGATGAACGGTGTCCTGGGAATGGCACAACTGCTGCTGGACTCTGACTTAACCCCTCTGCAGCGACAACGGCTGATGGTTCTCCTGCAGTCAGGAAATGCGCTCATGAAAATTCTGAACGAAATCCTGGATCTGTCAAAGATCGAAGCCAATAAAATTGAAATCGAGAACCTGCCTTTTGATTTAAGCGAGACCATTGAAGCCATTGTACTCCTTTTTTCAGGTTCTGCAGATGCCAAACAACTGACACTGGACTGGCATCTGCCCGCGAACGTTCCGGTCAAACTGGTTGGCGATTCCAATCGATTGGGTCAGATTCTGTCTAATCTGCTGGCCAATGCGCTCAAGTTTACCGAAAAGGGAGAGATTACCATAACCACCCACTTGCTTGAGGAAACCCGGGACACGGTTGTTCTGCGGATAGATGTATCGGATACCGGAATCGGCATAGCGCCTGAAAAGCGCGACAGTATCTTTATGCCCTTTACCCAGCTGGATCATTCCGCAACCCGTAAATTCGGTGGTACCGGACTCGGCCTGACGATAGTCAGAAACATGGTGGAGTTGATGGGTGGTGCTGTCTGGGTTAACAGTGAATTGAACCGAGGCAGTACATTTTCCATCCAACTGACTTTTGGAAAACAGCCGGACAAACCGGTTCAGGTTTCCAGGGATTCTGCCACCCCCTCAATGGATGACAGAGCCGATGATGGCAGCCAAACAAGGACGTACACGAAAAAGTTCAAAAAGGAAAACAATCGGTTACTGGTTGTCGAGGATGACCGGGTGAATCAGATGGTAATTGTCGGCATGCTCGAAAACATGGGGTATACGGTCGATGTTGCTTCCAATGGCAAAGAGGCCTTGACTCGATTAAAGGAACAGGACTATGACCTGGTTTTCATGGATTGTCTGATGCCTGAGATGGACGGATTTGAGGCAACCCGTGAGATCCGCAGGATGGAAAAGGAATCCCAGACTCCTTTTCATCTGCCCATTGTGGCCTTCACAGCAAAAGCAATGCGTGGGGACAAGGAACAGTGCCTGTCCGCGGGTATGAGCCACTATTTGACCAAACCTGTGACCATTGAAAAGCTGACATCCCTGCTGAATTCTGTTTTGGAAGGACCGAACGCTCCCGGTTAAGAAGGACATATCTTTGGCAAAACGAAAGATCATCAGCACAACACACAACAGGTCGTATCTAGGCAAATGAGCAATGACAAACAGAATTATTGATTTCAGTGAAAAACTACTCGACATCTCCCAGAGAAAGTCAGATCTGCTGCACAGTATCGTCGAGCATATTGACGATATCAAAAACAATACGATTTTTATGGAAGAGATCGAGAGCGTTTACATGGAGCTTTTCGATGAAGAGGTGTCTTTAATCAGGGAAAAAGAGATCACCATGCCTTGCCCCGGATGCGGTTTTGAGTGTGACCGGATCTCTTCATACTGTATGGCTTGCGGGCTGAAACTGCATGAGCAGTCTTTCAGAGACGATATGTAGAGTGTTTAATTGTAAAACAGAAAAGGGATGAGATTCTTAAGTTTCTGATGGTAAGACCTTCCCACCGGAATTGAAATAAGACCATTCTTGTCGCTTTTCAACATGATCTTAAACTCATTGTTCTTTTGGCGATTGACTGAAATTATTTTTTTCGGATTAACCAGGTAGGAGCGATGCACCCGGATGAGTTTCTTGCCATTGAAAAAATTTTCCAGGGCTTGAATCGTAACCCGCAGCCTTTCTGTCGACTGCTTGTTCCCGGCGGAGATGACGTGGCAGTAGGGGGATTCCGACCTTATATAGATGACATCTGCGATCTTTCGCTGAATCTTATAAAAAATCTCCAGCTGTTTTTCATCGAACAGTTCATTGAAAAGCTTGTTTTTGTCATCATCGTGCCGCAACCGGGTGAATACCTTTATTTTTGCCAGGAGTTCGTCAATTTCAAAAGGTTTGGTAATATAATCGTCGCCACCGACCTTGTACCCCTTCAGTTTTTCATTCAGATTGACCTTTGCAGACAGAAAAATGATCTTTAAATCCTGTATTTCGGGGTTTGAGCGGATTCTTTTGCAGATTTCATAACCATCCATGCCTTTCATCATGATATCCAGCAGGACGATATCAGGGCAAAATTCGGATATGATATCAAGGACTTCTTCGCCAGATGAAACGGCGCTCAAATGATAATCCCTTTCCAGTACTTCGGTTAAGAACCTCACTATGATCGGATCATCATCGACAATCAGGATTTTCTGTCTTTTTTGCATGAATCCAATTGTTTTTATGAGTTTTTAAAATTCTTAGTTCTTCAATACGCAATTCGGGTCAATCTGTAAAGCAGATATCCATTCAAAAATTGCGGACTGATGATTCATTTCGGAATATTGCGATCATACTAAAAGCGGTGGTGCCTTTCAACTTTTCTGGCTTGTGTATCGGCACAGGGCATACTGCAGCCTGTTTCGCTCACGATAGGGGGTTTTGTAAATGAATCCGGTTTTTATGGGCACCTTGATTAATTAAAATTATCGCGTTTGACGCACCAAAGGGTTGATGTTTCAAGAACCCTTTGATGCTTACTAAGTTTCAGTTAATCAAGTTGCCCTTATGTAATTGAAAAGCGATAACGAATTGACAGTGTCCATTCAGATTGGGTCTAATAACCTGGACCTGGCTTAAATCGATGCAAACCATCTTGTTTATCCATAACCATGAGACTCCTGATTGCGATTGCCATTTTTGCAGTAATTTCGTTGGTCGGGTCAAAAGTCACATTTCTCGACCGGCGACTACCGCTGGGCTTCAGGCATATCCTGTTTACAGGCGCCGAATATATTTTTATCGGCATTCTCCTCGGCAGTATGGGGTTGAATGTCCTGGATGAAATGACTTTAAAAGATCTGCAACCCTTTCTGATATTCGGATTGAGTTGGATCGGGTTTCTCTACGGTGTCCAGTTTGAAGTGCGCTTTCTCAGAAAACTGCCCCGATATTTTTTTTCCATCACGGCCATCCAGGCAACCGGAACCTTTTTCTTCATCACTGGCTTGATGTTTCTGGCGTTAAACCTGCTTCTGGGTTACACCGGACCCCCGCTTTATATTTTATCGGTCACTCTGGGCGCAACAGGAGCATGTACAGCCCAATCCGCCATTGCTCTCATCAGCCGCAATTATCGCATCAAAAACCGGGGACTGTTGGAACTGTTACGATATATATCGAGTGTTGATGGTCTGTTTGCTGTGCTCTTCTTTGCCATTGCACTCAGTATTGCTGCCGGCTATCGGAATATCCCGTTTTCTGTGACAGAGGCAATCTGGTGGCTGTTAGTGGCTGTCATTGCGGGAATTGCACCAGCTGCTATTTTAATCCTGCTGAGTCAGGTACGGTTCTCCCAACAGGAGTATCTGGTATTTCTGGTTGGAACGATCATGTTCAGTGGTGGTCTGTCCCGGCATCTCAACCAGTCACCGTTGATATCAGGCCTGGTTTTCGGCATCATTGTGGCAAATCTCTGCCGCCACCGCTTGAGAGCCATAGAGCTTGTCAGTCATGCAGAAAAATCGATCTATATTATTTTGCTGCTCTTTCTGGGGGCCAGCTGGCGGCTGAGCATCGATCTGGGATTACTGCTGGGGCTGTGTTATCTCGTATTCAGATTGATGGGGAAACTTTCGAGTGCATGGCTTGCAATCACCGTTTTTAAACCTTTGTTCAAGTCTCCGCGCATTCTGGGTTTGGGACTTATATCTGAAGGGGGACTGGCCGTTGCGATCACACTGGAGTTCTATTTGCTCAATCCTTCTTTAGCCAATACACTGATATCCATTATTATCATCTCGATTCTGGTCAATGAGCTATTGAGTCCCCGCTTGATTCTGGCTCAGTTTCCGGAAGCGGAGAAACTGTAAAAAAGGCTCCTGTCCCCAAAATCACGTCATCGGGATTTCAACCATGCGTCAACGCTTTATTGTATTGCTAATCCTGCTGGGCAGCGTGGCCCTGGTCACGCGGACCGATATCGTCGCATCAGGGGATATCCCGTCTCCGACACTGGTGCTGGGATTTCTGCTCCTGACCGCTTACTGTATCGCTTACTTCCTGGAACAGATCCGACTTCCGCGTATTACCGGGTTCATTGTGGGTGGTCTGATGATGGGACCCTATGTCCTGAACTTTTTTGATACCGAATCCATTGAGAAACTCGGGTTTTTAAATACGCTGGCCCTGGCCTTTATCGCCTTCTCTGCCGGTGGTGAACTCAAGCTTAAAAACATCCGGCATCAGCTGAAAAGCATCCTTTTCCAGATTATCGGAATTACTGCTGTTGTCTTTACTGGCGTGACAGTGGCTGTATTTCTGATTTCCGGCTGGATCCCCTTCATGTCAGCACACCCTCCGATAGTCCGTGCGGCCATGGCATCGATCTTTGGTGTGATCGCCGTCGCCAGATCCCCTTCGTCCACGATTGCGATCATCAGCGAAACAAAAGCCAAAGGCACTTTCACAGAAACAGTGTTGAGTGTCACCATTGTGACAGATGTCCTGATCATCATCTTCTTTGGGATTGTCATTTCCTTCTGCCAGGTGATTATAAAAGTTGGCAGCACTTTAAGTCTTACCTTCTTTATCGGGTTGATGTTTGAAATCGGCATCTCATTCACCATCGGATTTTTTTTGGGCAAAGTCTCTATTTTCATGATTGAAAACATCAGGGTGGCATTCCCCATCGTCCTTACCGGTGTCGGTTTTATGGTCATCAAGTTCAGTCATCTGTTGGGAAGTTATCTTTTTGAATCACACCAGATTGCGCTCAACCTGGAACCCCTCTTGATCTGTATGGCGGCCGGTTTTACTGTGCAGAACTTCTCAAATCACGGGACCCGGTTTCTACTGCGAATGAATCGGGTCTCCTTTCCCATCTACATCGCATTTTTCGCACTGACCGGAGCCTCAATCAATCTGGATGTTTTGCGGTCCGGCTGGTTTTTAGGCATTCTGCTTGTGCTGACCCGGACAACCATGCTGTTTGCAGGATCCTATGTCAGCGGTCGACTTTCCGGAGATCGACCCTTGCATTATCAGAACAGCTGGCTTGGATTTATTACCCAGGCTGGTGTAAGCCTGGGGCTGTTAAGCGAGATTGTGAGGCGGTTTCCTGAAATCGGGGTTCCTGTGCAAACCATCCTGATTGCGGCCATTACGCTCAATCAACTGATCGGGCCGATTGCGTTTAAATATGCACTCGACAAAGTGGGAGAAAGCCAGGCAGCCCGGAACCGTTGAATTGAGTTTACTTTCGGTGGCCAAATGGGTAAATATTGGCTTACCAGGTCCGGTACCACTTTTAAAAAGATTTTCAGTCGGTGTTGCGTCATTCTAATTCACCTAAGGACAACCATGCTGATCACAGATTATCTCAAAAAAGAGTGTGTCGTCGTTAATCTCAAGGCAGAAAAGAAAGATCAACTCATCACGGCGCTTGCTGAACTGCAGTTTGAAAATCACCCGGAAATTGACCGGGAAGAAGCAATGGCAGGGCTCTATGAACGGGAAAAGATCCTTTCAACAGGGATTGGTGAAGGCATAGCCATTCCCCATGCCCGACTGAAAAGCATTGACCGTATCTCCGTCTCATGCGGTCTCCTGCAGGATGAAGTCGATTTTGATGCCATTGACGCGAAACCGGTGAAAATGATTTTTCTTGTTTTCTTCCCCGAGGATGAAGTCAATCTGCAGCTCCGTTTCCTCGCCAGAATTTCCAGGCTCCTGCGCCATGCGGAACTCAGGGAAAATCTTCTCTGCTGCCATTGTGCAGAGGATGTGATTGATGTTTTCAGGCAGTTTGAAGCAGACCATTTCCATTGAAGCAGCGGAGACCCATGAAGTTAGCGGTGATTTTTCTCAACAGAATTGAGTATCTCGAAGATCTGCTGAGCGCCTTTCTGGAGATCGGTATCTCAGGTTCCACCATTATCGATTCAGTCGGCATGGGGCATATCATCTCGCAAAACATCCCCATATTTGCCGGGTTGAAGGATACATTTGCTGGCAGCAGCCCCATTCAGAAAACAATCCTGACCCTGGTGGAAGATGACATGATCAGCCGAATTGATGAAGTTTTAGCCGACGTCTGCATCAGTATCGACGAGAGCCGCGCCTACTTCATGGTGAGTCTGGCCATTGACGGGGTACACGGGTTCAATAAACCAGAGCACTGAGCGTGCAGCAGGACAGACTGTTCAACTTATCAGGGTAGCCTTGACAATGATCATGATGGATATGGCAATCAACAGCAGCATGATTTTTTTACGAAAGGATTCAGGATCTGCTTGACTGAATGCCCGGCTGCCAAAAGAAACCCCGATGATCATGGGTACCAGAAAAATCCCGGCCAGATAGATGTTGGTCAGGCGCATCAACCCCTGGGACGTGCACAACAGCGAAGCGATAACATCCGTGCTGAAAAAAAAGAAGATCAGAGAAGCCCTGGAGACACCCGCAGCGGCTGGGGAAGAGAAATAGTAGAGAATGACCGGTGGCCCCCCGATGGCAGCCCCGCCATTCACGATTCCGGAAATAACCCCTGTCACGATTGTCGTTGCGCGACCAGGCATGACCGTTTTGGGAATTCCCCGCCAAAGCATCAGCACCAGTACAATCACGACGAAAGCAATGGCAATCTGCATCGGTTTTGCAGGAATGTTGGCCAGAGCAGCCACACCCACAGGAGTTCCCACCAGAACCCCTGCCATCAACCAGCGTAAGGAGTACCAGTTGATATCCCGCCAGATTCCCGGCAGCAGCCAGAGACTGGCCGTCACTTCCAGCAGAAGAATCGTGGGTACAATCTCGGCTGGCTTGAATACCACAGAGAGGCTGATAACAACGATCATCGAAAAACCGAAGCCACTGAAGCCCCGCACAAAGCCGGCAAAAAGAACAGCCAGTGCCGCAAATACCAATGTGACCGGTTCTGGTAACACCTGAAGGTCCGAAAAGGGGTCAACCTGTCAAAGCCTGATCCGCCTGGACAGGTTAAAACGAAACCCAGGGGTTACTTGCCCCCGAAAGAAGTATCAGAAATTTCCACGGCAGCATCGTTCATACGGCTGATGGCATTGATTTTACCCAATGACACCGGCAGGACGGTATTGAAGAAAAACTCAGCCGTTTTCAGCTGCCCCTCGTAAAAGTCCTGGTCCTTCTTTTTCGCTCCTTTTTCAAGTGCTCTGGCAGCCACGGTCGCCCGCCAGAGAAGCATCCATCCAAAAACCAGGTCACCTGTCACGTCCAGCAGGGGAGTGGCCTGGGCAAAGACGCTCTGCACCTTATCGGACATGGCGGCCTGCCCGATTTTAACAACCAGGTTCTGATAACTCGTTAGAACTTCGGCCACCTGTTCTGCAAAGCCTTCCATTCCCGCAACGGTTTTGGCGTCATTGATCGATTTGTCGATTCGGGAAAGGAAATCCATAAAGGGTTTGCCACCGTCCATACGCATTTTGCGGTTGAGCAGATCAATGGCCTGAATCCCGTTCGTTCCCTCATAAATCATCAGGATTCTCGAGTCGCGAAGCAACTGCTCAACCGGATACTCCTTGGTATACCCGTAGCCGCCATAAACCTGCACGCCATGACTGCAGACCTCCCAGGCCTTGTCAGTAATATATCCTTTGATAATCGGTGTCAGAATCTCAATAATTTTCCTGGTCAGTTGCTTTTCCTCTTCACTGTCGGAAGTTGCAATCGCATCAGAACAGGTGCCCGAATAGTAAATCAGACTGCGCATTCCTTCAATATAGGCTTTCATTGTCAACAACTGGCGTCTGACATCCGGATGCTGGATAATAGGTACCCCTCCCGCCTGGGGGGCGGTGAGGTTGGCACCTTGAATTCTCTCCCGGGCATAGTTCAACGCATGCAGGTAAGAAGTGGTTGCTGCGCAGAAACCCTGCTGACCCACCAGTTGCCGGGCTTCATTCATCATGACGAACATGGCGCTCATGCCCTTGTTCTCGGTTCCCAGCAATGTCCCGATACACTGGCCCTTCCCCCCCAGCGTCAGAGATGCCGTTGCGTTTCCATGCAACCCCATTTTCTCCTCAATACCGGTGCAAACAACATCGTTGAAATCACCCAGGCTGCCATCATCATTTACGCGGTATTTGGGAACCAGAAACAGTGAGATCCCGCGTGTTCCTGCCGGAGCACCCTCGATACGCGCCAGTACCGGATGAATAATGTTTTTTGTCAGGTCATGTTCACCACCGGAAATGAAAATTTTGTTTCCCGTGATGCTGTATGTCCCGTCATCATTTTTTTTAGCTGAGGTCGTCAAGGCCCCGACATCAGAGCCGGCTTCCGGTTCGGTCAACAACATGGTTCCGGCCCATTCGCCAGACATCATTCTTTTCAGGAACAACTGTTTTTGCTGCTCTGTGCCGAAATGCTCTACCAGCTTGGCCGCGCCATGGGTCAGCCCGTTGTATAACATGAAGGACAGATTACCCCCAATAAAGAATTCGTTGGCAACCAGGGACAGTGTATGGGGCATTCCCCCTCCCCCGCATTCGTCCGGGTCGTCCGACATCGCCAACCATTCACCTTCCCTGTAGAGCTCATATACCTTGTGAAACGATTCTGGTACCTTGACGGTACCGTTTTCAAATACACACCCTTCATCTCCCAGTTTCTGTGTGGGCAACATCTCTTTGACAGCCAACTGACGGGCCTCAGAAATGATCATGTTGATGGTTTTGCGGTTGAAATCGGCAAACTTTTCAGATTGACACAGTTTTTCGATTTCCATTTGCTCAAAGAGGACAAACTCTACATCTCTCAGATCTGCAATTTGTTGTGCCATGATACATCACTCCTTTATGGAAACTATCATTGTTAAACCCGATCCCTCGGAACCTGCTGATACGAAAAAAAGGCTTGAAAACTTATCTCCAGGCAATGGGGTATTCGAAACATTTTTCCGTCCTGACCCCAATTCCCGTCTCCTGGCGTGATCGAACTGAATCTCAAGTGGATTATCTTTTGAATACGATGCTGCTGAAGGTGACTGCGAACCTGGTGTTTGGTATTTATGATTGACAGAGGACAAAAAAAAGTCAAGGTTGCTCTTCAATTTGTGATGTCATTTAACAATCAAATTGCAGATTGGGTTGCCCGTTGGGCGCAGAGTCCTTGCAAGATTGGGTTGTGCGTTGGGCACAGCGTGAAGAGCCTGACCGTGGCAGACGGCCCCGCTAAATGAATGACCACAGAGGGGACTTATGAATGCGGCTGATAAGGGAGAATGATACTGAAGGTGGCACCCCCGAAAGCATTGTTTGCAGCATTGATCACGCCCCCGTGGTGTTTGATGATTTCACTGCAGATTGCCAGTCCAAGACCCGTACCGCCAGCTCCGGTCTTTGTGCGCGTACTCTGGCTGAATTTTTCAAAGATCGTATCCAGTTCATTCTCCGGGATACCAACACCTTGATCGATAAAAGCGATTTTCACGCCAGCAAACCGTTTCTCCAGTATCACGATGTCGGCAGCTTCTATCCGAATCTCTATCCTTTTTCCGCTGGGGGTGAACTTGATGGCGTTTGACAACAGATTGCGGAAAACCTGCTCGATACGGATATTGTCACAGATCACCGCAGTCGAGATATCCGGTTTTTCAAAGTCAAGTTGAATGCCCTTCTCTTCAAAGTGCCGTTTCATATCCACCAGGGTATTTTTCAGAATCCAGATCAAATCATATTTTTCCTTTTGATGGGACATTTTCCCCGATGTCATGAGGGAAAGGTCCATTAAGTCATTGAGCAGTGCCATCAGTCGTGTACCACTGGTCACAATCTTCTCAAAAAACCCGAACAGTTTTTCATCCGGTGCTGTCCCGATTTTACTCATACCAAACTTGGCGAAACTTAAAATCTGGTGCATGGGCGTTCTGAGTTCATGTGACATATTGGTCAGAAACTCGCTTTTCGCCCGATTCGCTTCCTCGGCAGCCTCTTTGGCCTCGATCAGATCAGCTGTTTGTAACGCAACCATTTTTTCCAACTGGTTTTGATGAACCCGCAGCGTTTCCTCCGTTGTTTTATACCTGGCTTCACTGGCTTGCAGCCGTTCCTCGACCCCTTTCCTGCTGAGCGCGATATCGATCGCCACCTTCAATTCGATCTGCTTGATCGGTTTGAACAAATACCCGTATGGAGACAATCCGGTGGCCCGATCGATCGTTTCCGCATCTGTATGGGAGGTGAGAAAGATAATGGGTGTATCCTGTTCCTTCAGTATCTCCTGCGCTGTCCGAATTCCGTCATAGTGACCGGGCATGGAAATGTCCATGAGAACGATGTCCGGCTTGACAGACTTTGCCAGGCTGACAGCATCTTCTCCGTTATATGCTTCCCCTGCTACTTCGTACCGCAGGTTTTTCAGATAGGCTTTAATCAGCGACGAGATGATGGCCTCATCTTCAACAATCATTACTCTGGGCATAGTCGATCTCTGATTGCGTTTCAAACTCGTCAAACTGAAAATTCAGTAGACTGCTCAATATATTTGCGTTTGCAGAACGGAACGTTCTAAAAACCGTTAAACCAGGGTATGACTGTCAACCCGTTTTCCGGTTGGGAAGAATCAAAATCGATGGTGCATTTGTGAACATACAATCTGTCTTTCTTCTTAAAAACAAGGTCGATGCCATCTACGACAATCCGGTTATCATTCTCATCTTGTTCGTCCAGAACAATTTTCAACTGACTGCCCTTTCACCCAAGACCGCAAAATAAAATTCGAAACAACTTTTGACCATTATTTTCAGAGAAGGAGGTCAGGCGGGTTTTCGCTGTCTCTGTAATATTGACTTCTATCATTTCTGTAATAATTGGTTCAATGGGATGGTCATCAATAAGGGGATGCATTCACCTTGCCCGTACCAGATTTTTGAATAACATCCGCTTCCTGTGTTGTCTGAAATCATTATAAGCGCAGATCGATTGAATATCCACCAGAAAAAGGGGTGGGCGTTGACAGACCACGGGGAGGGTGTACTATTCAGGCAGACTTCAAAGGAGGATCGTACACTTCGAAAAGTGCACGATCCCGAAGTGTACGGAGGCTGAAACCTACTTCTTTTTCTTTCCTTTCTTCTTTGCCGCTACCGCTTCAGAAAGATTCTTCCCTGGCCTGAATTTTGGAACAACTTTGGCTGGAATACTCATTTTCTTGCCAGTCTGCGGATTCCTTCCCGTGCGAGCGGCACGCTGTGCCGTTGTAAAAGTACCAAAGCCAATCAGCGTCACATTTTTCCCCTTGGCCAGGGACTCTTTTATGTGCTGCATCGTGGCATTGACTGCCTTTTCCGTCTTAGCTTTCGTCAGATCAGCATCTTTTGCGACAAGAGCGATCAATTCAGCCTTTGTTAAATTTTTACTCATTTTTTCTCCAGTAGGTAATGCCAAAGCATGTTTGGCGTTACGTTATTGGTTTGAAGCTAGTGAAGAAAGGTTGATAAGACGATTATAGTGTCAGAACCAAATTGTCAAATATTTTTTGGAAAAAAATTAAAAAATATGTTCAATAAATCAGATTGTTATCCGAAAAAATAAGCTCCTAATCCTTGTGAATCCGCATAAAAAAAGGCTTCACAAGGTTCTTGCCTCTGTAAATTCATGACTGCCGGACCTCTAGCATCATTCAAAGAACGACACTGAATCAACCCCGAAAACTGTGAAAATCCGATAAAATGCAATAAAACCGGTATATTGCCGATTTCTGAGATGATCAGGTTTTTTTGACATGGATTATGCATACTGCTATATCAGGATTAATTTATTGTTTTTTATAAGTATTTATTAAGGTTTCACGACGAAATGGTCGCTTTTTTCGACGAATCGGAAAAAAGAAATGGGTAGGAAAAATTCAAAAAAGAGCCGATTTTCCGCTTCAACGCTCATATTCAAGACCTTCAAGAAACTTTTCCCACCGTCCTGCAGGTTTTTCGGATTTGAAAGTGTTTCTAATCAATCAGTTGATTTATTAATCGGCTGAAATAGTATTCCAACCGACTGGAAAAGATTCACCGTTTATAAAAACGGGAAACGCAGATTTGAGACCGGTCGTACCAACAGGGACGAAAATACTTGCCGGGAATGGTATCAGATCGTTATATAGAAGGTAAAAGGGGGCAATAACGATCAAATGCATGTTTAACTTCAATACGCGAGAAAGCCATGAAAAAAGTGATGCTAATACTGAGTTTCTGCTTTTTTTTAGGAAACATTCTATCTGCAGCATCCAAGGATCCGGTTGCTGTCTTGTTTCAGGCATCAGGTAAGGTCGAGTATACAAAAGACGGGAACCAGTGGAGAAAGATCCGGCACAGCAAGTTCCTGTTTGCCGGATATCAGATCAGAACCGGTGACAACGGTTCCGCCAAGATCACGATCCAGGAAAGTGGAAAAAATTTGCAGATGGGACCTTCATCACAATTTGAGGTGACAACAAACGGCCTGCAGGCAACACAGGGGAAACTGACTGTGCAGGAGTCTTCCGGTAAACTGGCAACAGGGTTGATGCAACGGTTTACCAAATCCCAGACCTATACCACCGTCAGACGGAGCGTTGAAATAAAGAATGGAATCGACCTCGATTTTGCACGCAATGTGGTGCTCTCCGATGACTATCCCTATTTGGCATGGGATAACCCCGGCAGTCAATACAGTTTCGAATTGAAAATCGGCGACCAGGTCCAGCAGGTTCCTGCAAGTCCAGATCCCGTTATCATGACCCGGGTCAGTCCATTCAGCGGAACCAGGAATGTAGAGATTAATGTTCTCGAAAACGGCAAGGTCGTTGCTTCATTGCAGCCATTCCAGAGCAAAGGTGAGGAAAAGAGCCACACCCTTACCTGGCTGGAAAAGAACCAGAAAGCGGACTTGCAGGAAGAAATCAACACCATCAAAGAGACCTACGGCGAAAAGTCCTTTATGCTGGGAAGTCTTTTTGAAAAACAGGAAATGTGGGTAGCCGCCATGCGTCAGTATCAGGAGTACCTGGCTGAAAATCCGGATGAAATTGAGATGACCCCTTATCTGTTCAGGGTTTACAAGAGATTGAAACTGGAAAAGAAATACACACAGGAGCTGATCAACTGGCAGAAGGCCATAAAAGAATAACTCCCTCCGCTGGTCAGCCGTTTCGTCCGGGGTCTCCACCCCTTTTCGGAAGGCTGGCCTCTTCTCTTTTCTCAGCAGGCTTCATGGGCATCATTCAATCCCCAACCGCTTGATTCCCGCATTCGGCTGCATCAATGTCAGCTTGACTCCGCTTTCCAGCTGCAACCGGACCTCTTTTTGTTTTGCTAAACGCAGGGTATGAACCCTTGTGTGACAAAGAAAGAGTTGAAAATCCTGGTTGTTACAGTATAATCGAGCCATCACTAAAACAAACATCCAGTTTTTAGGTGCAAGCTTCTTATTCAGGGTTGATTTTCAGTCCGGAAACGACGCTTCCGAAACTGTAAGCCGTTAAATGGTCGATTGAACAGGGTCGATGATTGAACGGAAAAGACACCAGCGAGGTGGAATGGGCTATTTTGACTATACAGATCTTAAGAAATTTGTTTATGATAATGATATGATAAAGCTTTTATGTTATGATAAGAGTTTTGAAGAGTTGCTGGAGCTATATACAAAAGATGACTTTCTGCGGATCGATGAACACATGAGCATACCGTTTTTTGCAGAGATCAGAGATTACCATGGGGCTGCCGAAGTGGACGATCCCGACAGTAAATGGCTGGTAAAGGCGATTCGAGGAAATGATCAAATCATGACGGAAATGGCGATGATCGTATACTTCATCGATTTCTTCACCCAGACGCTGTCCGTTCCGGTTATTCTAACCAAAATCAACGGCACCCTGTTCAGGGCCACAAAAATGATCCTGAAAGCGGAACAGCTGTCGGGAGCTAATTATACCGTCTATTCAGAATTGAAGGAACAGCTGTTGTTGGATATGATCAATCGGTGGATATTCTGTGATGAAGACCGCAACCCCAATAACTATCTTATCCGGTACAATTCAAAAAATCAGAATCTGATCCTGGCCATCGATTTCGGTAACAGTGACCTGCTGACCGAGGAGATGAAAATTAAAGGTCTTTCCAAGCAATTCGGATGGCAGCGAAAGGAAAAGACCCGGTATCTGACCCCCTTGAAAAGTGAGCATTTTTTAAAATATAGCATGGATTTCTATGAGATGCGGTTCCGGTTTTTTCAGAAGCTGAATGGGGATATGCTGCTGAATCTCGGTCAAAAGACCTTGCGATATGAAACGGAGGGAGGTCGTTACGCACAGACCATGGCCAGGAATATCCTGCGCCGAACCCAATATGTATATAAATATTTCAGTTCCAAAATACCCCAGATGGTTGCCGAAGGGGCAGATTACAGTTCCATGGGAAAGTCATTCCAGAACATGTAATTTTGCCTGTTACTATCCCTCAAACCATTATCATTCTGAGGATCGCAAGCTAAAACCACATGCATGGTCTCCAAGTGCTCGTCGAGGCAGGAAAAGTCAAATATCCAACCCACTGGAGGGGTCCGGGATATATGTGGCACCCAAGGGGACCGATTCATTTGTTGATGTTCAAATTCTATTTAAAGGAGAAAGCCCAATGAGACTGGTAACCCGCGCTGATTTCGACGGCCTGGCCTGCGCTGCACTACTGACTGAAAAAGGGTTGGTTGATGAGTACTTTTATGTTCATCCCAGGGATGTTCAAGCGGGGAAAGTTGCGGTATCGAAAAACGACATACTTGCCAATGTGCCCTATGCAGACGGGTGCGGTATCTGGTTTGATCATCACTCCAGCGAGGGAGAACGACTTGAAGTTCAAAAGATGCATTTTGAAGGTGAGTCCCGCTCGGCGCCCAGTGCAGCACAGGTAATCTGGGACTACTACGGGGGGGTAAAAACCTTTGGCAAGCGTTTCCTGCCTCTGATGGATGCTGTCAACAAAGTGGATTCTGCAGATCTGACCCTGGACGAGATTTTGCTGGCAGAGGACTGGATATTGCTGGCGTTTATCATCGACCCCCGCACCGGTCTGACCCAGATGGATGATTACAGCATTTCAAATGAAACGTTCTTTCTGAATATCATAAACTACTGCCGGACCAAAACCATTGACGAAATCCTTCAGATACCAGACGTGCAGGAGAGAGCCGACCGTTATAATGAACAGCAGATTCTGTTCAAGGATATGTTACGCCGATGTTGTTATAACGACAGAAACGTTGTCATAACGAACCTGCTGGAGGAGGAGACTGTCTATTGTGGCAACCGATTTATTGTGTTTGCCAGCCACCCCGATCAGAACATCGAAATCAGACTTGAATGGGATGAACACAGGGAAAACGTTTCTTTTTCCTGTGGACACAGTATCCTTAATCGCACAAGCCGCACAAATGTGGGAAAGCTCATGTTTGAATATGGCGGGGGCGGTCATGATAAGGTCGGTTCCTGCCGGGTCCCCAGGGATCAGTGGGAAAAGGTGTTCTCTGAAATCCTGGAAAAGATGAAGCAGGATGGTTAGGCTGGCTTCCACCAATCAATCTAAATATTTATTATATTTTAGTATCTTAAAACATGGAAAGTACTGAGAAACAAACCTTTGAATGTTCCATTCTTCTCCAGTGCCCCCTTCAACCCTGAAGAAGCCCTGGAAAAATCCAGGCATCTGTTCCGGTTCAGTTAAAGAAGCTGAGACCTGTGTGTCATTGAACTCATTCCTGATGTTCTTCGCTGTGTGTATAGCAACCTCAATCATACGCAGGCCCCAACTTCTGCTCAGAAAAAGGGGTGCCTGGTTACAAATCCCGAACATCCAGATAGCTGGTCCGCGCCAGAATTCTGGCCCCTGGTGAATCAGCCACTGGAAAAGAAATGAAAGCAGCGTCAGTCAGATAGCCTGGCAAAGCAAAAATTCTACCATGTTATTTCATTTTCTCTGGCCCATGTCAACCTTCCCAAATTTTTGTTTGACTTAAGAATCAATAACGTCTAATTAAAGTTGTACAGCGGGATAACCTTGACAACACCATGGTTTTGGAAATGACATCCAGGAATCGTATCGCGTTTTTCAAAGCTGCCATACGATCGCTCATTCTAACTGCTGATCCTTTCACGAGATACATTTCCATTAAATCCTCAGGGATCTGGCATCGAGCGGGGGCGGATGGCCAATGCAACCCCCGGATCATTGATAACTCAATATCATGAGCACCCATCCGGGGAAACCGGGTTTTTGTATTTTATCTATTGTGAAGAATTCAAATTTGTATCGAATCTGTTTGGGAAAGCCAATCGGATTTAACCCTGTTTTCCTGGTCGCTGGTTTCCAAAACTGATACGAGGCCATTTTGAATTTCCGAACACTTCTTTTTAGATTACCCGCCTGCTTGATTCTATTTTTGTTTATTGGGATCAACACGTTCGGGCAACAGGAAAGTCTGATACGGATTTCACCGATTCAGTTGGAGTGGGATGGAGACGCGCAGCTGTTTCATGCCTATTTTGATGTCACCAACGACACACCAGAAGACCGTGACCTGACAAGTATCATCATTTTCAAAATTGGGAAATACAAGCGTTGGAGAGGATCGGAGCTTCCTGTCATCAGGGCAAAACAGACCGGTTCGTTCAGGATATCCTTCTCGCCGGGCATCATGCTCAAAAACGAATATGTTTCCATCTCAGTGAATATCTATGGCAAGGCGTATATCGGGTTGCTCGATTACTCCTCCAGGTATCTCCAGATCAGCACCCGCCGGGTGATGACCGCAGAAGAAACCCAGATCGAAATCACCGAGGAGGCACCGGAAACGGTCGCAGCCCCCGCCCGAACGAAAAAACGGGTCATTGTTCTGGGGCCGGCGAATAAAAGGATGCAACTGCTGGCAACGGAGCGCTTTCAAAACGCCGTGCTGGAACCCGTTTCTCCTGAAGAAAAGCGTCTACTGGCTGAAGGAAAACCATCCACCCCCTCCAAACCGGTCTCAGGCATTCCTGTTGTGCCGCCCCGGAAAACACCTCAGCTGTCCTTTATCGCAGGCGACGGCAAACTGCTGTTAAGCTGGACCAGTGTCGAAAACGCAGTGGAATACCATCTGTATTGGGGCACCTCCCCGGATCTGGAGCCTTCCGCAGGTAACCGGATTACCCTGCAGGGGAATCAGTTCGAGCATACCGGTCTTGAGAACAACCAGACCTACTACTACCAGATTGCCGCTGTGAATGCCGATGGAGAGGGAGCGTTATCCCTTATATCCACCGGCATACCCAAACCCCCGCCTGTGGTTGAAGCATCTGTTTCCGAACTGCTGGAAGGGGTGCAACTGGATGAGTTTCAATCGATCCAGACGGACCCTGCCCTGCTGGTGACCATCAGCGATGCCACGCTGGAAAAGGAGGCCAGCCTCAAGCGGGCAGAAGAGCTGACAACACTGGATATCAGTTCCCGGGACCGTCTCATCTCACTTTATATTGCTGAGGGCAAATCGGAATCCGTGGCCCAGGCATTGTCCGGACAATTGTCGAAGGAGCCGGAAAACCTCAATCTGTCCCTCTCGCTGTCAAAGGTTTACCATGAGCAGGGGGATATCAAGGCTGCGCTGAAAGTGCTGAATTCATCTTTGAACCGGATCTCACTGTCCGCACGCATCGCCCTCAACCAGGAGCTGAAAACATCGGTCAGGCAGGGGGAAAGTACCCTGACGACAAAATCAGAAGAGGCCTACCTGGCAGATGAGTTCTCCCGACTGGGAATCTCCCTGCTGGAAAAAGAGAAATATGTGGAAGCCCTGTCGGCATTTCAGTCCCTGTACTCGCTGTCCCAGGACTATCCCATGGTCAAATACTATCTTGGGCTGAGCCGCCATGGAATGAAACAGTACAACCAGGCAAAACAGCTGTTTGTCGAACAGGCCCAGGCAGATCTCAAGAAGAAACAGCTGCTGGATGACCTGGCTGCACTGACCCTGGTTCTGGCAACCACCCTGGATATGTCGACCATCAAAAATACGAAAGACCAATACGTCCAATTGCAGCAGGAAGAAAACACCCCGGAGGAAACCCAGATCATCACCAGACAGATCGTTACACTGGACGGCCTCATGGCGGAAGCGGAAAAAAGGAGGCTGGCCGGATTGTCAGATCTGGCGATTGCCGTGTCAGGAGACTTCACCAGAGACGATCTTCAACCAGGGCAGTCCATCCGCTTCGCCTTTATCGCGACGAACCTGGGGAAGAAACAGAGCGAGCCCTACAAGGTTTTTTACCAGTTGAAACACGACCAGGGAATGATATTCGATATTCCATCCTTTGACCGTTTTCAGGCACTCAATCCTGATAAGTCATCCACCAGCTGGGAAAAAGAGATCGTTATCCCGGAAGGTGTCGTTCCCGGTAAATATCAGCTGATCGCCAACATTGAACAGACATCCGGAAAAGGTGAAGTCACATTTGAAAACAATCGGGTTCAGACTGAGCTGGGGATTTCGATCATACCGCCTGTTCCCGATCTGGAAATCGGGTTTGAGACCCGCATCGCGTCCATGCCCATCCAGGCGCAACAGAAAATCGATCTGGATCTGGGCGTCAGGAACAAGGGATTCAAAGACAGCCCTCCATTCGAAGTGGATTACTTTCTGGAAAGCAGAGACGGCCAAAAGATCGATCTGCAATCACCGGACAAAATAGCCCCGGTGTCAAAAGGGAATGTTAAAACAACCTGGAAGAAGCAACTGTCAATTCCGGCCGATATCTCTGAAGGTTCCTATCAGGTGATGGCACGTATCCGGATAGCTCCCAAAACAGTTGAACATGACAGTAAAAACAACACGGTTGCATCGGGTTTTGTTTTCAACTATACGCCTCCTTTCACCGATCTGGCATTGGCAATCGAACAGGAACCGACACCGCCGACCATCATTGCCGGTCAATCTTTTTCCTTCCGGTTCAGGGTCGAAAACAACGGCAACAGCCCTGGCACCCCGGGTAAAGTGACTTACCAGTTGCAAGGGTCGAACGGAGAAGTCATCCGCCTGTCAGAAGAGGACCCGTTTCCCTCCATGCAAAAAGGTCAGGCCCCGTTGATTGTCACGCGTGAATTTCAACTGTCTGAGACGTTTCCGAAAGGCGATTACCAGCTGATTGCCAGCCTGGAACTCGACGACAGCCGACTGGAAAAAACGATGGACAATAACAGTATTGTTTTTAAAACCCGGTTGACCATCATTCCATCTTTGATCGACCTTGCACTGGTTCTGGAGATAGAAGACCGGGAACAGGCATTGAAACCAGGAGAGACGATTACTGTCAAATCCAGGCTGAGCAATACCGGCAGCAAGGATGCAAAGGATATTGCAGTTGCCTACACCCTGAAAAACAGATCGGGAAAAACGGTGAAAATCCCTCAGATAGACCGGATTGAAAATCTGACCGCGGGTTCAAAAAAAGAGTTGGAAACGGTGATACGCGTTCCTCAGGAATTAACCGAAGGTCTGTATCAGATTGCCGCCCAAGCAACACCAAAAGACACCGATTTCGAAGAGAACACCCGTAATAACGGTGACCAGTCTCCCTATGTGTTTTCCTATATCCAGCCAAGACCCGTGACGGAACCGGTGCAACAGGGAGCTGAAGCGGCTCAGCCAACCCTGGAAGAACCCAGGGAGGACAAACCGACCAACTGGCTGATGCACGCATCAGCCATCAGCCTGACCCTGGCATCAGCCTGGCAGGTGCAGTCCGAAAACGAGAAATACCAGGATGCAAAAGACAGGGAGAGTGAGCTTCAAAGTCAGTACAGCACAAGTCAGACAGACGCCCAGGTGTCCCTGATTAATGCCGAACTGGAAAACAATCGCAGCCAGATGAAACTCTACACCCAAAACGCCAATTTATGGACAGCCCTGGCTTTGGTGGGTGTTGGCTGGGAAGTCTACAACATATTTTTCTGGACACCGGACGGAACACCGGTAACCAGGGCCAACGATGTTTCCACCACAACAGAGAGCGGCCCCATCATCGCTGACAAGTGGATGCACGCCTCTGCCATCAGCGTCGCCCTGCTTTCGTACTGGCAGTCTCAGAATGAACTCCGGCAATATGATGATCTCTCCAATGAAAATGATGATCTGAAAGCCCAATACCAGAGCACCACGTCAGAATCAGAAATCGCCAATATCCAGAGCAAGATCGCCAGTAATCGCACCGAGATGTCAAGCCATATCGCCAACGCCAATATCTTTGATGGTGTCACACTGATTGCCCTGGGGTTTGAATCTTATCTGTTGTGGCAGAATTTCACAGACAAGGACGTCGAAAGCGCCAATTATCGTTTTCCTGATGCCACCGGGTTTCAACTGAAACCCTATGTTGCTTATCGCGAAGTGGGTTTGAATCTTAAATATACCTGGTAACACTGCTTAAAGCCCGAAAATGAAAAAACGACTGAAAACTTGTTCCCAGCTGCTTTTCATGCTTTGTTGTGTCGCCATCCTGTTCTCAGGATGCAGGTCCGTGGAAGAGGATGATAACGCGGTAACGGTCGCCACGATCAGAATTACGCCAACCACGACCTCCATGAACGCCGGGCAGATCGTACAACTTTCCGCTGCCAAGCTGTATACCAACTCAACCTCCGTGGATTGTTCCAGTGAAGCAACCTGGACCTCTTCCAACAGCGCTGTGGCCTCCTTCAGCGCCTCCACCCGGGGGCTGCTCTCGGCGCTAGGTGCTGGAACAACCACCATCAGCGCAACCTGCAGCGGCACCACCAAAAGTTTTACCCTGACCGTGGTTGGCGCAGCTACCCTGGCCACCCTGGAAGTGTCACCGATCAACAAAACCATTGCCAACGGAACCAGGCTGATCGTCATCGCTACGGGTATCTACTCCGACAAATCGACCCGGGACCTGACGGACTCGGTCTACTGGACATCCTCCGATGACGCGGTGGTGTCAATGGAAAGAAGCAATGGCAGCGAGTCGATCCAGGCAAAAGCCAACAGTGCCGGCACTGCGACAATAACGGCAAGTATTGGAACAATCAGTGGGACCACAACCCTTGTTGTCAGTGCAGCGACGCTCTCATCGGTTATTGTCACACCCAATGATCCGAGTCTGGCAGACGATCACCGCCTGTATCTGAAGGCGACCGGGATATACAGTGATGATAC
>Ga0180009_10001636_pt1 | contig 27206 bp, 29 predicted proteins | sample OS_PC_MetaG_FD_123537 | JGI IMG/M metagenome (GOLD analysis project Ga0180009, IMG submission 123537) | Groundwater microbial communities from the Aspo Hard Rock Laboratory (HRL) deep subsurface site, Sweden - OS_PC_MetaG | ecosystem: Environmental > Aquatic > Deep subsurface > Groundwater... | reverse complement strand
GTTGGTGGGGTTCAGCATGACAAGTTGGTGGGGTTCAGCATGACAAGTTGGTGGGGTTCAGCATGACAAGTTGGTGGGGTTCAGCATGACAGGTTGTGGTGTTCATCACGACAGGTTGTGGTGTTCAGCATGACAAGTTGGTGGGGTTCAGTATGACAGGTTGTTTTGATGTAGAATGAATAATAAATAGCCTCTAATGCCTGTTGGCAAATGGCTCTTGGCTATATTCTAAAAGTTTAATTTTCAATACATAACACATAACTATCGGATTGTATGTTGACACCATTTCATTTAGCGGTTCCTGTAAATGATTTAGACAAAGCACGCGCTTTTTATGGCGAACTTTTGGGTTGCCCCGAAGGGCGAAGCAGTGAGCACTGGATTGACTTCGATTTTTTCGGACATCAGTTTGTAGTACATTTAAAAACTTCTGAGGAGGATTCTAAGGTCATTCACAATGCAGTTGACGGCCATAACGTGCCGGTGCCGCATTTTGGGGTAGTGTTGGATTGGGATGCTTGGCATGCGTTAGCGGACAGACTCAAAAGCCACAACATATCTTTTACCATAGCACCCTACATCCGATTTAAAGGTCAAGTAGGTGAGCAGGCGACGATGTTTTTTTACGATCCGGCGGGAAATGCTTTAGAATTTAAAGCGTTTAAAGATCTCGGACAATTGTTTGCCAAATAGCTTTTATTTATGGAACAAATTCACTTTCCGCTTACCTTTAGTTTTCATATAGGTACCTTACACAACGACTTTACGACTACCGATAGCCGTGGGAAAACCTTGGCTTATGTGCGACAAAAGTTATTGAAATTTGTTGAGGAGGTTACTGTGTATGAAAGCGAAAACAAACGAAAACAAATATACCAACTCAAAGCTGACCGTTGGATAGATTTTAATGCTGTGTACAGTTTTCTGGATAGTGAAGGCCGGTTGCTAGGGAGCTTAGGCAAAAAAGGTTGGAACTCCATTTGGAAGGCCCATTACGAAATTTTCGATCCTCAAAAAAAACACTTGTTCACCATTCGAGAGGACAATCCTTGGGTGAAAGTAATGGATTATATTTTTTCTGAAATACCCATTTTGGGCTTGTTTAGCGGTTATTTTTTTAATCCTACCTATCGAGTGACCGATAACCAAGGCAAATCTATCGTGAAATTGCAAAAGAAATCCTCGTTTTGGGGCAGGAAATTTGAAGCCTCTAAAGAGATAGCCTCTGGTGACGACCACAACGAAAAAATTCTTTTAGGCCTGATGATGCTACTGATATTAGAACGTCGAAGAGGTTAATAAAAAAGTCCGCTTTGGGCGGACTTTAAGAACAAGATCAGGTTAATCTTTAAAAAGTTAGCGGCAATTCTACGCGGGTGGTTCCCCAACCCATAACCAAGTGCACAGTTCCTTTAGATGCGCCGGGCTTAAAGTTCATTGAGAATACTTCAACCGAAGAAGCACCGGTTGATGAAGGTATATTCACGCGCAACACGTCTTTACTTTCATCGTACTCATAGGCTCCCCATACATTTAATTTGCTGTTTAGAATAATTGTCCATTCACTTTTTCCGGGGATACTGTGCAATACATAAGTACCGGCTTTAAGGTCTTTACCGGCTACTTTTACATCTTTGTAAAAGGTAACTTCTGTAGCCTCGTTCGCACCGGTTCTCCAAATCTCACCCAAAGGCGCCAAAGAACCTTCTGCATCTGAAAAAACAGGGCGTCCCTTTAAAGAAGGCCTTCCGTAGATAACTTTGGCCAAAGGTGGGGCACCGCGTTCATTTCGCAGAAGCAAAATATCTGCCGGACTCTTATCTAAACCGGGGAATTCTGCATTGGCTTGGGCAAATGCTACACTACTAACCGCTAAAAACATAAAAATAGCTAAACTGCGTAAAAACAATGATTTCATAACTTGTTATTTGATTTGTGTTGATGTAAAACTAAAAAAAAATGTCAAAACTTAGTCGGAGTCAAGCCTAAATAAATGTTAAATAAGCTTTTCAAACTTTGAGATTGTAAATTATTTTGGGGATACATAATATTATTGTTTTAAATATACATAAAAACATGAAATATAGTATCAAATATAAACTGAAATAAATGTATATGTTTAATTATGTTATATAATATATCACTTTTGCTTCATAATTATCAAAATTAAATATTATGTGTGGAATATTAGCCATTATCGGAAAAGGAAAGTCGCCTGAACAGGTGCAAGCACTTAGTAGTAGAATGCGTCACAGAGGTCCGGACGAGCGTGACCTTCACATCACAGAAAAAGGACATTTTTTAAGCCACGAGAGGTTGTCTATCGTGGATCTCCACACAGGTAAGCAGCCCATTCAAGGGTCTGATTCGGCATGGATGGTGCACAACGGTGAAATATACAACCACCAGGAATTGCGCGACAGCATCCTTAAATCACATCAATTTAGAACCACCTCCGACTCGGAAGTGATTGTCCATTTGTATGAGAAATTTGGCTACGACTTTGTAGATATGCTCGATGGTGTTTTTGCTTTCGTGGTTATCGATGGCGACGATTTTATAGCCGGCCGTGATCCTATAGGTGTAAAACCGCTTTATTACGGCAAAGACAGTGACGGAGCCATGTATTTTGCCTCCGAAATGAAATCTTTGGCTGACCAATGTGTGGAATTTGCGGCTTTTCCGCCCGGGCACTATTACACACCCAAAACCGGATTTGTGAGGTATTATGAACCCGAGTGGTTTTCAAGTGAAAATGCAACAACTGCTTTAAATTTAGATTTGTTGCGCGACAGCCTCATTGAAGCCACTCGCAAAAGATTGATGGCAGATGTGCCTTTGGGGGTTTTGCTTTCCGGGGGGTTAGATTCTTCTTTGACCTCATCTATAGCCGCAAGGCTTTTGGAAGGTACCGGACAGAAACTTCACTCCTTTTCAATCGGCTTGGATCCTACAGCTCCGGATTTGATTGCAGCAAGAAAGGTAGCCGATTTTTTAGGGACAGAACACCACGAATTGTATTTTAGCGTACAAGAAGGAATTCAGATTTTAGATAAATTGGTATGGCATTTGGAAACCTACGATGTAACTTCCATAAGGGCTAGCACACCCATGTATTTTTTATCAAAAGCTATATCAGAATTGGGCATCAAAGTGGTTTTATCGGGCGAGGGTGCCGATGAAATTTTTGGTGGATACTTGTATTTCAGAAACGCACCCGATGCAGATGCTTTTCAAAAAGAAACCGTTCGCAGGGTGCAACGCCTATCCACAGCCGACTGCCTCAGGGCTGATAAATCTACCATGGCACACGGTTTGGAAGCCAGAGTTCCTTTTCTGGACAAAGCATTTCTCAAAGTAGCCATGCTGACACAACCGCATGAAAAAGAACCAAAAACTTACAATGGCATCGAAAAATATATTTTGCGCAAAGCTTTTGATACGCCGGAACGCCCCTTTTTACCCGACTCGGTTTTGTGGAGACAAAAAGAACAATTTTCTGACGGAGTGGGCTACAATTGGATAGACGAATTAATAGCTTACTGCGAATCTCAGGTCAGCGATGCAGATTTTGCTTTGGCTGCCGAGAAATATCCGATCAATACGCCAATGACAAAAGAAGCATTTTTCTACAGAGAAATATTCCACAAACACTACCCTCAGGAACAAGCCGCTTTGACCGTAAAACGTTGGATACCAAAATGGCAAGCCAATACAGACCCGTCGGGAAGGGCCAACGCAGCGCATGTAAATGCAGACATTTCTATCGCCCAGAAAAAAAAATTAGAAAAAATTGTAAGTTGAAATAAAAGCTATCGACTATTCGAGTGCATAAATAGTTGTTTAGTTAGTTTAGTATTGTTAGAAAGCGCTACATTCTCCGTGTAGCGCTTTACTTTTATAGGGCTATTTATAAATCTGAAATTACATCGGATAAAATTTAGAAGGCTGTTTTCCCTTTTTAGAACAGCTTAATACGCACTTAACGAATGTTAAAAAAAATCAAAATAATAAACATAATTAGGAATCCTTACTATATTTGTATTGGCAATAATGCCAAACAAAATTTTAAACATTAATCAAATGGCAAAATCAATTTTTTATCACGCAGGATGTCCGGTTTGTGTGAGTGCAGAGCACGACATCGTTAATCTTATTGGTGCTGACAACGTAGAACTCGTTCACATTGGCGAAGACCGTAACCGTATTGTTGAAGCGGAAAAGGCAGGGGTAAAATCTGTTCCTGCTTTGTTAACACCAAACGGAAACGTATTGCACATCAATTTTGGTGCGTCTATGGCTGACGTAAAAGGCTAAAAATTTGCCCTGTAAAGTTAGGATTCCTATCTTTACAGGGTTTTATTTGTCATCAAAAAAAAACAGAAATGAAAGTAGCAGTTTGGGACACCTATGTAACCAAAAAAGACGGTAGCGTGATGCACTTTGACATTATCGCACCCGAAGAAATTAAAGATACTACCGTAATTTACGATTATGGCAGAGATTATCTGAAAACCAAAGGACAAGACGGACAAGCCTTAACATCAAAAGAATGTAGCTTTTGCCACATGGAAATCTTGAGACCTGAATGGGAAGCTGCGATAAATCAAAAAGGATATTTTATCATCGAAATGGAAAATTGTAAATAAATGAAACATTCATCTTTTAACTTAAACGGGCAAAACCAAAAAATTGAAAGCCGTATTGTGGTTGCTTTGGAACGAATTTCGGAAGCGTTTAGAGTCTTGTTATGGAATGAAAGCAAGGAAAATTCATTAAGTCCTATTCAAATTCAAATCTTAATTTTCATTCACTTTCACGCTTCGGAAAAATGCAAAGTGGGTTATTTGGCTGATGAGTTTAATATGACCAAAGCTACAATTAGCGATAGCGTTAGGGTTTTACTTGCCAAAGAATTAGTTACCAAAGAAACCGACCCTATTGACACAAGAAGCTATTCCCTTTCGCTTACTGATGAAGGGGAAAAAATAGCTAAAAAAGCATCATTTTTTGCTTCTTCAATAGAACAACCCATTGAAAACCTGACACAAGAACAAAAAAAAATAATGCTTAACGGATTGTTGAAATTGATTTATGACCTTAACAAATCAGGTATTATTACCATGCAAAGAATGTGTTTTACATGCTCGTTTTACAATGTCAAAAACGGAACTCATTATTGCAATTTACTCAAAACAAAACTTGCCGAATCTGAAATCCGATTGGACTGTCCTGAACACCAAATCAGTGCGTAATACTAAAGTAAGACCCTTACAAAACTTCGACAAGTGAAAAGTAAACTAAATGGCTAAAACACAAATCTCAAACAACTAAAGATTAAAAGTGTTTGGTTTCCATCAAAACACCATTTTCGTAATAGTACCAAGTGCCTACGCGCTTGTCGTCTTTGTATTGCCCTTCAATAATGATTTTTCCCTCTTTAAAATAAACAGCTTTTCCGTCTAAAAGTCCGTCTTTGTAGTGCAATTCGGAGAGTTTGTCGCCTTCTTCGTCAAAAGTTTTCGTTTTTCCTTGTAGCAAGTTGTTCTCAAAATATGAAATTTCAGTAGGTTTTCCATTTGGGAAAAAGATTTTGCGCACGCCGGTCAACTGATTGTCTTGATAGGTTTCCATCATCAAAGTGTCATTGGTGTTTTTGTGATAATAAACCCAGAGCCCTATTTTCAAACTATCCAACATTTTCCCCCGACTCACGATAGCACCGTTTTCCGGTAGGTAATAACTGACTAAGGCGATACGGTTGGTATCGTTAAACTGACGGGTAAGGTAAGGGTGTTTGTTCTTTTTGAGATCAAAATACTCGAACAAGCCTACTTCTTTGCCGTGGTGAAACTGACCACGGTAGCGAATTTGATTTGATTTCTCATATTTTTTTTGCCACTTCCCATGGCGTTTTCCTTCAGCATCCACTTTGTTGATGGCCTGTCCGAATGCTGAAAAGCTCAGCAAGGTTAAAAAAAAAGGAATCAAGCGTAGGTTCATAATTTTACTTTATTGTAGGAACGTTTAAACAAATCAAATCTTATAAAATATTTATGAAAATTTAACTATTAAATTTAGTTATTTTTGATTTCTAAAATTATCAAATCACATGAACAAACTTAGCATTTTATTGGCGTTTGGGATTGCTTTTTCTTGCAATTCGTCCAAAGAAGCAAACCAAGCCGTTGTTACACAGCAAATCGAACCCAAAAGTGTTGAAGATTTTGCCGCTACCATTACTTCTGATGACCTCAAAACGCATCTTTACATTTACGCATCTGATGAATTTGAAGGACGCGAAACAGGCAAACCCGGTCAAAAAAAAGCTGTAAACTATTTGCGTACGCATTATCAAAAATTTAATATCCCACATCCCGAATCACTCCAAACCTACTTTCAACCCGTGCCTTTGGTACTCAACAAACTTCCCGAAGCGAGTTTTCAAACAGAAAACCAAAGCTTTGTATTGGGCGAAGATTTTGTTCCGGTGGGCGCCTCTCAAGATTTGAGTTTGAACAATGTCGAACTGGTTTTTGCCGGTTATGGGATTGAATCTGCTGCATATAGCGACTATACCGGGCTAGATGTAAAGGGCAAAATCGTATTGGTCAGGGCAGGCGAACCCAGACTTGAAGATGGTACCTATGTAGTCAGTGGCACCAAAGAACCCTCTGAATGGTCTAATTTCAGACCGGCCAACAGGGCGCGCATGGATGTTGCCAAAGAAAAAGGTGCTTTGGGCATCTTGGTTATGGATAAAAACTACTGGCCAAGACTTTCTTCCAGATTTCAGTACACCAAAAGATTGGCCGCCACCGGAGGAGGAAGCATCAGCCTAACCGGCAATGTGGATTCATTTTTCAATTGGTATCTGAGTGAAAAAGCGGCGAAAACGATTTATAGTGAGATCGAAAAGGCGTCTGCAAATCCAAAAGTGGTTGAAAATGTAGGCATTTCACTAACCAACGATACAGAGGCGGTCGATTCTGAAAATGTAATCGCATATATTAAAGGTACAGAATTTCCTGACGAATACGTGGTCATCAGTTCGCACCTCGATCACATCGGCATAGCTCCCGACGGCCAAATAAACAACGGTGCAGACGATGACGGTTCCGGCACCGTAGCCGTTTTAGAAATTGCCGAAGCCTTTTCAAAAGCAGTGGCATCCGGATACAAACCCAAGCGCTCTGTTGTTTTTCTGAATGTAACCGGAGAGGAAAAAGGTTTGTTGGGTTCTGAGTATTACAGCCAAAATCCGGTATTTCCTATGGAAAATACAGTGGCAGACTTGAATATCGATATGATAGGCAGAACAGATCCTAAAAGGTCAGGATCGGACAATTATGTGTATTTGATTGGTTCAGACAAATTGAGTTCAGAGCTCCACCAATTGTCTGAAGAAGTAAACAAAAAGTATGTAAATATAGAGTTAGACTATACGTATAACGACGAAAACGACCCCAATCAATTCTACTACAGGTCAGACCACTACAATTTTGCCAAACACAATGTGCCCATTATTTTTTATTTCAACGGCACACATGAAGACTATCACAAGGTGAGCGATACACCCGACAAGATTCGTTACGACTTGTTGGAAACCCGAGCCAGACTTGTTTTTCATACCGCTTGGGAAATTGCAAATCGCGACAAAAGATTGGTGGTTGACAAACCGGCTCCTTAATGAATTTTCTGTACTCAAATTACAAATTTGTTAAAAAATCACCAACGAAAATTTTAATTTATTAACGAAATCGTTTGAAGTTGTTGTCAACTCATAAATATAATAGAACCTTTTTTATTAAGTCAAATTTCTTTGGTAGTTTTACACTCCAAATTAAAAAATAGATGAGCAGTTCTATACAAAAGATAGGTGTAATGACCTCCGGAGGCGATTCTCCCGGCATGAATGCAGCAGTGCGAGCCGTAGTGCGCTCCTGCGCTTTTCACAACATTATTTGTGCAGGTATTTACAGAGGATACCAAGGGATGATTGAAGGCGATTATGAAATCATGGGTCCGAGAAGTGTCAATAATATTATAAACAAAGGCGGAACCATTTTGATGTCTGCACGTTCAAAGGATTTCAGAACGGAAGAAGGCAGAAAACGCGCTTACGAAAACTTGCGCAAAGAAAATATAGATGCCTTGGTGCTTATTGGTGGCGACGGCACATTTACCGGCGGACTTATTTTTAATCAGGAATTCGGTTTCCCGCTGATTGGTATTCCCGGCACCATAGATAACGACATTTACGGCACCAATTATACTTTGGGCTATGACACGGCACTCAATACAGTGGTAGAGGCCATCGATAAAATTCGCGATACAGCGAGTTCTCACAGCCGTTTGTTTTTTGTAGAGGTGATGGGGCGCGATGCAGGCCATATTGCACTGAATGCAGGAGTGGGCGCAGGCGCAGAAGAAATTTTGATACCCGAGGAAGACCTCGGTTTGGAAAGACTCGTAGAATCGCTCGAACGCAGCCGCAGAAATGGAAAAACATCGAGCATTGTGGTGGTTGCAGAAGGAGATAAAATTGGGAAAAACGTCTTTGAATTAAAAGATTATGTCGAAGAACATTTACCTTTCTACGACGTAAGGGTTTCTGTTTTGGGTCATATTCAACGCGGTGGAACTCCTTCTTGTTTTGACAGGGTTCTGGCCAGCCGCATGGGCGTCAAGGCTGTAGAATCTTTACTGGAAGGGAAAACCAACTATATGGTAGGTATCCGCGATGCCAAAATGAGTTTGACACCTTTGGAAGAAGCTGTAAAAGGCAGGTCTAAAATCAACCACGAACTTTTGCGGGTTTCCAACATAGTGTCTATTTAAAAAATAAATTATCAACCGGGCAAAATTGCTCAATATCTTAAAATGTAATTATTATGTCAACATTAAAAATTGGAATTAACGGTTTTGGTAGAATAGGAAGATTGGCTTTCCGTGCCATTGCAAAAAGCGATAACATTGAAGTTGTCGGAATTAACGACCTTTTGGAAGTAGATCACCTGGCTTATTTGCTAAAATATGACTCTGTACACGGAAAATTTGACGGTACAGTTGAAGTAAAAGACGGCCATCTGGTTGTAAACGGTAAGACAGTCAGAATTACTGCTGAGCGAAATCCTGCCGACTTAAAATGGGATGCGGTTGGTGCTACAGTGGTTTTAGAATGTACCGGTATTTTTACCACGCTTGATTCCGCTGATGCCCACTTAAAAGCCGGCGCCAAAAAAGTAGTGATTTCTGCTCCTTCCAAAGACGCTCCTATGTTTGTGATGGGTGTCAACCACAAATCACTAAAAGCCGATCAGAACATCATTTCCAACGCTTCTTGTACAACAAACTGTTTGGCACCTGTTGCCAAAGTACTCAACGACAATTTCGGTATTGAAGAAGCTTTGATGACCACCGTTCACGCCACTACGGCAACACAATTAACAGTTGACGGGCCTTCTCGAAAAGATTTCAGAGGCGGTAGGGCAGCTTTGCTAAACATTATTCCGGCCAGTACCGGTGCCGCTGTAGCCGTGACCAAGGTCATTCCCGAACTGAAAGGTAAACTTACAGGTATGGCATTCCGCGTACCAACTGCAGATGTTTCTGTAGTCGATTTAACAGTTAGGTTGGCCAAATCTACTTCTTATGAAGCAATCAAAAAAGCCTTTAAAGATGCTTCTGAGGGCGAATTGAAAGGAATTTTAGGTTATACTGAAGATTTGGTTGTATCACAAGATTTTGTATCCGATGCACGCACTAGTATTTTTGATGCAGATGCAGGTATCGAATTGAACGACAGGTTCTTTAAAATTGTTTCATGGTATGACAACGAAGCCGGTTATTCCAACAAGCTGGTTGACCTGGCTGTTTACGCAGCCGCGCTTTAAAAATGTAAAAGCTTGTCGCACACTTAGTGCGGCAAGCTTTTTTTAATTTCAAAATAACTTACACGAAACCCACCCCACTAAAATGATACTAATTGTAGATAGCGGTTCCACCAAAACCGATTGGATAGCCCTTAATGAAGAGGGAAAACAGCTTTTTCAAACACAAACACTCGGGTTGAATCCGGCTGTGTTGTCTAGTGAGATTATAAAAGAACGCATCATAAATAATTTTGAACTTTACCAAAACCGAGATAAAGTTTCCAAAGTTTTCTTTTACGGTGCCGGTTGTGGTACACCCAAACCCAGTTTAATGCTGAAAGAAGTTTTTGAAGATTATTTCAAGAATGCCGATATTGATGTTAAAGAAGATACCTACGCAGCCATTTATTCCTCTACCATACCTGGTGAAAAAAGTATCGTTTGTATTTTAGGCACCGGGTCAAACTGCACTTACTTTGATGGTAAAGACATTGAACAACGGGTTGTTTCCTTAGGCTATATCATCATGGACGATTGTAGCGGAAACTATTTTGGACGTCAATTGCTAAGGGATTATTATTTCAACAAAATTCCCAAGGAAATGGCCGACAAGCTATCCAATACCTACGATTTAACTGCAGATTACATCAAACGTAACCTCTACAAAGAGCCCAACCCGAATACTTATTTAGCTACGTTTGCCAAGTTTTTAATTCAGAACAAAAACCAAGAATATTGCCAAGATCTAATCAAAAAAGGTATGCGCTTGTTTTTAAACAACCAAGTGATGCAATATGAAGATGCACAACAAGTGCCTACCCACTTTATTGGCTCAATCGCTTTCTATCTGCAGGACGAATTAAAAGAGGTATTGGCAGAAATGGGATTAAAATGCGGTAATATTTCCCGACGTCCCATAGAAGGTCTGGTAAAATACCATATGGAGTTGGCTACGAAAGCTGCTTGATATTAATGAATGGCAACTAGCGAGATTTCCACATTTACACCCTTAGGAAGACCATTTACAGCAACCGTTTCTCGTGCAGGAGCGGTTTTTTCGTTAAAATAACTACCATATACCTCGTTTACCTTGGTAAAATGCGCCATGTCACTCAAAAAAATAGAGGTTTTTACGACGCACTCAAACGGAACTTCTGCCACACGCAAGATACTGGCAAGATTTTCCATCACCTGTTTGGTTTCGGCTTCGATAGAATCTAACACCAGTTCATTGTTTTCCGGATTTATGGCAATTTGCCCCGAAACAAACAAAAAATGGTCTTTTCGCACAGCCTGGTTGTAAGGGCCTATAGGCATAGGTGCTGTAGAAGTTTTGATGATGGTTTTCATGTTTTTATTATTTACTGATTTTCTTCTGTCATGATTCGGATGCGCAGAGCATAGGAAGGGAACACCCTAACTCATCATGCCCCTGTGTGCAAAATCTTTACATGGTTGTTGCATGTTTTTATTTGTTGTTTAACGAACCAATTTTGACTCCGCAGGCTTCTTAAAATTAAAGCCAAAGAGGGAAATGGGTGTTAAATTATAATCACAAAGTCAAGCCTAAAGATACTAAAAAAATAAAAAGTTTCCGTTCAGCGGTTTATACTTTTCGTTTTAATCGATAAATCAAGCTAGATTTGTTGTGTTTTAAAACAAAAACAGCCGTTTATGCGCAAATAAACGGCTGTTTGTAAAACAAATGCATTGAAAATTATTTGAGCAAAGCTTCAATCTGCGCGGCCAGTTCTGTTCCAATGCGATCTTGAGCTTCGTTGGTTGCTGCACCAATATGCGGGGTTAGCGATATTTTATTGTGCATCAAAATTTTAACTTCGGGTTTGGGTTCATTTTCAAACACGTCCAAACCCGCAAAAGCCAACTTACCGGAATCAAGTGCATCTATTAAAGCAACCTCATCTACTACACCACCACGAGAAGCGTTGACAAGTGCCGCGCCATCTTTCATTTGATCCAGTTCTTTTTTCCCGATGACGTATTCTTCCTGAGCCGGTACGTGTAAAGTGATAAAGTCTGCTGCTGCAAGCACCGATTCAAAACTTTGTGTTTTAATTTGAAAATCAAGCGATTGACCATCGAAAAATTCGAGTGAAATAGAACCTTCTTTTACATAAGGATCCGATGCTACTACGTTCATGCCCAACCCAATGCCCAATTTAGCAACGGCTTGGCCAATCCGGCCAAAACCTACCACGCCCAAGGTTTTTCCGCTGAGTTCTACCCCTTCGCCATACGCTTTTTTCAGTTCGTTAAATCTGGAATCGCCTTCTAGGGGCATGTTGCGGTTTGCATTGTACAAAAAGCGTGCACCGGAAAACAAATGCGCAAATACCAACTCGGCTACCGATGCAGAGGAAGCCGCAGGAGTGTTGATGACGTGAATGCCTTTACTTTTGGCATAATCTACGTCAATATTATCCATGCCCACTCCGCCACGTCCAATGAGTTTTAAACTCGGGCAGGCGTCTATGATGTCTTTGCGAACCTTGGTGGCACTGCGAACCAAAATGGCTGCAACTTGGTGCTCGTTGACGTAATTGATAATTTGTTCTTGTGCAACTTTGGTGGTAATGACTTCAAAACCGGCTTTTTCCAATGCTTGGTGTCCACTTTCGGAAATACCGTCGTTTACTAAGATTTTCATGTGTTTAGATTTATTGTATTTGTCGATAACGCGCTTTAAGCGCCGCGTTAATTTATGCTTTTTTTTCGAATGTTTGCATAGCTTCAACCAAAACCTGAACACTTTCGAGCGGTAAGGCATTGTACATGGAAGCGCGATAACCTCCTACAGATCGGTGGCCGTTCAGACCGTTGATACCTGCGGCTTTCCACAAACCGTCGAAAACTTCTCCGGAAACACCGTCGGCCAAATTGAAGGTCACGTTCATATTTGAACGATCATCAGGCGACGCATAACCTTTAAAGAGCGGGTTTCGGTCTATTTCGGCGTAAAGCAGTTCGGCTTTGGCATTGTTAATTTTCTCAATGGCAGAAATTCCTCCCAAATTTTTCAACCACCTAAGCGTCAACATAGAAACATAGACGGCAAAAACGGCCGGCGTGTTAAACATACTTTCCTTAGCAATGTGTGTTTCATAATCTAAAATAGCCGGGATGGCGCGTCCGGTTTTGCCCAATAGGTCTTTTTTAACAACCACCAAAGTAGTTCCGGCAGGTCCCATGTTTTTTTGGGCTCCGGCGTAGATTAAATCAAATTTCGAAAAGTCGAGTACCCGTGAAAAAATATCTGAACTCATATCACAAACAACCGGCACGGGGCTGTTTTGAAAACTTTTTATTTGTGTACCGTAAATCGTATTGTTGCTGGTGCAGTGAAAATAATCTGCATCCGATGGAATATTAAATCCTTTAGGAATGTGTCGGTATCCATTTTCTTTGGATGAAGCAACCACTTCTACATTTCCAATATATTTGGCTTCCTTAATGGCATTGGACGACCAAGTGCCGGTGTCCAAATAAGCAGCTTTGCTTTTGAGTAGGTTATAAGGAGCCATCAAAAATTGCAGGCTTGCTCCGCCTTGTAAGAAAAGGACCTCGTAGCCTTTGTTTTCTAGATTTAAAAGTTCTAAAACAAGTGCTTGCGCTTCTTCCATCACAGCAACAATATCTTTACTCCTGTGCGAAACTTCTAAAATAGAAAGATTCAAATTGTTGAAATTCAGCACAGAAGCGGCTGCTTGTTCAAAAACTTCTTGGGGAAGAATACAAGGGCCGGCGCTGTAGTTGTGTTTTTTCATGTGTTTATATTTATTGATTTTCTATGGTCACACGGAACACCCTAACTCATCATGCCTCTGTGAGCAAAATTTATATATGGGTGTTTCATTTTTGAAAAAAATTTACTGGGTTTAAAATCTACGCAAAGGTGCTAAATCTCATTAAAATTCTTGTTAGGAAAACAATAAATTTTTATTTGTGATATTTGGATAGAAAGGCCAAAGTGTCCACGCCATCTGCATATTCGTGCAATGCGGGTTTTTGTGTCTGTCCAAAAGGTACCTCGCCTTTCCAGAAATTTTTTGAGACCACACATTGTAGCTGTGCAGATTGATTTTGCAATTGGGTTTTTAGACTAATTTTATCTTTATAATTTTCAAAAAACACCACACCCAAAGGAGACGAAAGTGATGCTGAAGCTTTCAGTAGCAACAAATCGTTGTCTAAAAACGAATCCTGATTCATCAAATACAAAGCCTTGTGGTAATTGTAGTTGTTGTTGTATTTGTGATGATTGATCATTGTTTTGTAGGCATCTGTAGCTTTAAAAAAGGCATCAAAATCATAAGCTTCCGGTACGTAGAGTTTTGAAACATTGCGACAACCCAAACCAAAGTATCTGAAAATATCCTCACAAAGTCCTGTGAGCGCTTCTTCCGATTCTGATCCATCCAAAACAGCAATCGAACTTCGATTTTTGCGAATAATGTGGGGCTTATTTTTAAAGTAATACTCAAAATATCGAGCCGTATTGTTGCTGCCTGTCGCAATAACCAAATCAAAGTCTTTTAGAATGCCATCCGTCAAGCTGATCTTGTGTGAAAGTGAAGGTTCTATTTCAATAAGTTGCCGAATCATAAACCTGCTTAAAACCGAATCTTTTGACGACAATTTAACCTTTGCACGGTAGCCCGCAAGCAACACACATAGCAAATCGTGAAACCCCACCAAAGGTACGTTTCCGGCCATCACAATACCAACCGTTTGATCTGTTTCAGAAAATGTTCCGTATGCTTGTAAGCAGTTTTCAATTGCGCTTTCGCACAACACATTTGCCCATTGACTAAGCGCAAAAAGCGAATTTTCCGAGGTAAACCAACTATTTTGCCTGTAGGTTTGTTCCAATAAATTTTGAAGTTCCGGCTGTTCAAAATCTTTTAATTTTCTCCGGAGATTTTCTCCGAGCTGTATCAGCGCACTTTTTGCCTTTTCAGACATATTGTATTTGTTTATGACGGGTTTAGGTTATATTTTTGCACCACAAAGGTATGACATCTCAAATTTAAAATCATGGCAATAATTATAACAGACGAGTGCATCAATTGTGGCGCGTGCGAACCCGAATGCCCCAATACTGCCATTTACGAAGCCGCTGACGATTGGCGGTATGCAGACGGAACCAAACTTAAAGGAAACGTGGTGTTGCCCGATGGCAAAGCAGTGGATGCAGATACGCCACAACAACCCATTTCGGATGAAATTTACTACATCGTTCCCGATAAATGTACAGAGTGCAAAGGCTTTCACGACGAACCCCAATGCGCTGCCGTTTGCCCGGTTGACTGTTGTGTTCCTGACGACAACCACGTGGAAACAGAAGAAGTATTGCTTTCTAAGCAACGCTTTATGCATCCTGAGTAGTTCGTTACGATTTGTTTTTTAATTTTTTTCTCAGGCCCATAAGTCCGAAAACAGGGCCAATAGCCAATATTGCGTACGTAAACGGGCTTTCAAATTCTTGTAATAGCCATATCATGAGTTGAATACTCACAATGGTAATGGCAAATCCTGCGCTGTTTACAAGGGTCAAACCGGTTCCTTTGAGCTTAGGTTCGGCATTGTTTGCCACCAAACTTGAAAACAATGGAGAATCTGCAATGACAACCATACCCCAAAAAAACAAAAATCCGAGAAGGAGGACTTGGTTGTCGTAGAGAAAAACAAAGGGGAACAACAAACAACACAAACCCGAAAGCATCAGACAAATGGATGCAATGCGCTGTGTGTCATATTTTTGAGACAGAAGTCCGCCGATAATGCACGCTGGCGTGCCTATGGCAATAATTAAAAATGAATACAAGGGAACCGAAATCTGGCTTGGCGTATGTAAGGCATTGTATGCGCTGAGCATAACCGGGACAAACGCCCAAAATGTATAGAGCTCCCACATATGTCCAAAATAACCGAATGCAGCCCGCTTAAAGCCTTGATTCTTGAATACCTCCAAAAAAGCACCGAGCTTTACAGCACTGCCTTTTTGACGATAAGGCCCGTCACCTACAGTCAAGCCAATAAGCAAACCACCCAAAAGGGAAAGTGCAGCCGTGCCATAGGCTATGTAATGCCACGAAAAATGGGCAACATTTGCCTTTAAAAAGTGTGGAAACGCAGTGCCCAACACCAAAGCACCTACCAAAAATCCAAGCGATTTGCCCAACCCGTCTTTGAAATAATCTGCCGCTATTTTCATCCCAACGGGATAAATACCCGCCAAAAAAAAGCCCACGCAAAAACGGGACAATAATAAAACAGCGGCGGAGCCGGATTCCCAAGTAACGACAAGATTGAACAGCGCTGCAGCAACAGCGCAAGCCATAAAAACCTTGGATGGTGAAAACCGATCTGCAAGGGTCAGCACGGCAAAGGTGAGTGTGCCTACTATAAAACCAAACTGCACACTGCTGGTCAGATAACCGAGAAAATCGGGGCTGAGGTTATGGGTTGCCAGGATTTCCGGCATGATGGCATTTACGGCAAACCAAACCGATGTACACGCAAATTGTGAAAAAACAATGGTAGGTAATATGCGTTTGGCTACGTTGGGCAAGCTGTAAAATTTGATTCGAAAATAACAAGAAATTTCAAAGACATCGCCTATTTTTGAGTATAAACTTTAAAATTCGAAAATCATGGGGGTGATTCTTTTTTTAATCGCATTGTTTTTAAGTGTGTTGACTCTGCCTTTCGGAATGGTGTACACGCTTTTAAAATGCCTCTTCAGTTTCAGATTTAAACACTTATGGAAACTGACCAACCGTTATTTTCTAAAATTGGCGGTGTCGATAGACCAGTTGGGCAATGTGGCCATGCAAGAATTGTTCAACGATTTGCTCATCACAGACAAAACCTATCCGTTTGGCAATGAAGATGAAACCATCTCCAGTGTAATCGGTAAAAATTTAAAATACGGCAAGCTCAGCAAAGTTGGACGTTTTCTCAATGCCATACTCGATTTTTTAGATCCGAATCATTCGCTCAATTCTATCGAACTACTCGAAAAAAAAATTAGAAAAAACTAAAAATAGCAAGGCCATATAGGGCAAATCTCAAAAACCGGAAGAGGGTCAGCAACGCAAAATCGCGGAAACGATAGCCTATGGCGCCTATAATTATACAAATAGGGGAGAAGGGCAGTGGCAACAGCGCTGCCGCTATGATGAGTAAACCTCCCCAACGCCGTGCATTGCGAAGTGGAACGGGATATTTTTCCGCTAACATAGACTTAACTTTAGGGATTTTATAAATCCAAAATCCAATAGAGTAGGCTACAAGACCACCCAAATAAGACAACACACCCAAAAAGGTTAAGATGAGATAAGGCTTGTCTTGAAACTCAGCCCATCCAATAAAAATATCTGGCGGGATGATGCCCAAAGTAGCTTCCGAAATAAAAAAAATAAGCAAAATGCCCTCAGCGGCATAGTCTTGGGTCACAAAAGAAAAATAAGCCTTCACGTCAAAAACAAATCGATTGAGCACCACCAAACTGACTATAATGAACAACAACGGCCAGATATACTTTTGTAGTTGTTCCCTTACAAATTTGTAAAATCCGGTGTAACTGTAGTATTGATGTAGCTGCTTAAATCCTTTTTTCTTCTTCTTTTTCTTCACTTTTTCTACGTCCATATATCCGCTTCTTTAAGACTTCAAATTTAGTTTTAACAAACCTATTTTTTGACGCTGCCTTTGTTATTATAACATAAATTTAGCATGTGCCAATACAGGCTTGTAAACCATTTATTTACATTTGCAGAAATGTCGTTTCTAAGCATTTTTAACGTCCCTTACACACTTATAAATGCTTTTTTTCATCCCTTAAATCGACTGATTTATTTATGAACAATACCTGTACGCTTTGCCACAACCAAACTGAAATATATTCGCAGCCAGGTGCGTTGGGCCAGCCGTTACATCTTTGTCCAAATTGTGAACTCATTTTTGTAGCTTCAGATTTATGGCCTACAGCAGATTCGGAACGCATCCGCTATTTGCAACACAACAATTCGCCTGATGAATCCGGCTATCTGTCTTTTTTGAATCGGGCTGTGGCGCCGACCCTAACTTTCCTGCAACCAAAAATGACTGCCATCGACTATGGCTGCGGTCCCGGACCCGCCATTGAAGTTTTGCTTAAAGAGCAAAACATTTCTTGCGTGAATTACGATCCGATTTTCTTTCCCGAATGGCCTCTCGAAACCTTTGATGTGATTTTTGCTACGGAATGTATAGAGCATTTTCACAAACCGGAAGCATCATTTCGTTTGATGCTGTCTTTACTAAAACCCGGTGGCATACTTGCCCTGATGACGCATCCTTATGAAGATGATACAGATTTTACCAAGTGGTATTACACCAAGGATGAAACACACGTTTCTTTCTACCACAAAAAAACTTTCAGTTTTATCGCTTCCTATTTCAATCTTGAGCTGCTCGTGGTTCCCGAAAAACGGGTCTATATTTTTAGGAAAAAGTAGCCTTCACCAAAGGTTTTAAAGATTTTTTTTGATGAGTTGGCTACAGTCATATTTTTAGGTCATCAAATGAAGCCTCGGCTACGCTTGGCCTAATAAATTAAAAAGTTCGTTTGTTATCTATCCATCCGTCCGTCCGTCCATATTCCAGATAGCATCAAGCAGCTAGAAGCCTTTTTTGATGACTTCCAAAAAAGTTTCGATTTTACGCCTCACTTCGCCGGTCGATTCTTGAAAGTGGTTGTTCATAAAGCTGAAAATTAAAGTTTTGCCACTGTCTGTAAGCAGGTAACCACTCAAACAATAGTTGTTGGACAAGGTTCCGGATTTGGCATACACAAAGGGTTGGTGGTCTCCGGAATACAAGTTTTCCAAAGTACCCGAAACTCCACCGGCCGGAAACCACGTAAAGCGTTTTTCTTGGGGATACTTTTTATAGAGTTCGTTTAAAACAGACACTACAGATTCGGGCGTGAAAAGGTTGTAGCGCGACAGGCCCGAACCATCTACCCAACGGGGTTTTTGAGACAAATTGGCCAATGCATTTTCGAGCATATAAACCCTTGCTACCTCTCCGTTGAGCGTGTCCGAAAGCATACCCGATGCCATGAGCAGTACTTGTTCTGCTAAAAAATTATCGCTCATGTGCATCATTCTTTTGTAGAGACTATCGGCAGGAATGCTGTATAAAACGTTGTCAAGTTTGTGGTTTGTTTTACGCGCCACGCTAATTTCTTTAGATAAAACCGCATTGAGCAGTTTTTTTGTGAGACTATTTCCGGTAACAAAAGGAATTTCAATGGTGTCTTTGGGAGCTTCCGGCAGGTTGAAAAGGTTTGAGTTTTGAAGTCTTCGATAGGGAAATGCTTTGTTCTGTACGATAGATGATGAAAAATATTCCGGAACAATTTGAAGTGAATCAGCTTTTGGAATGACTTGTACCACATTTCCATACAGAGGAAGGGCACTTCGCTCCGGGGCGTAATAGCTGTCATAGTCTTCCCACGCCCAACCAAAGCCCAAGGGCGTATTGGCAAAGGGGCGAGGCACCCAAACCACGTTTTGATGGTTTTCTAAAAAACGGATAGCCGTGCTGTCTTTAAAATAGGGATGAAGCCAAACAGGGTCTCCGGTAGATTCAAAAAACAAACTGTCGTTTTGCAGGGTATATCGCAGCGTCGGGATTTGTTCGGGCAACAAGGTGAGTGCTGTGTAAAGCGTAAAAATCTTAGTGTTGCTGGCCGGTATAAAATATTTGTGGCTGTTGTATGTAAACAGTGTATCACCACTTTGCGGGTCGTACACCATAAGTCCGGTAAACTGGTTTCGAAAAAGTCCGTTTTGTACTTCGCGCTCAAAACTTTTTTGAAATGCTTTTTTCCCGGACACGGCACAGCCTGTCAGAAATAATAATGCGAAATAGAGGACAGCTCGTTTCATAGCCTTGCTGAATTTTTAAAAGTAATAAAACAGTCGCTTGAAACAGCCAAAAATACGATTGTTGCCTTTTTCCATTCCACTGTGTTTTGATGAAGTGCTATTTTTACCCTGTGTTTTCTGGCCTCTTCAAATAGACAAACCTCAATTGTTTTCTTCCAAAACCACATTTTGATAAGCCCCCAAATCCGGGGCGGTTGTTCTGTTTACACCCAATAGATCTATAGGTGCACGGGTGGCACCCGAGGCACTCCCAAGACCGATGAGTTCAGATTCGGAAGTAATGCGCAAATCGCTGTTTTGATCATCTACAAACGAAGATTTTAGGTTTAAAAAGACGTTTTCATAAAGCGAGTTGTCGTTGAAGTCGAACAGTGGATCGTTGGCCACACGGGCAGGATTTTCAAAGCGAACAAGGCTGTTGACGAATTGAAAGTTAAAAGCTGCTGCCGTTGAAGCATCAAAATCTAACTCATTAGATGCATTGCCGTCAATGATGCAATTTTCAAAGCGCGCCATAGTCAAATCCTGCGTCAATTCGCTGCCATCTGCCAATTGAAACGTATTGGTCAAAACTACTGAGGGAAATTGCCGTTGGTTCAGGTTTAGAAAATTGGCAAAAGTAGAGTGTACAAAATCATACCGCCCGCCAAAAGACAAAAACAGGGAAATTTGTCCGCTGTTGTCGATCACCACATTGCTGCCTTCAATATGACTTCCGCGTCCCAACAAACCTACCGATCCACTGTTGTAAATTTGCGTATTGTCTATTTGCAAGGTAGGCGTTCCGGGATCTTCGTTAGATTCCACCAACAAGCCTACCGTACTGTTTTTGATAGTGGCGTGTCTAATTTGATGTCCTTTACTTCCGGCTGTAAGCCAAATGGTGCTCCATTGGCCCGGTATGTCCGAAAAGAAATTTTGCAGACGGTCACCTTGAAAAATTACTTCGTTTTCCATTTCAGCTGTGTTGCTGGGTGCACCGTTGACCAAGAGTGTGCTTCCATTGGCAGCTATTAAGCCCGAGTTGGCGTGAAAGTGAATCCGCGCTCCGGCATCTATGGTCAGGGTTTTGTCAACCGGAATGGCTGCAAATCCAAAAATCACATAAGGTTTTTGGTTGGTGAAGTTTAGTTCGTCGTCTTCCAAGAAAAAACCTTCAATGCGCAATTCATTACCTTCCTGGTCTAAGCCCAACAACAAGGTTTCTTTGGTGCCGTCTTGTAGGCGTTCTGGAAATAGAAAAATGGCATCGCGCACTAGCGAAACCAGCGTCACCTTTTGTTCGTTGCTTCCGGAGTCGAACAGAATTTCGTCGGTGACCAGAAATTCGTTTTCAGATTGTGTAAAATCGTTGATGTTCAATGTGGTTTCGATGAAGACAAAGAGGCTGTCGCGTTCCAAAATGACCACATCTTCAAAAGATTTGCCCGCATCGCCACCCACATTGAGCCTAAAAGGTGATTCCGCGCCACCGGCAAGCCTGATGGTGGGGATGCGAATGTCAGATCCGCTGCGGTTAAACACTTTAAGCCGAAAAGTAGCCGATCCAATATTGGTAAAAACGGTGTCCAAATAGACGGTGTCTCGGCTAAACTCGAGTCGGCCACTGCTCAGTGTGGTGTCAAAATCGCGCCGACAACCTACATTTGCTATCAGCATGACACCCAAACAGAGGAGACAAAATTTTTGGAACATGTTTTTTTTGTAAAAATAAGGTTTTTGAGTAAAGATAAAAGCGAATTTTAAGGAATGTACAAGGCCTGCGTTTTTAATATTCATAAATCAAAACAATAGTAGATAAATTGATTTGAAAATAATAGCGTCCAAAACAATTTAGATGATTGTGAGTTAAACATTAATTTTATTGGCTTAAAACCAAATACTAACGTCTAGTGGTTTGAAATTGGCCTACGACAAAAATATTGAAAATCAAGGAAGCAGCAAGGGAAAAAGATAAAAATCTGTTTGAGTTCCGCCTTGGGCGGAATGAGTTATTTTTTATCTGTGGCTGGGGATTCCGTAGTATTTTCTTATATTTTTATCGTCAGCCTAGCGTTTTTTGGTTCTTTTTTTGGCAATGAAAAAAAGAACATATCAAACTATTAAGGAAAGGATTGATTTGAAAACATTTTTCTTACAACTTCTTCAGCAAACCCTCCACAGCGAGTTCGTATCCGTCTAGTCCAAATCCTAAAATAACCCCCACTGCATGTGCCGATATATAAGACACATGCCTAAACGCTTCGCGGGCAAAAGTGTTGGAAATATGGACTTCTACCACCCTAGCCGGTACCGCTTTCACAGCATCGCCTATGCCTACGGAAGTGTGGGTGTAAGCTGCTGCGTTTAAAACAATGCCATCGTGTGTGAAACCAAATTTTTGAATGGCATCGATGAGTTCGCCTTCAATGTTGGATTGAAAATAATCAAAAGAAACTGTTGGAAATTTTGCTGTCAAAGTATTCAAATAATCTTCAAAACCAAGCTTGCCGTAAACTTCGGGTTCGCGTTTGCCAAGTAGATTTAAGTTGGGACCATTGATAATAACAAGTCTGTGATGGTGCATATATTAAAAAAATATGTTAAATTTGTGTTGTAAAAATAACCAATTTACACCATAAAGCCGCCGTCTCCCCCAAATTTTTTACCCGATGAAATGGTTAGATGCATTAAAAGATTATGAAAATTACCTCACGCTCGAAAGAAATCTTTCGAGGCATTCTGTGGTCAATTACAGCTTAGACGTCAAAAAACTCATCAAATATATCGAAAGCAATGGTATAGATGTGGCACCGGATAAAATAGAAACCGAAACGCTAAATCAGTTTATCTACGAAGTTTCTACCCGTTTGAACCCGCGCTCACAGTCTCGTTTGATATCCGGTTTGCGTGGTTTTTTCGACTATTTAATTTTTGAAAATTACCGGGCTACCAATCCGCTTGAACTGATAGAAAGCCCCAAAACAGGTCGCAAGTTGCCCGATACGCTCTCTCTGAATGATATAGATAGCATGGTGGCATCCATTGACCTGACTCACCCACAAAGCGGTCGAAATCGCGCCATTATCGAAACCCTATATGGTTGCGGATTGCGGGTGTCTGAACTGACGTTGCTCAAAATTTCCGATTTGTTTTTTAAAGAAGGATTCGTAAAAGTGACGGGCAAAGGAAACAAACAAAGGCTGGTGCCTATTGCATCGCACACGCAAAACATCATCACGTATTACCTCAAGTTTGAACGCAACCACATGAAGATAAAAGCCGGACACGAAGATGTATTGTTTCTTAACCGAAACGGATCTACACTCACACGGGCTATGGTTTTTACCATAGTCAGAAGGCTGGCGGAAGGCATTGGTTTGAAAAAAAATATAAGTCCGCATACGCTTCGCCATTCTTTTGCTACACATTTGCTTGAAAACGGCGCCGATTTGCGGTCTATTCAGATGTTGCTCGGCCACGAAAGCATCACCACCACAGAGGTGTATCTGCATGTGGACACTTCGCATTTGGCAGATGTGCTCAATCAATTTCATCCGCGTCAACAACTGACTTTTTAATCTTTTGAGCACTTTTGGGTTTATAAAATTTTGATGGTTTTCACGTACTGTTTTTTTGTATTTTTAAACCGAGCAGGAAAGCTATGTGGAAGCCTTTACTAACTTTTATTGTATTCTTTTTTTGTTTTGGCGGTGTTGGTGCGCAAGAAACCCTGGCAGCCGGTGGTATTAGCTTAAAAATAGAATGGATTATTGGGAATCAAAACCAATTGATACGTGCGGGTGCATACGCTTTTGGTACAGTCAATGTTGGAAATGCGGGCTTGGAATCGGGTGCCCACTACAGTGTGTATCTCTTTACCAAACGCCACGGTTACGCTTCCTTTAATGTAGGCCATCAGTATGAGTTTTTCGGCATGATGGGCTGGGGAAAAAACAACAATCTTCTGGGTTCTACGGTTGCCATGCAACCCACATTGGCTATCTACAATCCGGAAGGTTTGGGTGGTTTTGGTGGCATAGGTTTCGGATTTAACAAAGATTTTATGCCCGGTGAGTTGCGGAAGTTCAACAGCCGCCGTGGAAATTTAATCCTTCGATACAGCAACAGCCAATACAGCTTTCACCTGAACTTTTCAAACGATTTGCACGCGGGTCTTTTCAATGGCGAAGGCACCGATTTGGGTGCAACCGGAAGTTTGTTTGTAGGAGCTTCTGAAATCAGAGGCAGTGCGTTGCGTAGGTTAGGTATAGGTTTTGATGTTTTTACGCCTCAGGCCGATTATTTGAAACTGCCCCGAAATGCGCAAAATTCAGACGACGGTTGGCGCAATGTTTGGCAAAACAAAAAACCTTTAGAGGCACTTTTTCACGCCAATCTCTTTGCAGATGTTCGGTATCAAAATCAGGCGTGGGCTTGGTCGGGTAGGTTGGGCGTTGACAGCCCCAAACTGGGTGCTTATGTGCAAAACAGCATCCACGACAGTTTTGGTCTGTATCCACGCTTTTCTTGGCCGGTGCAACAGAAAGACCGGCTTTATTTTGAGTTTTCGGGTGCTTTGAATGCCACAGTGACCAACGATTTTAACCACTTACAAGAATGAAAAGAATCGTTTTTTATCTGTTTGGTTTCACGATGTTGGCGTCTTGCACCACCTACAAAACTTACTATGCCGAAACGAGAGAAAGTCTTGCGGCTGCGGATGTAAAAAACACCTATCGGTTGGATTTATCTTTTCAAGAACTGGAGCAATTACCGGAAAATATAATTGAATATAAAGAGATTAGGGCTGTGAAACTCACGGGCAATGTGGGTTTGGATTTGGAAGATGCCGTGTCCAAATTGGCCGCACTGCCCAACCTTAGGGTACTGATCTTAGACAGTATGCAACTCTGGTCTTTGCCGGAAAATTTTCAAAAATTGAAAAGGATTGAACACCTTTCACTCGTCAATAACCCCAAGCTGGATTGGGGAAAAACTTTTGAGCAACTTGCCGATTTTCCACTCGAATTCCTGAACCTCTCCCACAACCAAATCACAGAACTGCCGGATCAGATTTCGCAAATTAAAACCTTACGCGATTTGAAATTATCTCACAACACACTCGATCTGTCGCAAACATTTTTTGCACTGTCCGAACTGCCAAAGTTGCGCGCATTGTGGCTCGATTTTAATGAAATAGCGCGTTTGCCCGAAGAAGTGGCTACGCTTTCTCAATTGCAATACCTATATCTGGATGGCAATAAGTTGACTGCTTTACCTTCTGCCATGCGGCGATTGGAGCGTTTGTTGGTCATGCATGCCGCACAAAACAGATTTACCGAATTACCGGGTGTGCTCACACAGATGCCTCGTCTGCTGTTTGTGATTTTTTCAAACAACCCTATTGCTGAAATTCCACCTATATTTCACAACAAACAATATGCTTTACTAGCTTTGGTGATGGACGGAAACGAACTGGACGCAGATGAAAAGCAATTCTATAAACAGATGTTTAGGCGGTTTTTTATCTTCTCGGCGGAATAATAACCTGCGTTTTTTAAAGCGTTTTTTCAAAGACAAAATCATCCATCACAAATCCTTCACCGATGGGGATGACTTCTTCTTTCACAAGCTCAAATCCCAATTTTTCGTAGAATTTTGCAGCCGTATTGTATTTGTTTACATTGAGAATCAAAGCGGAATCTCCTTTTTGTCGGGCCTCTTTTGCTGCAAATTGTATCATTTTGGCACCCAAACCTTTGCCTTGTAATTTGGGTAATAAATAGATTTTGTGAATCCTCGTTTTGCCCTGGTGGTGCACATCGTGCTCGAGCGACATAAATCCGCAGGCTTCCTCTTCTACTATCAGCAGAAAAAAACAATGGCCAAAAGTGCGCATTTGTTTTTCCAGCGAAGCCTCGGCATACATCAGCCTGAGCATGTAGGCAATTTGGCTTTCCGATAGGATGTCTTTAAATGTTGGTGGCCAAATGGCTTTAGCCAATTGCCGGATGATAGGTATGTCAGCGGTTGTGGCCGGACGCATGCTTTCCATGTTACTTTTTAAGGCCAATTTCGGCCAAACGTTGGTTGAGATATGCCCCTGCGCTGATGTCATCAAATGCCTTTGGATGTTGGTCGTCTATGCATTCGGGCAGGCAATTGAGAGGCATTTCGCTTCTCGGATGCATAAAAAACGGGATGGAGTAGCGGGAGGTATGCCACATTTCCCGCGGCGGATTCACCACTTGGTGTATGGTTGATTTGAGTTTGCCGTTGGTCAATCTTTGTAGCATATCGCCTACGTTGATCACGAGTTCGTCCGGTTGGGCAATGGCGTCTATCCATTGGCCATCGTGGCGAAGTACCTGCAAGCCGGGTGCGGAAGCACCCATGAGCAAAGTGATTAGGTTAATATCGCCATGTGCGCCGGCGCGAACCGCATTTTTGGGTTCGTGTTTGATGGGCGGATAGTGAATAGGACGCAGAATGCTGTTCCCGTTTTTTACCCAATGGTCGAAGTAAAATTCGTCGAGTCCGATATGAATGGCCAAAGCACGCAATACATAGATACCGGTTTTTTCCAACATTTTGTAGGCGCGCATACCAATTTGGTTGAAGTGAGGCAATTCTTTCACCACCAAATTGTCCGGGTAGCTTTCTTGAAGGTTGGCATCTGCATCGGGTTCTTGTCCGAAGTGCCAAAATTCTTTGAGGTCGCCTTCGGGTTTGTCTTTGGCGTGTTCTTTTCCGAAGGAAACATAGCCGCGCTGTCCGGCAAGTTCTTCTCTTTCGTAGCCTTGTTTGACATCGGTAGGCAGGGCAAAAAAAGCAGCCACTTCTTTGTATAGATCTGCCACGAGTGCATCGTCTAGAAAGTGATTTTTTAAGGCCACAAATCCGATTTCTTCGTAGGCTTTGCCAATTTCTTCCACAAACTTTTGTTTGCGATGGAGATCTGTTGAGATAAAGTCGGCTAAATCGACACTGGGTATGTTGTTCATATCATTTGTTTGGTTCGGCAAATATAAATTTTTTCGTTAAAAGTTGTTGGTTGTGTGTTATTGGTTCATCATTCTAAAAATTTAGGCATTAGGCATTAGGCATTAGCCATTAGGCAATAGCCAAGAGGTATTAGGCAATAGCCAAGAGGCATTAGGCAATAGGCAATAGGCAATAGGCAATAGGCATTAGGCAATAGCCAAGAGGCATTAGGCAATAGGCAATAGGCAATAGGCAATAGGCAATAGGCATTAGGCAATAGGCATTAGGCATTAGGCAATAGGCATTAGGCAATAGGCATTAGGCAATAGGCATTAGGCAATAGGCATTAGGCAATAGGCAATAGGCATTAGGCAATAGGCATTAGGCAATAGGCATTAGGCAATAG
>Ga0180009_10001635_pt1 | contig 27217 bp, 23 predicted proteins | sample OS_PC_MetaG_FD_123537 | JGI IMG/M metagenome (GOLD analysis project Ga0180009, IMG submission 123537) | Groundwater microbial communities from the Aspo Hard Rock Laboratory (HRL) deep subsurface site, Sweden - OS_PC_MetaG | ecosystem: Environmental > Aquatic > Deep subsurface > Groundwater... | reverse complement strand
TCGTCTATTGGTGCTCATATCCGGGTGAACCGAGGACGAGCCGCCAAAATTCCTGCTAATTTGTATATGATATTTCAGGGCGTTACACAACGCCGAAGCCTAGGATATGAGGGGATCCGTCAGCTAGAATGGAATCATCGGCGATTTCGTAACTAATGACGTTGGAGTTTCCCCCGATATTCTTGTATTTTAACATATTGATATCCTCTCTTTTTGTTTGTGATGAAAGTTGAGATCTTCCCTATCGGCTCTATTGAAGTAGGCATGTCAAATGATCAGCCTTACTGATTTCACTCTGGCGATGGTGTCTGTGAAAATCGTGGAAGTCGCTTTGCGGGGGACTATGGTTTTGGAGCGGTAGTGCACCGGTATTCATATACTCATCCAAACCGAGATCACCGCGGCGATGGAGTCGGCGAATATCTCATTGGACACGTCGGGGGTGACGTTGGCTGTCGCATAGCTGCTGGCTGGCTTGTTGGGCGGCCAGATGGCCAGGCTGCGTTCGTAGGAGGCTACGCAGCGGTTGATCATGAACTCCATGAGGGCGCCGTCGGGGATGAGGACGGGGCGGATTTTGGCGCGGTCGGCGCGGCGGGTGGGGTTGAATGTTACGTGGGGGGAGAGGGCGTTGGGGGCGCGTTGGTCTTTGTAGGTTTCGGCGACGACGATGCCTTCGGCGACGGCGACGGGGGTGGCGGCGCGGTCCCACATGGCTTCGACCTGGCCGTGGAGGGACTTTTTGAAGTACCGGGCGGCGGGGCCGGGTTTGGTTTTTTGGGTTTTGGTGGTGGGGGGGTCGTCGCGGAGGTCGCAGTGCATGGGGACGTGGGCGTCGACGACGTAGTGGGAGATGAGGAGGTAGAGGTAGGTGAGCTCGCGGACGGAGAAGTTGTCGTTGTAGGCGCGGAGCTTTTGCAGGTCGGAGATGAGGGCGGCGAGGTGGTCCACTTTGTAGGGGAGACCGCCGCCGCCGGCGCCGCGGTAGTACTTTTTGTTTTTGTAGGTCTGGGCGCGGTAGGCCTCGGCGCGCTCGGGGAGGATGGCGGGGGTGTAGAGCTTGAAGGTGTGGAAGCGGACCTTGTCGTTGAGGATGTCGTCGGGGGCCCAGCTGGCCTCGAGGATGGCGCCGGCTCCGGCGTGGGAGAGCAGGAGGCGCTGGAGGAGCTTGGCCTTGGCTTTCAGGGGGCGCTTGTCGGCCTGGCTGGACTGGCCGGTCATGGTGACGAGGTTGTCCAGGGAGTCGCGGAGCAGCTCGATGGCCTTGGAGGCGATGTAGATGTGGGTGTTGTGCTTCATCGCGTGAGACCACCGAATATCCCCAAAAAAGCGATTTTACTTGTTGGCCACAATTGCAGCAACAGCGATTACTTGAGCTGAAGTAGCGCCTTCATCTGTCGAACGTATGAGAATAATGCCTGCTTTTCTTCCTTGGTCAGATATCCTGCTCCTTCGATCACTTTGGGAAGTTCCGCTAGATCCACCTCGTTCCACAATCTTAAGATGCGCTTAGTACCTGTAAGCTTCGCTTCAACAATCGAAAGTGAATCAGTGAGTTTCTTTAGACGCGCAGTATCGACAGGCACACCGGCTTTTAGAGCTTTGAATTCGGAGAGCTCCTGTACGATTTTCCCGCGATCTTTTGTCACCCGTTTTTCCAGCATCGCCAAGAATCTCGCCCCTTTGAGCGTCACGATGTTTTTCTTTACCGCCAGGACCTCTTTTTTAACGATTATGTGCACTTGATCCATTCCCAGGCTGATGTCCTGCACATGCCCCTGACATTTGTCGAGCTCCGCCATTGCGCTGGACAATGCAGCTAGGGCTTTGGTCACTTCCGGGGTCGTCGCATACATGTGAGTTTCGAAGAGAAATGCATGTTTTTTCGCTTCCTTGATGCTGGCTCGTATCTTGACAGCAGCGTCCTTGAAATTAGCCCCCTGTTTGGCTGCTCCTGCCCATTGCTCGATTAGAACCCACGCTGCTGCTATACCAGCGAACGCGGCGCCTACGGCGGAGAGGTTTCTCGATTTATCACCTTCTGATTCTGCCTTTCCGGTATCGCTTTCCGACGCAGCCTTCGACGCTTCGCGGCCGGAGTTCGCGCCAAAGGCCGAGAGGCCGACAGAGACTCCGCCGATTGCAGCCTGAACACCAGCAATCCATTTGCTCGCGGCTCGGGCCCGCTTTGCTCCATTGTCCGCTGCGCTCTCAAGCGCTCTGCAGCGAGCTAGCGCACGATAGTAGCTCACGATGTTGGCGTCGGTCTTGTCGGTAACAAGGTCTCTCTTGAGCAACGTCGTCGAGTACGTGATGTCACTTGATGGGCGACCAATAATGCAGGCGGAGCAGGCAATTGAGACTAAAACCGACGCTGGAATTGTCACTTTGCGCATTGGGATCACTCTCCTTAACTTTCCCCATTGGTTTTCAAGACTTGCGCAGCCGAGGCTAGAGGGCTCGAGACATTCCGTCAATACGTAAAACTACTGGTTTTGGTGGCTTTGGGGTACTGGTTTTTGGCGCTGGGAGACACTGGGGGCGGTTTGGCGCACCGGTCGCGGCTTTGGTGGGGTGGGGTGGAACGGGAAATGCGGCGGTGTGGCGAGGGAATTTGTGCTTGACTTTGTTTGGGGGTTCGGGGGAAATCCGGGAGTCACGATAAACCGAATAACCTGGGAGAGTGAGGAAAAATGGCAAAATCCACACCGGCGATGATTATGAAACCTGCTGAGGCGTTGCGAGCGGTGGAGCGGGTCAAAGAGCTGCTGAAGAAGGACCGGGCGAAGCTGGAGGGTCGGCTGGACGCGGCGGTGATCGCGGGGATGGAGGAGGACGCGGGGCTGCTGGCGACGAAGATTGCAGGGGCCAAGACGGTGCGGGCGCAGAAGATGGCGCTGACCCTGCGGCAGAACCTGACGGCGGAGCAGATCATCGCGCTGGTGATGGCGCTCCGGTCGGCCATGAAGAAGGGCCGGGTGAGCGACGAGCTGCGGAAGGCGGCGGGCGTGGGCACGAGTATTTCGCCGAACTCGGTGGGGTCGGCGCTGAACGCGGCGGACAAGATCATCAAGGCTTACGGGGACTATACGGACGAGCTGCGGGTGGTGGGGGTGCTGCCCAAGGACGTCGAGACGCTCGGCGAGATGGTGAGCGCCCTGCGGGTGACCGACGGGAGCCAGGAGGGCAAGAAGACGGAGTCGAAGCTGACCACGGCGGAGCGCGATGCGGCGCAGCGGCGGCTCGAGGCGGCCCTGCTGAAGATCATCGGCGCGGCGGAGCTGGAGCTGGTGTTCACCGACCCCGAGCGGATGAAGCAGTACCAGGAGCTGATCCCGGCCCGGCCGAAGAAGAAGAAGCCGAAGAAGCCGGCGACGCCCGCGTAGAGGTGTCCGACGGGAGTGGGACGGGCGCGGATCTCATGGCTGCCTGACCAGATCTAACTTCTTCCTGCGCAAAGCTTTTTGCTGCCTGCGCAAAGCTAATTGCTGCCTGCGCAAAGTTCATAGCTGCCTGCGCAAAGTTCATAGCTGCGTTCGCAAAGCTTATAGCTGCCTTCGCAAAGCTCATAGGCGCGTTCGCAAAGCTTATAGCTGCCTTCGCAAAGCGTGTAGCTGCCAGCGCAGAGCTTGTAGCTGCCTGCGGAAACCCAATGGTTCCGCGCGCAAAGCTTGTAGCTGCCTGCGCAGAGCTGAGCTACTTGCCGTGGCGTTTCTTGCAGTACCGGTCGAAACGCGACGTGGCCCGCTCAACCTGGGATGGGGTCTTCGGTCGGGACGGGATCAGCGTCAGGGCGAGTACCAGACCTGGATGTCGTCCACGTAGGCCCCGTGGGCGTTGCTATCCCAGCCGTCGGAATAGAACCACAGACCGATCATTGCGTTGGCGGCCCCTGCCGCGGCCGAAATATCAAAGGATCGGAATACCCAGCCGCCCGTGTCCCCATTGAAGCTCTCGAGCGCGGTCCAGTTGCTGCCACCGTCGGTGCTGAAGGTGGCGTTGAAGTAGTCATCGCCGTCGGTGACGTGGACCCAGATCCACATGTCGTAGTAGACGTTCAACCCCGCGGCGCCGCTCAGGTCCACGGAGCGCACCGCCCAGGAGCCCATGTTGTTGTCGTAGGTCGAGGCGTTGTTGCCGTTGCCCGCGCACCACAGGGAGTTGGCGCCGCTGTGCGCAGCGTTGCCGGCCGGCTCCCAGGTGTCCACGTCGTCCTGGGTCCAGAAGTCAGGGTACTCGTCTCCCGTGGACCAGCCGTTGGGCCAGGCGCCGTCGAAGCCGTCCTGGAAGACGATGACTTTGCAGTCCCCGGGGCAGCCGCCACCGAGCTCCGGGGTGTCGCAGACTCCGTCGCCGCAAGAGGGGAGGGTGCAGTCGGTGCGACAGGCGTCCGGGGTCACGTCGCTGTTGGCCGGGCCGTCGTCGCACTCCTCACTGCCGTCGAGCTGGCCGTCGCCGCAGGTGGTGCAGGCGGACGTGTCAAAAGCGCAGGTGGCCCCGCAGCTCAGGGTGCCGCCGTCGAAGCCGACGCTCGAACAGTCCGCGCCGACCAGGTCCACCCCGTCACAGGCCTCGCCCACCTCCGCCACGTCGTTGCCGCAGTCGGCGCAGTCTGACTCGTCGAAGACGCACCCCACCGCGCAGGCGAGGTTGCCGCCGTCGTGGCCCCGGGCCACGCAGGTGACGCCATCCAGATCGGTGCCGTCGCACGCCTCCGCGCCGGTTTGTATGCCATCGCCGCAGGTGTCGCACCCGGCGGTGTTGAGCTGGCAGGTCACGCCGCAGGAGAGCACCCCACCGGTGAACCCCTGGGTAACACAGGTCTCACCGTTCAGGTTCGCACCGTCACACTGCTCAGGGGGGTCGATGACTCCGTCCCCGCAACCCGAGCCCGTGCACTGGTCGGTGTCAAAAATACAGTCCGGCCCGCACGACAGTGAGCCGCCGTCGAACCCCAGGCCCACGCAGGTCACTCCCGCGAGGTCGGTCCCGTCGCAGTGCTCGTCGCCTTGCTGCTGCTGGTCTCCGCACGTGGCGCACGCCATGTCGTTGATTTGGCAGCCGGTGGTGCAGGTCAGATTGCCGCTGTCGAACCCGAGGGTGGCGCAAGTCTGGCCGCCGAACTCGTTCCCATCGCAGGCCTCGCCCTGATCCAGGCTCCCATTGCCACAGACCGCCACCTCGGCGTCGCCGCCGTCAGGACGAAGACCGCCGTCAGGACGAACACCGCCGTCGGTGTCGTTGGCAAAGGGCAACCCAGACCGGTCGAAGGAGCAACCGCCGAAGGTGACCAGGAACCCCAGCGTCAGGGTCACGGGGCCCCGGGACAGCTTGCGTGTGAATCTCATTGAGCCATGGGGAAACATCGTTAAGTGAGTCGCCATCGGGGCTGCGCCTCTCGCAGGATCTGTACCGTGGGATTCTAACACAAAGGTTCCGGCCTCGTCATTCGCGGAGTTGGTTCACGGAACGTGATCCCAATCGCCGGTTTGAATAAATGAATTGTGAATCTACACACGCTGTTTCACGGCAGCAGGGACATACCCGGCTCGAGAAAATCCTGAGGCAATGTAGTCCAATGGTCTGTAATAAATAAGTAAAATAAAACATCCAGGTGCGAGATTCGGGGAATCGCCGGGGATGGCACCGAGCTTGCTCATAGAGCGCGTCAACCTCTCATCGCGGACCCGCAGTCACGAGCTGGCAGCGGAATGTGGAAGGACACGGCCATGAGAAAACCCGACGACGCCCCGAAGACGCTTGCGAAGGTGCTCGACTTCGAACAAGCCCGGGCGCGTCGCGTGGAGACTCACGGCCCGCAGTCGGTGGGTGGGGCGCTGATGGTGGTGCAGCCGGAGCCCGACCGCGCTCGCATGGAAGCGAATTTCCGTCGGCAGCGCGAACGCACCGCGGAGGAGCGGCGTCGACTGCAGGAACGCACCGCGCAGAAGCGGGCCGCTGCCTCGAAGCAGCGTATCCAGGTCCGGGTGGCGGATCGGCTGGCCCGAATCGAAGCCGAGCTGGAGGCCGAAATCGCCCGCCTGCGACTGGCCTACGCCGAGCGGAGGCGGGCCTCGCGCGGGGGCTTTTGGATGTGGCCCACGGTGGCGTTGTCTGTGCTGGCCCTGGTGGCCGGGTTGGCATACTTCGCGGGCATCCAACAGCTTTATGCGGCGTCGGCCGTGGCCGTGCCCCAACGAGTGGCGGCGAAGCAAATCACAAAGCGGTCGGTTCGTGCGGGGCGATGTCTTCCGCGACCGGCTCCTCGGGACGCATTCCATATTCATCCACTGCGCCGGCGTCCAGCCATGGCTCTAACAACAACACGCTGCCTGCATTGAGCTGTGGCTGGGCGACCGGCGCACTGGTTTTTTCAACCCCCGGGGCTTTACAAGGCCACCCGCAACGGTGCACGCTGGTTGGGATGACACTGGATTCTCCGTTTCGGGTGTTCACCATAGGTCACAGCAATCTGGCCCTGGACCGGCTCCTCGAGTTGCTCCGCCGCCACGAGATCGATGTGGTCGTGGACGTGCGATCGACGCCCTATAGCCGGCACAACCCGCAGTACAACCGGGAGCCCTTTTCCGCGGCCCTCCAGAGGCGGGGTCTGCAGTATCGCAGCGAAGGCAATCGATTGGGTGGCAAGCCCACGGATCCGAGCTGCTATGTGCGCGTGGACACCGGGGCTTCCTCGTCCCGGGAGACCCAGCAGGTGGACTATCGTCTGGTGACGGAAAAAGACTGGTTCCAGGAGGCCGTGAACGAGCTCGCCGACCTCGCCGCCTCCCACAATGTGGTCTTGCTTTGCGCTGAGGAGAACCCGGAGCGCTGCCACCGACACGACCTGCTAACCCCGGCCCTCGTGGGACGGAACGTGGAGGTCCTCCATATTCGCGCCACGGGGGAGACGGAGCTGGCCCAGCTCTCGCCGGAGGCGCGGCAGATGTCGCTTTTTTAGGGCTGGGAGTCGCGTCGTCAGGCCGTCAGACCTGCCAACCAGTCCAGCCATGCCTGCAGGCCGTCCCCGGTTTTTGCAGACAGGCGGAAGCTCGGCAGCTTCGGGTTGAGGGCCCGGGCGAAGCGCTCGGCGCGGTCGACGTCGAAGTCCACATGGGCCAGCAGGTCCATCTTGGAAAGGACCATGGCGTCGGCCTCGTGGAAGGCCGTCGGGTATTTCTCGGGCTTGTCGTCCCCTTCGGTGACGCTGAGCACGGTCACGTCGACGGCCTGGCCCAGGTCGAAGCCGGCCGGACAGATGAGATTGCCCACGTTCTCCACGAAGACGAGGGCACCGTGGGGGGGATCCAGATCCTGCAGGGCGTGGCCCACCTGATGGGCGTCCAGGTGGCAAGAGGCGCCGGTGTTGATCTGCACCACCGAGACCCCCGTGGCCGCGATTCGCCGGGCGTCGTTGTCCGTCTGCTGGTCGCCCTCCACCACGCCCAGGGGCCGGTCGCCGCCCCGCAGCTCCAGCAGGGTCCGCTCCAACAGGGTGGTCTTGCCCGCCCCCGGAGAGCTGATCAGGTTTACTACCACCGCCCCGCGCTGGGCGAGCCAGTCCCGGTTTTGCGCGGCCAGGGCGTCGTTGGCCGCCCGCACGTTCCGGCGGATGTCTAACACCCGCGCCTCGGCGACCTGCTCGTGGGCGTGGCCGTGGGCGGGGCCGTGGGCGTGGCCGTGGGCGGGGGCGGGTTCAGGCTGTCCGCATCCACATTCGTCGCACATATTGTCTCTCTTCTCCGGTGGGTCAGACCACGTCGATGGTGCGCACCCTGAGCTCCTGTCCGGCGCGAAGCTCCGAGGCGAACCCGCCGCAAGTGGGGCAGGTGTCCAGCAGCTCTTGCATGGTGTACTCCTCGTCACAGCTCTGGCACCAGCCCCGGGCTTGCACGGCTTCGATGCAGAGGTCGGCGCCCTCGACCAACGTGCCGTCGCAGGCCATGGGGAAGCAGAACGCCAGCGAATCCGTTACGACCCCGGCGAGCGCCCCTACCTCCACCACAACCCGCGACACGCGGGTGGCGTCGGCTTTGCGGGCCTCAGTGTCAGCCACCGCAACGATGACCTGGGCGATGCTCAGCTCGTGCACGAGTGTTACACGGAAATGGCCAGGGTGCCCGCCCCGAACAGCGGCATCAGGGTCGCGAGGGCCTGGTTCTTCAACGGCATGGTTGTCTCCTTCTAATGCCTGTCGGTCAGCTCGGCGAACGAGCGGAGGTAGCGATCTGAATGCGAAAGGTAGAACGCCAGGGCCCGCTCGAACACCTTTCCCACGAGCCCATCGAGCATCATCTCCGAGACGATTCGTTTCCGGTGCAACACCTGCTGAGACTGCAGGAGGAAGCGCTTCTCGTCCGCGGACATGCGCCCTATCTGCTGCGCCAACGCCGTTTGCGCGCGCGGCTGATACATCCAGAGGTAGAGCAGATCCAGAGAGTTGATGACCATGTAGCGAAGCAACTCGCTGCTCTTGTGCCCAAGGGTCAAGGCGAGCTCTTTCGGACTTTCCAGCAGGGTCAGCACGTCTTGCTCTGGGAACGTTGTCTCCAGTCTGCCGTAGACATCGTACACCTGGGCGAGCTTCTCGCGGTAGTCGGTCGTGCGCTGCGCCAGGCTCTGCTGACGATCCGCCGCGCCCTCGATGAGCGCGGCGACGAGATCGGAGGCGGCCTTCGAGATCACCGCGGCCCAGAGCTGCAGACCGGCCAACGCGACCACGGCAGGAACGCCGCAGGCCAGCAAGAACCGGAAGATGAGATAATAGAGCGCCAGCGCAACGGGGATCGACAAGATTGTCCGGAAGAAGTTGCCGACAATTGCGGTGAGCGGCAGCCCCCGAAAGGTGTTGTGACTTGAGATGTAGATTCCGTTCACCAGGGCCATGACCGAATAGAGCACCAGCGGATTGGTGGCGGTCGTGACGTTGAGCCCTCTTGCAAGGAGCAGGTCCTTCACCACCAGGTCCAGGAGCGGGACCGAGAAACCGGTGAACATCAACGAGTCTGCGACGCGTCCCCAGGAGACCAGATCGCGCCAGTTCAGCAGCGAGGACCGTCGCAGCCCGCCACCCCCCACCACCGACTGAAGAATGTTTCGCAGCCCGGTGATGCCAAACCAGATGACCGCCCCGAAATACGCGAGCAGCCACCAGTCCTTGGTCAAAAAGAACGTCAAGAAGGCCGGAAGGAAACCGATCAGGACCTTCGCGAAATTTATCACGCCCGAGTTCAGGTGTCGTCGGCTCGGTCCATTGTCGAGGGCGCCCTGACCTGCGCGGGAGATACGCAGCCCGTTGTCACTGCGGCGCGGTCGCCCCCCCAGCGTGGCGATGTTTCCAACGGTGGCCAACGTCGTGCTGTTGTGCCCAACCGACCAGGTCACGTCGCGGGATTGGGACTCCTCCCTATGGGTGCCAGCGGTGTTCTCCTGCCGATGCGCCGTGCACCAGGCTGACGTTGACCCACCCAGGTGGATGCTCATGGTGTGCCGCCGCGCGACGGTCGCCACCGGAATTCGGCGATCCGGATCACGGCCGACTTCCCGACGGGCGCGCCACGGCAAGGTCGGTACAACGACCAACCCCATTCCACGGGTGTGACGCGAATGTCCAATCGAGTCGCTGCCGAGTCGACTGCGCAGTCGACTGGAGCCGTAGAACCCGAGCAGTGTTTTCAGGTCCCACAGGATCGTTCGGATCTTCTCGACGGCGGCGGCCTTGTCTGCCTGTTGGGGGTCCCCCTCCATGGACATCAGGATGCCACGGACCAGGCGCTTGGCCTCAACGACATTCCCGCTGTTGATCACCAGGCGGATTTCGTTGATGGCGGCTCGGTGCGTCGTGCGGTTCTGAGACCAGTCCTTTACATTGTAGATCTCCAGGTGGGTTATGCGCCCCTGCCCCTCGTAGAGCACTTCCAGCACGTCGGCTGGTGCGAGATTCGAAGGGTTCAGGGTGATTCGTGACCGGCAGGGAAGACACTCAAGCCGGTCGAGGAGAGCCGAAGGGCTAAGGCGCGGCATCTCCGGTACGTCTGAGCAATTCACCTCCGTGGCCACGCCCGGAGCACCGGAGCTCGCTGCGGGACGGAGGTACAGATCCACGATGGACTCGGGATCGATCTCGTTGAAGGACAACACGAGCTCACGGATCCGTTCCTGCTCGGCCCCGGTCGCTTGCTCATACTGCTCCGACAACGCTTCGACCCTTCGTCGCAGATGAGGAACAATGGTCAGATGTATGAATTCCGCGAGATGGACCAGTGACGCCTGACCGCTTCCTACGGAGGCGAGAAAGTCTTCCACGCCCAACGCGGGCACGGAGATGCCGTGCTGCTCATTCAAGGACGACAGGTGGTTTTGATTGAAGCTCCGTAGTTGCTCTAAGACCCTGCTCTTCTCATGCTCGACGACTGCTTGGCCCGCGGCCAGAAAGCCCTTGACCTCCGGATCCCCCAAGAAACGCAAGAAGTCCATTCGTCCATGAAAACCGCGCGGGGCCCAGATGAGCTGAACGGCCCGGTCACGAAGTTGCGCCGAGATCTCGATGCCGATGCGGACGTCGATGCCCATGATATCGGCCGCCTCGAGAAGCTCGGCCGCCACTTCCGGCTTGACGAAATTGTAGTAGACGACCCCGAGAAATCGGATGCCCTTGATCCAGGCGTCCATGATCAGATGGGTCGGCGATTTTCGCCCCTTCGTGTTCGCATCATGGACGTGATGATCAAAGGCGAGCTGGTTCCACGACTCGGGCATCTCGAGAAGGTGATACTTGCGCAGCTGCCGGCGGATGAGTCGCGGCTTGCACGAAGAGGCCTTACGAAAATCGTGCGCCAGGGCAAGCTGCCGTTCGTCGTCCCCATGGGCGCGAACAATCTCCTTCATGATCTGCAGGAGCACACGGGCGACGTTCAATCGAAGCGTTCGGCTGCGATCGTGTAGCGCCTCGGCGCGCACGGCCCGTAGGGCGGTGAGGCGCTCGTTCGGGGACCCCTGCTCGAACGTTCCGAGGAGGTCGATCATCGCGGAGGCGATGCGCAACGACCTGGGGGCTGCCAGCTCTTTTATTCCGCTCGGGTGCAGCGCTGGATCGAAGAGCTTGCGCAGGAGGGTTGGGTTCTTGCCCCGCGAGATGATCTTGTTGACGATCTCCAGCAGATGATAGTCATCTTCGTCATAGAACAGCCGATACCGGATGCCTCGCTGCTTCATCTAGCTCATTCCTGGAGTGTTCAATCGTGCGCGACAATCAGATGCCCGACGACGGAGGGACGCAGACCTTGGTGCTGGTGCCGTCGAGGATCACGACGTTGGACGAGCAGTTGGCCTCGTTGTCCGCCGTGCGGTGGTCGTTGCAGTCGGACTTGTTCACACAGGTCAAAAAGCAGTAGTTGGTGGCGATGTCCTCCACGCACACCGACCCGTCTGGGCAGTCCACGTTCCCGAGACAGCTCGCGTCGCCGCAGTAGCCGCCCGAGAACTCCGTGAGGCAGTCCAGGGGCTCGGTGTCGTCGTTGTTGTCGTCGCAGTCCGCGACCACGGAGCACTCGGCGCCGATGAAACGATCGTTGGCCTCGTTGCCGTCGTCTCCGCAGGAGACACCAACGGCAAGGGTGCCCGCCACGAACAGCGGCAAGAGGGTCGCGAGGGTCAGGTTCTTCAATCGCATGGTTGTCTCCTTGTTTGGCAGGGCTGACTATAACATCCACACCCGTGAGCAGACTAATCGTTGGGTTTTTCAGCGGCGGGGCCAGCCGCTGGTGTGAAAAAGCTCCGGCACGCCCCGACGCCAGCAATCTCATCCGACGCATACGCCGGCATCCAACGCTCGATATTCAACGCTAGAGTGAGGCCATGTGCCACCTCCTCGAAGAGGTTGGCGTCAGCCCAGCGTTTTCACCACGTGATCGATGTGCTTGGGGGTGGCGGTGCCCAGGCCGAGCTTCTCGGCGGTGAGCACGTGCAGGGGGTGGCCCATGCGGCCCTTGGCGCCCGCCTTGCGGTCGGTGAGGGCGCCGAGCTTGGCCTTGATGCGGTGCTCGTCGATGATCGTCCAGGCCACGCGGTCCATGGCCACGGGGTCCGTGGCGGCGAAGACGGAGTTGAGCTGGCGTCGGTGCTCGACGTTGCCCCAGGGGCCGCCTTCGATGAGGATCCGGTGGGCGTCGGCCAGGATCAAGCGGTACTTGGAGCGCACCGCGGGCAGGGCCGAGAGCTCGGCGGCCATGGGGTTGCAGGCCATCTCGGTGACGCCGGCGTGCATGTCCCGGGGATTGTCGATGGATCCGTAGATAGACTTCAGCGCGCAGGTGACCCCGGCGAGCTTGTGGTCCTTGATCACCGGGATGTTTACGATGGCGTCCACCTTCTCGAAGGGTTTGACCAGGTGGGTGGTCTTGCCCGAGTCGATCTTGTGGGCCGTGGATCCGTAGCCCCAGTCCCGAGTGGTCTTCACGTGCATCTTGGTCTTACGGAAGTGTTTGTACAGCGGGGAGATGTCGAAGGCCTTTAAGTCCCACATGTACATGTTCTCTTCGCGCACCCCCGCGGACTTGAGCCCCGCCACGATGGCCGCCACGGTGGCCGTGTTGGTCCACAGCAGGTGCCGGCCCAGCATGTTCGGCTTGAGGCCGACCTTCTCCTTGGGCGAAAAGAGCGAGGACCAGGCGTCCTTGGCGGACGTCTTCCCGGTGAGGTCCATGACGGCCTGGTCCACCATCTGCTGCACGGTCTGCTGCACGAGCTGGCCCTTGTCGTTGTAGACCTTGCTGTGCACCACCTGCACGACCTTGGAACGTCCCGCGAAGGGCTTCGACGTGGCGCGTTTGGGGGGCGAGGTGCGGGGCTCCGGGGAAGGTCCGGGCCGCGCCATGGCGCCGCCGCCCGCTGGACCGGAGCCCGGGGCGGGTTTGCCTGCTTTCTGCTTGCAGGCCAGGAGCCCGCCCGCGGCGACTCCCGCGCCGGCCGCCGCGCCCCAGCGGAGAAACCGCCGCCGGTCCGAGCTGTGATTCTGCTTGTGCTCCCGCTCCTCGTCCGCGCGCCCGCCGCCACAGGGATACCCACCGGGGTTCGATTTTGATTTGTCGCTCATGGTGCTCCTGGTGCCGGTTTGAATGTCGACCCAGTATTATGGCAAATGTGGTCTGGAATGGTACAAAAAAAGCCGGGGCCCCATGGGCTAGGCGGATCCGGCGTTGGAGTCGTTGGGGGTGTGGAAGTACTCGCTCCCCTCGGCCAGCTCTGTTACCTCGGCGATGAGCATCTTCAGTCGCTGTTGGGCCGTGGAGATGGGGGCGCAGTCGTCGCAGTTGGGCTTATCGCAGGGTTGGTGGGAAAACAGCCAGAACTGCACCGTTCCGGCCAACAGCCCCGCGGCCACCTCCCAGGGATCCGCGTCTTCGTCGCGATCTTCGTAGGCGTTAGCCATCTCTACCACGGCCTCGGCCACCTCTTCGAATACCGCCCCCGAATCGTCGTCTTGTGTAGACATTGAATAGGCTCCTGGTGGCCGGGCACGCGGTCCGGGGAATGTCCGGGCAGCGGTCTGGCCATTACGGGGGAGTATTTGCATGGATCCTGTCGCGGTCAAGGTTGGCGTTGCCCGGTCCCCCCACCTCGCGTTAGCATCGGGTCATGATTTGCCGCGTATTCTGGCTGCTGTTGGTGGCGTGCAGCGTCCTGTTCACTGGGTGCTCGCGACCGGAGGTCAAACCCCGGGACCCTTCGGTGCTCGTGCGCGCGTGCGAGCGGGGTCGGCTTATGTGCACTCCCCAGAATTGGATGGCGTGCGCCCGCGACCGGTGGGACTGCTATCGTCTGGGGCTTTGGCACGAGACGGGCTACCTCGGGCGTGTTGCCAGAGACCTGGCCATGTCTCGACGCCTCTACGGAGAGATGTGTGATCGGGCGGAGATCGTGGCTTGTGGGGCGCTGTGTCGCAAGATGAAGGTGGAACGGCGTTGCGTCGACCGGGACCTGCTGGCCCTCAGCGGACAAGGCACCCCCAGGGCCCGGGCCGGATACGCCCTCCCCAAGAGCCGGATCCTGGCGTCCTACGCCCCGCGTTTCACCCGGGCCTGTGCGCGGGGCGACCTGGTGGCGTGCATTGTGCTCGGCCTGCGCTACGACCCACTCCGGTCCATTACCAGCCGGCGGTTGGGCAACTGTTACGACGACAAGCAGCGGTGTTTCATCCGGGCCTGCCGCGTGGGAGCGCCCCTGGCCTGCGCGGTCCTGTGCCACCTGGGCCGCAAGTCCAGTTGCGTGGACCTCGCGGTGATTGTGCTCGGGGATCACGGTATGCAATCGCAGAAGTTCCGGGAGGCCGAGCGGCTCCTGGGCAGGCTGTGTCGAAGCGATCAGCTTCGGGCCTGCACGGTGCTCGCCGGGGCGCTGCTCCGGGGCATGCCCTTGATCCCGGATCGATCCCGCGCCGTGAAGCTCCTGGAGCGGGCCTGTCACCGTGGCCACGCGCCTGCCTGCGGACTGCTCCGCCACCTTCCGCGGCAGTCGCGCTGAGCCACCTGGCATATTTGGCTGCGATTGGGCATTGTCGGACCAACCACGGATTCGGAGGATTCCATGCGCACGCGAGCCCCGCTGCTGTTGACGATCGGATTGGCCCTGGCGGTTCCGGGCTGTAAGGCCAAGCCGGCGCAGAAGACCGGTGAGCCGGGCACCCCGATCCCTGGCATGGGCTCCATGCCGCCGGGCATGGGAGCCATGGGGGGCGGCGCCATGGGACCGGTGCGTACATCGGCCATGCGTCCTGGCGCGGCCGGGGCGTCCACGGGAATCATGGCGCGCAAGGAGGCCGTGGGCCTGGCCCAGAAGTTTGTCGCGCTGCTGCGGGCGGCCAAGTGGAAGGAAGCCCACGCGCTCTACGCCCCCAAAATCCGGAAGACCTTCGGGGTCGCCAAGCTCCAGGGCGTCTGGGAAAAGCTGTTACAGCGATTCGGCAAGTTCGAGCGGTACGACAAGGGTGTCTGGGTTCTGCCCAAGGGCGACCTGGCCTTTGTGTTCATGCCGAGCTGGTGGCAGAAGGGCAAGTTCGACCTCATCGTCCCCATCCAGGGCAACCAGGGCGTCGCGGGAATCCGCCTGCAGTTCCACGAGCACCATGGTGAGTTCCCCGCCCCGTCCTATGCCGACCCGAAGAAGTTCAGCGAGCGCAACGTAACCGTGGGCGAGGGGACGCCCTGGGAGCTGCCGGGCACTCTCACCACCCCCCGAGCGCCGGTGCCCTATCCGGTGGTGGTGGTGGTACATGGCTCCGGCCCCCAGGATCGCGACGCGACTTTTGGCCCCAACAAAGCCTATCGAGACCTCGCCTGGGGGCTCGCCAGCCAGGGCATCGCCGTGCTGCGCTACGACAAGCGTACCAAGGTGCACGCCCAGCGCATGCTCAAGCTCAAAAAGAAGATCACCCACGTGCAGGAGTACGTGGAGGACGCCCTGGCGGCGGTGAAGATGCTGCACGGGAGCAAGGACGTCAGCCGCATCTTCGTGCTCGGCCACAGCGACGGGGCCTACACCGTTCCGGCCATTCTGAAGCGGGCCGTGGGCGCGGCTTACGGCACGCGCATGGGCGGGGGGATCCTGCTGGCGGGGCCTTCGCGGCAGCTCTACGAGAACTACCTGGAGCAGATCCTCTTTCTGGCGAAGTTACGCAAGGTGGCGGATCAGCCGGAGGTGAAGGCGCACATCGCCGCGTTGAAGAAGGCCATCCAAAAGGCGAAGGACCCCAAGCTGTCGGCAGCCACGCCCAATCGCGAGCTGCCCATGTACGCGTCGGCGGAGTACTGGCTGGCCCGTCGGGCGTACAAGCACAAGCAGATCGCCATGGCTCTCAAGATGCCCCTGCTGGTGCTCAACGGCAAGCGTGACTACCAGGTGACGGCCACGGACTTCAACGGTTGGACGACGGCGCTCAAGGGCAAGGCCAACGCCTTTTTCCGCATGTATCCGGACCTGAACCATTTCTTCATGAAGGGCCAGGGACCGCCCAACCCGCGGGAGTACTACAACGCGGGTCATGTGGACCTCCGGGTCATCGGTGACCTCGCGCACTTCGTGAAGAAGCAGCAGCTCAGGAAGTAAAGCTGACAATCGTTGGGTTGGGAATGGGTGGGAAGCGCCGAGCATCACCAGGGTCGACTTGCGACGACCCTGGTGCGCTCAGCTCCCGGTCGAGGAAATAGAGGACGGCCACGCCGGGATTTTGTTCGAGCTCCGGACTCTTTTTGAGTCCGAAGACGTCTGTCTGCTCAGATCGTAGCTGGAATGGCCGGGTGCTGCAACTCGGATTGTGGTGCCCTGCTCATTTTTTTCAGGGATCCCGGGCGACTGCGCAATGGTGTTCTCTTTTTCAGAAGGCCGTTGACCCGCGTAGCGCGAAGGGGTTTCACTGGTCAGTATGAGTGACGAGCCCAAACGTGACGATTCCGAGCGGTCCTTTCACATGACCCCCGACGAGTTCCGGCGGTGGGGACACAAGACCGTGGACTGGATCGCCGAGTACATGGAGCGGGTGCCGGAGTTACCCGTTCAGTCACGGGTGGCCCCCGGAGACATCCGGGCGCGATTGCCCCCCAGGGCGCCCGAGCAGGGCGAGCCCTTTGACGCCATGCTGCGAGATGTGGACGAGCACCTGCTGCCCGGGGTGACCCACTGGCAGTCCCCGAGCTTCTTTGCCTACTTTCCGGCCAACGCCTCGGGGCCCTCCATCCTCGGGGAGCTGCTGTCCGCGGGGCTGGGCGTTCAGGGCATGCTTTGGGCCACGAGCCCGGCCTGTACCGAGCTCGAGACGCATGTGCTGGACTGGCTGGTGGAGATGCTGGGGCTGCCGGAGACCTTTCTGTCCACGGGGCCGGGCGGCGGGGTGATCCAGGACACGGCGTCCAGCGCGGCGCTCTGCGCCCTCATCGCGGCCCGGGAGCGGTCCACGGGGTTTGCGTCTGACAACCACGGCTGTCAGCAGGACGGCAAGGGCACGCTGGTGGCGTACACCTCCACCCAGGCTCACTCGTCCATCGAAAAGGCAGTGCGCATCGCCGGCCTCGGCCGGGCGAACCTGCGGCTCATCGAGGTGGACGAGAGCTACGCCATGCGGCCCCAAGCCCTGGAGGCGGCCATCCAGGAGGACCGGGAGGCCGGGCGCTGGCCCTGCTTCGTGAGCGCCACCGTGGGCACCACCTCGTCCCACGCGGTTGACCCCATCAGAGCCATCGGTGAGATTTGCCGCCAGCTGGGCGTCTGGCTTCACGTGGACGCCGCCATGGCGGGCACTGCGGCCCTGTGTCCCGAGTATCGCTCCCTGCAGGATGGCCTGGAGCTGGCGGACAGCTACTGCTTCAACCCGCACAAGTGGATGTTCACCAACTTCGACTGCGACGCCTTTTGGGTGGCGGACCGGGCGGCCCTCATCAAGGCGCTCAGCGTGCTGCCGGAGTACCTGCGGAACCGGGCCACGGAGAGCGGCGCGGTGCTGGACTACCGGGATTGGCAGGTGCCCCTGGGCCGGCGCTTCCGGGCGCTCAAGCTGTGGTTCGTGATCCGCCACTACGGCGTGGAAGGTCTGCGCTATCATGTGCGTCAGCATGTGGGCCTGGCCCGTCGCTTCGCGGGCTGGGTGGCCCAGTCCACGGAGTTCGAGGTGGCCGCCCCCGTGCCATTGAACCTCGTCTGTTTCCGGCACGTTGGGGGGGATAAGCTCAACCAGCTCCTCATGGAGCGTTTGAACGACTCCGGGGAGCTTTTCCTCACGCACACCAAGCTCGGCGGCCGCCTCGCCCTCCGGCTGTCGGTGGGCCAGACTCACACCACCACCGCCCACGTGGAGCGCGCCTGGGAGCGCATCCAAGCCATGGCCCGGGAGCTCACCGAGAGCTGAATCCCACGCCTCCGGAACCGAATCGTCTGGCGGGTGTCTCATGGTTCAACCTGGAGGTCGTCATGCGGAGCCGAAGCTGTTTCGGGGTGTTGTTGGGCGTGCTGGGTGTGCTGGTTTGGGGCTCCAACGTCTTCGCGGCGCCACCCGGCCCCCGAGTGTCCGGGGCGAATCAGCGCGTCGGGCGGGACTGGAGTCTGGCGGAGGCTCATCGCCGGGCGGGTCGTCACAAACAGTGTGGAGAGATCTTCGAGCGGCTGGTCAAGGCGCTGCCCAAGCACCCCCGCGCCGACGCCATGCTCTTCAACGCCGCTGTATGTTACGAGCAGGGAGGTGAGGTCTGGCACGCCATCCGCGCCCGGAAGGGGCTCGTGAAGCGGTTTCCGCGCTCTCGCTTCGCGCCTGTTGCCATGCGCAACCTGGCCGCCAACTATCACAAGGTGCTGAAGCTGGCAGACGCCGCGGGCTGGCACGAGCGGTACGCGTTTCGCTATCCAAAGCGCAAAGACGCGCGTGAATCGCTCATGAGGGCCATCGCCCTGCGGGGGGGGCTGAGGCAAAAGCTCCGCATGCGCGGGAATGTGCGTCGGTTCATCGTGCGCTATGGCTACCACTACCCCGCCTTGGGGGCCCGGGTGTTTTGGCAGTGGGTTGCGTACGCGCGCGATCACGGCAAGGCGGCAGAGTACGAGACGGCCCTGGGACACTACTTTCGCCGGCACGCGCGTCGGGGGAGTGTGGACCGGATGATTGAGGCCCTGGTCGAGCTCGGGCGCATCCAGTGGCGGCGCTCCTGCCGCATCCCCGCCGACGAGGGCGTCTGCCGACGCGTTCGCCTGGTCAAAAAGCGGGGGTCGTCAAAGAGACGGCGTGTGGTTCGGTACCTGGCCCGCAAGCCAATCCCGGTTGCCACGGCAGCTCGCTACTTCAATCGCGCCCTGAAGGTCTGGGCCAACGGGCGCGCCCTGGGGAAGATTTCGACCTACGCTCCGGACCGGGTCGCGCGACGGCAAAACGCCCGGCGCTTCGCGGCGCTGGCCACCTTCATGAAGGCAGAGCTGCAGCTCGAGTCCTATCTGAAGAGCGCCCCGCCGCGAATTGCCAAGGCCAGGGCGGATCCGCTCCTGGCAAGCCGGAGCCTCGGACGGGCAACCAAGTGGATGCACGGCAAAATGAAAACCGGCGCCCGGTTGGTCAAGTCGTACTTGCGCGTCATCACCGGCGTTCGTGCACGCGTCGGCGGCAAACAGCGGGGCGACCCCCAGTGGAGCATCGCGGCCCTGTATCGCAGCGGGTCGATCTTCCGCAACTTTGCCCGTCAGGTGCAGGGGGCAGGCGTTCCGAAGAGCTGGGGCGCCGCGCCTCGGAGCAAGGCTCTCGGTGCCTTCAAAATCTGCGTCGCGCTGGCGAAGAAGCTGGGGTGGCACGACCTGTGGGAGCGCCGCTGCCGCAGGGCTCTGCACGAGCTCAATCCGACGTCGTACCCGCGCCCCAAGGGCCGCTGAGAGAAGCCTGCTGTCCAGACGCCAGGGGACCGGAGGATCAGGGGAGCTTGACGGTGAGAGAGGTGGTCCAGCCGGGGGGGATGTCGGTGCATTCGAAGCTGGTGTACACGTAGGACGTGGACAGGTAGCGCTTGTAAGTGGTGCCGTTGTACGACAGCACGGCGGACTGGCCCTGGCGGATCGATTCACAGGGGGCCTGGGAGTCCACGGAGAAGTCGGGGTGACAAATGTAGCGGGTCGGGTAGCCGATGCTGCCGCACTCCCGTTGGGATGCGGCGCAGGTCGCGGGCGGCGAATCCGCGGTCAGGCTGCCTGAGCCCATGGAGAGCAGCACGCGCCCGTTGAGATCGTAGACCGCGGCGGATTCTTCGGTCCACCAGGGGCTGTCAAAGCTCACGGTGGCGCGCACGTGGTCGCCCTCGGCAAAGGGGAGCGCGGTGGCGTCAGGCAGGGTGACTTCCAGCGTGACCGTGGTGGCGTCCTCCACGAAGTACAGCTCCACGGAGTGCTCGCCCGGCGCGCTGGTGACCAGCGACACCACGGAGGCATCGCCGGTGACGCTCCAGTTCAGGAACTCGCCGTCGCAGCCGTTCTCGCCACACCGCGCCGGCACAATGGACCAGGTGGCCATGGGGTCACTGCCCGTGTAACAGGCGCCAGCCTTATCGCCATCCGAGCAGCCCCCGGTGAACGCCAAAGTCATCAAAAGCCCTGCCGCAAAAGTCGTCAGTCGGTGCATGGTATATACTCCTTCACTCCCCATAGATTGAGCAATTCCCGTGCCACCAAATAACCAAAAGATTCCAAAGCCCATCCCCAAAAATGCCAACATCCATTCACGCCCACACGACATCCCTGTCATGCCGCAGAGGGAGAATGGGGACGTAGTTAGCTAACTCGCTTTTTGGCCTGTAAATCACCGGAAATACGTTTTGATTACAGGTGGATGAACACTCCGGAACCCCTTGCTGTACTAGGCCCCCAGATTATCGAAGAGAGCGCCAACGTGGGCGCCGTCCACCAGGGCGTGGTGGGCCTGGATGTTCACGGCGCAGTGGGCACCGTGGGCGTCTTGCACGATGCGGCCCCAGGCGATGCGCGGGATGGAATCCAGTCGTTTCAACGGTACGGGGTGAGTGACGTGGGTGAAGTCAATCCAGGGGATGCAGGAGCAGAAGATCAGGTCATCGCGCTGGCCCTCGAAGGGGGTGAGGGTGGTGGCGTTCCGTTTGGCGCGGGAGGCCTCGCCCACGGCTTCGGCGAACCGCGTACGATCGGCCGTGAATTCCGCCGTGGCGAAGTTGAATAGCCCCTCGGCTCCAGAGACGGTGAACCCGGGATGCACCGTCTCGTGCTCCACGACCACATCGTGGCCGTCCTCCACGCGAATCCGCTGACGGAGCGAGTCCACACGATTTGCGGCGGCCATGATCCGGTGCAGCATGCCGGCGAAGAGCGATTCCCCGCGCTCCTTACGCGCACGTACCAGCTCCGTGACGTCCACGTTGGCCGTGATGCCCAGGTACGGGAACTCCAGGCTTCGGTACCAACGATAGTGGTCCCGTCGGGTCCAACGGTCCGGGTCGTAGGTCTTCATGGACGCGCAGCATAGTGCGCTTCGCGCGGTCGGCGCAAGCAGCGGGGAGGTTACGGGGTGGGCTGACCCGTGGGCACGAAGAGGCGCAGGCCGAGGCCTACGTAGTGGGCGGTGCCAGCGTACGCGGCCAAGGTGGCGCGGTCGGAGGTAGACTCATTGCCGAGGAAAGCGACAAAATCGTAAAACAAATCAATAGAAAAGCTCTTGCCCACGCGAAAGTCCACACCGAGGGTGGCGCCGAGTCGATTCGAATCCGGGCTCGAGGGGTAGAGGTTCTCCGCCGGGATGGGGGACTGGTCGAAGTATAGGCCCGCCCGGGCGGTGAGCCACCGGAGGGGCGCATACTCCACGCCCGTGCGCACGGCCACGCTGGGGCCCCAGCCGTTGTACACGATGGACGGGTCGGTCTCTTCGTTTTCGAAGTTCACCACGAGCTTGTCGTAGGTCATCCAAAGGGTGACCACGACGTCGAGCAGCACCGTGAACTTGCCCAGGTGTGCCAGGCCGCCCAGGGCGATGCGGTCGGGTAGGGTGAAATCCGCCCTGGCGGTCTGATCCGGAGCGCGGGAGGCGAAGCTGTCGGGCACCGTGAAGTCGGCGTCCCCCGAGAGCTTGAGCAGCGTGCGGGACTTGTAGGTCACGCCCAGGTCGACCCACTTGTTGATGCGCCAGAACACCGAGAAGTGACCACCGACGCCCACGCCCGAGAGCAGGAGATTGACCGAGCCTTCGGTGTCCACAAAGTCGAGCGCCTTGTACGTGGCGACCCGGGCGATGTCCACGTGCACGCCGCCGCCCAGGCGCACGGGCCCCAGGCGGTAGGAGAAAAACGGCGCGAGGCGGAAGAACTGCGGCTGTGAGCGCACGGACTCGAAGCGCGCCTCCCAATCGCCGGGCCAACGAATGCCCGAGGCGAAAGGGATGTTGGCCGCCAGCCCCAGGGCCCACTTGGCGTGGGCGTAGCTCGCATAGACATACGCGGGCGTGGAGATGCCGAACTCCGTGCGGCGCTTCCAGGAACCGTCCGCGGCCGTGGCCTCGATGGATGGGAAGGCCAGGGCCACGCCCAGTCCGGCGCGAAAGCCCTTGCCGTCGGCCAGGGCCGCGGGGTTGAACCAGGCCGCCACGGGCTCGCCGGACCGTGCCGTCCCCGCCGACGCCGTGCCCGCAGCGCTGGCGCCCTGTTGGGCGACTTCGAAGCCGCCCGCCCGCGCGGAGCTGGGGGTCAGGAGCCACAGGCCGACCGAAACTGTGGCCACGACGATGCACTGGCCGTGCAAGATCCTGGGCCGTCTCATGGGTTCAGGTCTCCATTGATGAAGTCCGCCGCGTCGGTCGCGCCCGCGAAGTAGGCCGGTTCCCCGGGGATGGTCAAAAAGGCGTGCTCGGCCAGATATTCGATGAGCGGCGCGCCGCTGATGGACTGGAGCTTGTAGGTGGACCAGTTGGGGATGATGAAGTCGAGCTGAGCGAGCTGAATGAGCACCGCCTGGCCGCTGTCCCGCACGAGGTGCGCCACGGAGTGCGGATCCACCGAGTCCATGATCCAGCGGGCCACGTCGAAGAAGAGCTCCGCCTCGTAGCTCGTGCGATTCACACTCTCGCGCTGGAAGAAGGCGGCCACCTGGGGCGCGAAGTAGGTGGACGTGTCGAACATGTCCACCACGTCGCAACCCGGTACATTCCACACGGCCCTTTGAATTTCGGGGGTGATGGACGTCAACGTCCCGCCCAGGATGCCGCCCAGGGACTGCCCGACATAGGAGATGTTGCTGCCGTCCAGGGTCCAGCCCACGGAGTTGCGCCAGTCTCCGAGCCTGAGGGCGCGCATAAGCGAGTGCAGGTCGATGAGTCCCTGGGTGAAGTGGTCCCGGGTGTGCGCCAGCTCCTCCACTTCGAGGAAGGCCGACCCCGACGCCATGGGGTAGTTGATGACGGGCCACATGGCGAGGTCGTCATAGCCGCCGTTGCCCTGGCCGTCCACGCAGCGGCCGTCCGCCGCGCAGGTGGTGCCGCCGGCGCACGGGTTCATGTCGATGAGCTGCCCGGTGAGCGGGTGGGGAATGCTCATGGGGCCGCCGCGCTTACAAGCCGTGCGCTTGCCGTGGTAGGGCAGGTCGATGGCGATGACCGCGAAGCCCTTGCGGGCGAAGTAGTCGCCCAGGGCCAGCACAAAACGCCGCTCGGTCATGAGCCCGTGGCCGAAGACCACCACGGGGAGGGGCGTGTCGCGGTCGGCTCCCTGGGGGATGGTCATCGTGAAGGCGACGTCCTCCACCCGGTGGGTTCCGTCCTCCCGGAAGCCGCGGGTGATGGGGTCCAGGAACACCGGCGACTCCAGAGTGCCATGCCAGATTTCCTCCACATCCAGAATGGACGCGATGCCGATGACGAAGTCCAGCAGGGCCTCACCCGGCGTCATGACGTTCAGGTTCGCCGGCTCCGGCGACAGGCCGAGCTCCTCGGCGGCGGCCACCCGGTCCAACAGGGGACCAAGCACACTCTGGGTCCGGAAAGACCACGCGGTGACCACGAAGTCCCGGCCGATCTGGTCCAGCAGGGGAGCCACTTCCGCGCGCACGGATTCGAGCAACTCAGCCTTGGCGTCGTCCACCACGGCGAGCTGGCTGCGGCCGTCGGCGTAAATGGGCGTGGTGAGCTTGAGCAGCATTCCGGCCGGCATGGCCACCAGGGGGCTGCCATCTTCGCTCAGGATGCCGTCGTAGATGACGATGCCGTAGCTCGTCTGCTCTTTGAGCGGTGACTCTGCGGGCTCGATGACCACGTGGATGCCGTCGGCCATGAGCCAGGCCACGGTCTCGATCTCCCGGGGCACGCCCCCGAGCTCGAACAGCGCCACGTTCTCCGCCGTGACGGTCGCCGGATCCAATGGCCGCGTTGCTTCGAACAGCAGGTTCGACGACAGGCCGAATCCATCGAGGCCGTTCACCTGACGCTTGGCGTCCGCGCGCAACTGGGAGTCGTCCTCGCCGATGGGCAGGTGCACCCGATCCGTGTCCGGATCGAGCAACATGTTGGCGGGGAGGGGCATGCGCTGGGACGCCTCGTCCATGGCCAGCTCCGCCCGCCCCGTGGTTGTAAACGACCACAGGGCCGCGACCTCGGACCGCGGAACCCCGATGGAGTCGAAGTAGTCGAAGTAGGGCTTGAGCTCCAGGCGCACTTCCTCAAGGTCCTCGCCGTTCTGCAACCGCTCGGTTCGCGTCTCCCCGGGGAACGCCCACATATGCTCCGGTACATTCAGGGCCTGGTCCACGCGCACGAAGTAAAAGCTCGGATCCGCCACCACGGGCTGGTTCAGAGCGCCGCGCACCCCATTGTCCCCGCCGCGCACCACCACTACGTAGCGCGTGCCGGGCAGCCAGCCGCTCTTGGGCGCGTCGATGAACAGCTCGGTGCCGGCCTGCTGCAGGGTGGGCGTCACCTGATCCACGCGCTCGGGATCGGTCCCCCAGCGCCACACCTGCACTGTGTCACTGTCCACCGTGTCCGCGGCGATGGACCCCGAGAATTTCACCTTCTGCTGGTAGGTCGACGGCCAGCCGTCCAGCGCATTGAGTTGCTCGTAGAGCTGCCGCTCGGCCTCGGTCAGGTCCTCGTCGTCCGTGGGCAGATCCAGCCGCCCCAACGCGTCATCCCGCACGAGGTCGTTGGGCATGGGGATCTCACCCTCGCTCAGATCGTACAGGGGCCGCACCACCTCGGGCTCGGGCTGCAGGTCCAGGCTGCAAGCGCCCACGAGCAACACTGCCGCCAGCGCGACAGCCCCCGACACCGCCATTTTGAGGATATCTCCGTACCGCATTGCAACTCCCCGAATGAATTCGTTCAATCGGGCAACGTATCCCCTTTTGTGAGAATTGTGAAGTCACATTTAACGCAGGGCGTTAGATGTCAGAGCTGGTGTTGCGCGTCGGTGAAGTTTCGGTTCTAGAGTCCGCCGAGGCGCTGGCAGATGCGTTTGATGACACCGTCTACGGCCTGGCGCTCCAGGTAGCGGTAGAGGTTCTCGAGCTGGGAGCGGCCCACGCGGCCGCTTTTGAGCTCCTGGGTGGATTGCGCCTCGGTATCGGAGATGAGCTTGACGGACTTGCTGGGGTAGTTGGTGACCAGGGCGTGGGCCCGGGCGGTGACGCTCACCGAGCGGCCGCGCTTGCGGCGGCGGATCCCGGTGATGGTCATGGTGACGGCCACCGCGGGGATGCGGCGGCGCGTGATCCAACGCTTGGGCGGCTTGGTGCCTGGGCGGGCCACCTCGAACTTCTGGTGGTCGTTGAGCTGCAGCCGGAGAGATCGTTGGGTGAACTGGGCCACTTGCTTGGACACGCCCCACTTGCGCTTTTTCGGGGGCTTGACCACCACGAAGAGGCTGGCCCTGGGTTTGTATTTGATCTGGTAGCCGCGGCCGCCGGTGAGGGAGGACTGGGCGTGGATGCGCTCAATGGCCTGGATGATCTTCCGGCGCACGAAGGAGTTGCTGTCACCTTTGCGTTTCTTGAGGGCGGGCAGGGCCTTGGCGCTGCCGATCCTACCCAGGGCGGTGGCACAGAAAGCCCGCACGAGGTAGTGCTTGTCGCGTTGGATGCACTTGATGAGCGGCTTGACGGTATCCGGATCCCGCAGCCGCGAGAGGTAGATGGCGGCCTGGAGGCGGACCTTGTAGCTCTTGGAGTGCAGGAGCTTGTTGACGGTGGGGTCGGCCCGGGCCGGGGCGGGGACGAGCCATAACGTCACCACGAGCGCGAGGCCGATGACGCCAACGACCCGGCTCAGCACGCTGCCTCTCCCCGCCGCATGCGGCGGTGACGAGGGTTTGGGCGTCCACGTTAACCGGCTCTTGTGAGTCTGGCTGTTGTGGGTAAAGGCTGCTTCCACTACTTACCATTTTGCGGCCTGGGAGCCGCCCCTGTCAACGCGTACCTTGCATTTGGACGCAGACCCCGGCGGTTGATTCTGTCGCATGGAACAGGTCAGGCACCAAGGGGCTCGAGCACCCGAGCCGTGAAGCCGGCAGGCGGGTCGAAGCGTACGCCGTGGGTGCTCACTTCCATGGGGAGGTGCTTCAGGGCGCCCCGCCGGGCCCAGTAGACGTGGGGAGACAGCGGCGCGGGACCCCGTTGGTGCAGCATGGCGGCGAGCTTGCCCAGCTCCTCGGCGGCCTGTCGGACGCGGGCGTCCAGGATCCGGTGGAAGAGCAGAAGATCGGTTTTGGGCACGCAGGCCAGGGCACCGTAGGGAGAGGGGCCGCCCAGCAGGCGTTCGATCACAAGTAACTGCGCCGAAATAAAGGGCGAGTCGCTTCTGAGCATCTGCATGGTGGCGCCGCTGGGGAGCACGCGCCGCGCCAGCTCCAGGTCTTGCACGCGACGAAGGTTGGCCAGACCCATGGCGTAGAGCGATGCCTCAGGGTGACCCCAACTCTCCAAGTCCTGGGGCGGCACGTCGCAGGGGCCGCCTGGCAGGTCGTAGGACAGCACCGCCGCAAGGCCTGGCGCCGGATCCAGCCGTACCACGGGCAGCTCGCCCCGGGCCGCCAGCTCGGCCGGTGAGCAGAGTCGCATCTTGAGGCGCTCTTTGGCCTGGTTGAAATCGCGGTAGTCGAACTGGGCCGGGAGGTCCGGCGGAGCCAGCAGGGCGGCGAGGTGCTCGGATGTCAGCGAGGGCCAGGCGTCTCTCGAGGCGCGCAGGCACCGCTCCGCCAGGGCGTCGAGCTCCAGGTTCACCGAAGGGCCGTCGGCCCGGGCCGTGGAGACGCCGGATGGCTCCACTGTTACCGGTCGTCCGCGCGGCGCCAGATAGGCGGCGAGCGTCCCCACGAAGGCCTGCCAGCCCTCGCCGTCGTACCCCGCCGCCCAGAGATAAGCGGCGCGCGCGCTCTCGAGCTTTTGTTGCCAGCTGGCCATGGCCCGCACAATATCGGGTGCTCGGCGTGCAGAGTCAAGCGTTGGTGGGTCTTGGTGGGTCTTGGCAAAGGCGCCAGACTATAGTTAGCTGTCAGACATCGGCTGAACGTTGCATCGTGTGAGAGGATCTCATGAACGGGACGGGCACGAGGATTTATGTCGCAGTGGTTTTGCTCACGGGCTTGGCCGCGGGGGGCTGTGGTGATCCTGACCCCGTACTGTCGTACTGCAACCGGTACAGCTACTGCTTTGAGGGATACGACCGCGGCGGTTGCATTGAGGAACGGGAGAGCCTCGAGGA
>Ga0180009_10001634_pt1 | contig 27219 bp, 24 predicted proteins | sample OS_PC_MetaG_FD_123537 | JGI IMG/M metagenome (GOLD analysis project Ga0180009, IMG submission 123537) | Groundwater microbial communities from the Aspo Hard Rock Laboratory (HRL) deep subsurface site, Sweden - OS_PC_MetaG | ecosystem: Environmental > Aquatic > Deep subsurface > Groundwater... | reverse complement strand
TCCTTGTGACATAATATCTTCACCTCGTTGGTTATGGATTTTGTTTGATATCAAAACCCATTATACCTTGTTTTATCAAGGCCAACGAGGTTTTTTTATTTTTATTGATGGGGAATCAGGGCTGCGGCTGCTTCAAAAATTGCAAACAGTTTCCGCTTGTGCTATGGATTATTCGTGGGGCCTGGATCAATGAGCGGCCCTGCCGGGAGAATCTATTCGTTGGGCTTGAAAAAATATTTATTCTGTGTTAAAAAAGATTATTCGGGAGGTTCATAATGAGAAAAATTACATTGTTGCTGATTGTGCTGATTTTTTCAGCCCTGTGGCTGACTGCGGCCGATAATCTGCCGGAAGGGCAGAAGGTCAAGGTCTACATCCAGAACAAGACCTTCAGTGGAGAGCTGCTGTCTGTCACCCCGGAATTGATCGTGATCCGCGTCAATGACAAGAACAAGGAAAAAGAAAAGAGAATTGTTCTAGGCTGCTCGGTCCTCGATACAGAGGTGGTCAAGGTGCTGAAGCGCTGCGGCCCGATCGGCAACATTTTCGCCAAAGGCAGGAAATACAATTTCAAAAAAAATAACCAGGCCAAGATCAATGAGAATATCACCGATCTTTCCCATGACGCCCTTTACGGATCGCTGATCCCCGATCACGTTAAGGAGCAGATGAAGCTTTTCAGCCAGCTGTAAACACCGCCCTTGTCCCATAAATCCTCGGTCCGGCCATGAAGCGCTTTTTTTTCCTCGGGCTGAATTTCGCTATCGTCGCTTTTTCTCTGTGGGTTCACGACAAGGTCCGTGTCTGGATGGCCGGCCGCCTCGGCGACCCCGAAACCGCGGCCCGGCAGCGTTCGGCCGACAATCCCTTCGCCCGCATCGACTGGATCGGCAGTGCGCTTCTGCCCCTGTTTTTGCTTTTCCGCGGCCTGTCGGTCCTGGGTTGGACCAGGCCGTTGGAAATTAAGCTCGAGAACCTGCGCCGCCCCTGCCGTGACGGTTTGCTGATCGCCGCCGCCGGCCCGGTCGCCAACATGCTGCTGGCCCTTTTCGGCATCGGCCTCATACGGAGCTTGACGGCTGCCGGATGGCTGACCTCGCCGCTATTGCTGCAGATCCTTATTTCATTTTGTTTGATCAATGCCTGCCTGGGAGTGTTCAACCTGCTGCCCATTCCGCCCCTGGCCGGCGGCGCCGCGGCCGAACTCTTCTTGAGCGGCGACGCCTTGTCCGCTTTCGAGGATATCAAACCGTATGGATTCATCCTACTACTGGCCGGAGCATTTTTTAATTTTTTTGATTTTATTACCATACCGCTTAGCCGTTTGGTTAACACGCTGTTGGGATTCTGAAACAACAGTGATTGTGTTAGTGTTAGCAGAGCCAAATCGCTGAACGTGGATAAGATCTGACAGAAAGTGTTAGTAACAGCAATCAGAGAACTCTTTAGATCGTTCTGCTCCAAAGCGAACGGGCTTTATCTTTAACGTCGAACATCGAACTTCGAACGTCGAACCTACTGAGCATGAAAGTTCTAATGCTTTTTCTTCAACTCTGAACATTCTGGCTGCGCAGCAGCGACTGGTAATAATCGCACTTTTCCTGCAATTCTTCATGGCTGCCGGCCCCGACCAGCCCCTTGTCGTTGAAGCACAGGATGCGGTCGGATTGGCGGATGGTACTCAGGCGGTGGGCGATGATGAACAGCGTCTTGCCGCACACCAGTTCCGGCAGTGAGGCGAAGATTGAGGCTTCGGTTTGAGAATCCAGGGCCGAGGTCGGTTCGTCCAAAATCAGGATGTCGGGATCTTTGACCAAGGCGCGGGCGATGGCCAGGCGCTGCTTTTGTCCCTCGGAAAAATTGACGCCGCACTCACCGACCAGGGCCTTGTACCCCATGGGCAATGAAGTGATGTATTCATGAATACCCGCCGCACGTGCCGCTTTTTCTATCTGCACTTCACTTGCTTCGGGGTCGCCGTAGCGCAGGTTTTCCTCAATGGTGCCCGAAAGCAGCGTCGGCGACTGCGGCACGTAGCCGATGCGCCGGCGCAGGGAATTCAGTTCATATTCTTTAGCCGGCCGGCCGTCGATAAGGATTTGCCCTTTTTGGGGGCGGTAGAACTGCAGAAGCAAACTGACCAGTGTGGTCTTGCCCACGCCGCTGGGACCGACCACGGCCATGTGCTCGCCCGCACTGACCATGAAAGAAATGTCTTGCAACACCGTATCGATGCCATTATAGGAAAAAGAGACTTGTTGGAATTCCACTTCTCCCCGCAGCCGCTTGGTTTTCAGTCCCACTCCGGCCTGTTCTTCGGGCACCAAGTCGAACAGCGCCGATACCCGTTCCAGTGAGGCCACGGCGCTCTGCCACTGGAAGTTGGCCGTGGCCAGGAACTGGGCCGGCCCGTAAACGAAGCCGACGTAGGATTGAAAGGCCAGCAACGAACCCACGCTCCATTCGCCGCGGATGATCAGGAAAGCGCCGCCGGCCAGGACGATCAGGTGGGCCAGGTCGGGGGCGAAGTTTATGGCCAGGTTGGCCACCGAGCCCAAAGTGTTCTGTTCCATACCCACCTGCAGCGAGGCGCGCAGTTTGCCCATCAGGGTGTTGAGCGTCCGCTTTTCGGTGGCGAAGGCCTTGATCAGCGATGTCTGGGCCAGTGATTCCTGTACCGACTGGTAGACCTCGGCATGGCGCTCCATGCCGTGGTGGCTCAGCACGCGCAGCTTGCCTCCGAAAAAGCGTACCGAGAGGAACATCAGCGGCAGCACCACCAGCACGGCCAGGGCCAGGCGCCAGTTAAGGTAGATCAAAAAAACGGTGCCGCCGGCAAAGCGCAGGATGGAACTGAAAATGTAGACCATGGTCGAGGAGAAAAACCAGCGCAGGCCGTTGACGTCGCCCAGCAGGCGTGACATCAGGTAGCCGGTCTCCTTGGTGTCGAAAAAGGACTTGGGCAGGCGCAGGGTGCGGTCGAACAGGGTCTGCTGGATCTCGAGCAGCACCTCCTGTTCGAAGCGCGTGAAAAAATACTGCTGAAAAATGCTGATAAGGACACCGGCCACCTTGATTCCGGCCAGGAGCAGGATCACGCCCAGCAGCAGGGAGAGTTGTTTGCCCAGGATGACCTTGTCGATCAGGAAGCGGGTGATCATTGGTCCGGGAAAGGCCAGCAGCGAGGTCAGCAAAATGAGCAAAGCTCCCAGGGCGCCCTTGCGCCAGTGGCGCTTGACGAACGGCAGCAGGTTTTTCAGATTGCCGCGCAGCCGGCCGTTTTTTTCCCCGGCGGAGATCTTGTCTTCGGGCAGGCGCCGGCTTAGGGCATCTTTCAGGTATGCGAACCAAGATTTCATCTATGGGGATTATAGCCGATTTTGGTTATGAAAAGAAATTGCGGAAAATTTGTTTTCTATCCGACACTCTCCGATCCCCAATCAATCTCCCCTAATCTCTTGTTATCATTGGAGTTGAAAATATGTTAGAATTCAAACGTATGATAAGCTCTTACTTTGCGAAGAACAGGCTCTTATGAAAGCGCTTGAAGTTCAACCAGACAAAGGAATCTCCCTGTCGGCTCCGGTAATCATCGAATTGATCGAGGCAGTGCACGAGAAGGAAGCCTCGTTCCGTTTCAAGGCAAAGGGCTTCAGTATGACGTCGGCTATTCGAGATGGGGATGTCATCACCGTATCGCCTCTGAAGGACATCATGCCCCGCCGTGGCGACGTGTTGGCTTTCCGCCATCCCGAACGGCCGCACATGCTGGTCCACCGAGTGCTGCATTCAAAGGGAAAGAAGTACTTCATCAAGGGCGACAATTGCCCCGAGGCTGACGGCTGGGTCCCGGTGGAGAATGTCCTTGGTTTGATCACCAGGGTCGAGCGTCGGGGGAAAGCCCGCTTCTGGCCAAACCGCATTACACCTTCCCGTGGGTCGGATCTTTATCTACTCTTCTATCCACTTTGGCCGCCGGTCCGAAGACTCCTGGCCCGGGGATACCGTTTTTTACGAAAGTAACTACTGCTTGCCTGAATGATTTTAATACAATTTATAATGGTTTTCTGCCAATTGCTCCGGCAAACTTATTTTCATCACTGGCCTGGATATCGACCAGTTCAAAACCACCTTGAATGATTTCCCCTTGCAATCCTTTTGGCGCACTAAGAGCGTGTGCCAAACATTGTCGAATATCGGGGTCAGCTCTCGAAATTTGAAGTTCGTCTGAAAAAGCTATCAATCCTTCATTATACGGCGCTTCATGATTCCTTTACAGGAATTTTTCCATGCCGACAGGGCAGGTGAAAATGGCATCGCGGCGCTCGACCCAGGCGATGAAGTGATAAAAAGCATTATCCTAATTCAATCCGCAATGGCCGCGGTATAAGAAGATATTATACATTCCGAAACGGATTGCCAATATCTAAGATTGAGACTTGCCCCTCATGATTCCCCGCGGAAAAGAACCATCCCTTTGCCTTTTCCCCTGGCATTCAGCAGCAGGTATATAAAAAAATTCATTATTGGGTAGTCGATACTTATTGTCTTAGACTAAAATCAAAACTGTCTGTTGACATAAAAAAATACATTACATAATATCCCAATATGGGCAAAACTGATTTTCCTATTGTATTAAAAATCTCTACAAGGGTGCTTGACAGATTAATGAATACCAAGGGACAGTGGGTCACTTTGCTAATCGCGGTGAGTGCCTTCATCTTTGTTTTTCTTAAGAACGCATGGGTAGGTGAAGATGCTTATATCGTCTTTCGAAGTGTCGAGCAGCTTTTTGCCGGGAATGGCCCACGATGGAATCCCCATGAACGTGTTCAAGTGTTTACGAGCCCATTGTGGTATGTGGTGTTATCGGTTTTTCGCCTCATTTTTTCGGATGTTTTCTTGAATGCGATCATTGCATCCGCTATCGCCTGCATGGTTCTTTTCATCGTTCTGCGCATGATCTTTCACGACCATACCAGGTTGCTTCTTGTTGTTATGTTGTTCTTGTGCTCGTCCGCTTTTTTCGACTACACAACGTCTGGGCTGGAGAACCCACTAGCATATATATTAATAGCTCTTTTCTTTTTTTTCTACCGCAAACTGACAATCGAAAATCCCGTTCAAGCAAAAAAATCGTTAATATTCAAATTTATTATTTGTTGTGGTTTGATCATTTTATGCCGACACGATTTGCTCACCTTGGTTTTGATCCCGGCTGTTTACATTTGCTGGTCTTATCGCAGAGTCTTGGCTCCCAAAACATGGCTATTGTATTTGATTGTCGCCCTGTCGCCTATTCTGACATGGTCTCTGTTCGCGCTGATTTACTATGGCACAATCTTGCCTAACACGTTCTATGCCAAGTTTCCACCGAACATAGATAGAATCTATATGTGGAAGAGGGGAATAATATATCTCTTGGTATCTCTCCAATCCGACACGATTACGCTTCTTCTGATCGGATCTGTTGTTTTATGCTCCTGGTTATCAAAAAGGAAATCCATCGCTGTTCTGGGCTTTGGAATTGTTTTGAACCTTATCTATGTTGTTTATATCGGCGGTGATTTTATGCAGGGGCGATTCTTGTCTTATGCCTATCTGCTCGTTGTTCTGATGCTGATGACGCCTGGAACGTGGGAAATAGATATCGGCTATCAAAAGGCTAAACACTGGCTAACCAGAATAGTAAGTAGTGTAAGAGCTAGATTCGTGATCCTATTCGTCGGCAGTCTGCTTTATATGCTTTTCTTTCCCCATACGCCCATGAATAGTCCATTTGATTACCAAAACAAGGAAATAATAAAAGGCATCGAAGATGAACGGGGTTACTATTTTGAAACAAGTTCTCTCTGGCAATATATTGTCAACAATACTGGAACCGTTTTTCCAAAGTACGGATGGAGTGAGATGGGATACGATTTCAGAATATCTCCACGGAGGATTACGGTCATGCACGCCATTGGCTATTTCGGATATTGGGCAGGCACAGAAAAGATCATCATCGATCCGCTTGGTTTCGGTGACGCACTTCTGGCTCGCCTTCCTTATAACGGAATGTGGGGAGCCGTTGGTCATTTCTCTAGAAAGATACCAGCCGGTTATCAGCAGAGTTTATTGGACGACTCTGCTAAACTGCAGGATCCCGAGTTGAACGCCTATTTTCAGAAGATACGAACGGTGACGCAAGATAAAAGACTGTTCACATTTGACCGGATAAGAACGATTGCAGGCCTTAATTTCGGGCGATACAATCATTTCATTCATACAGAATATATTGAGGAATCACTACAAAGGTAGAAGCAATATTGATTTGTAGCCGTAGACATTATGAAATCAAAATTATATGGACTAAAAGTTTAATCAGGCCCAGTCAGATGAAGGCGGTTGATTCACTCCGGAGCATTAATTGATTAAAGTGATTTTTCATACTTATGATAAGCTTGGCATGATCCGGTCACGCTTTAAAATCGAACAAACTTATCGTTTCTGAGTGTAAAATAAAATTCTCAATTTAGAATGGCTTACGGGCAATTGCACCGGCAAACGCATTTCCATCAATTGCCTGGATATCAATCAGTTCAAAACCACCTTTAATGATTTCCATTTTCAATTCTTCAATCGCAGTAAAAGCATGGATAAATTCGAGATTGAACCTGAGCATATCCCCTTTTTCATATTGCAGGTTACCCAGGGACAACCAGGCGACCATTTTTTTCAAAAACACACTTTTCGATGAAACGTCCGCTTTGGGATTCCAGAAAAAACCAAACACAAAATAACCCCCGGGCCTGAGAGCTTTGGCAATTCTTTTCAGCATGTCCCCCCGTCTTTTTCGTGTCGGCACGCACGAATACATGGCGGCAGAGAGCCAGGCAATATCAAACGCATTTTCCGGTAAATCCAATTTTGAGATTTCCTGGACCACGCCGGAAATTTCAACCCCGTTTTGTTTGGCATTTGCCATCGCCTGCTCGACCATTTGGGGAATAAAATCAACTCCGGTCACCTCGAATCCCATCTTCGCCAAAGGAATAGCCTCCCGTCCACCGCCCAATCCCAGCAGCAATAGCCGCCCTTTATTCACGTTAATTTTATCCAAAAGAGAATGTTCCAGAGTACTAAAACCCGAATTCACCAGCTGATCATCGCACCAGCCCTGCACATTAGCAGGTTTGAAATAATGCCGCCGGCTGAATTCGACGAGATCATTCGGCCGCATGACGACAACGGCTGACGACTGAATGAAGCGGCCCAGTTTGAGCAAGAATTTAGCGATTGCGATTCTTGGATGCATCGGTTTGACCTATCTGGCTTTGCCGGATTCGTGCTTTTTTTGCATGACCAGCTGCAAGGCTTCGGCCCGGGCTCGGGCCACGCGGCAAAAATATTCCGACCAGCCGTCAAGCCGGCCCGTTTCCAGGTGGGCGTGGGCCGGAGACCAGAGACAGAGATTGATGATAGGACAGGCGCGGCATTATATCCGAACTCCCAGCGCTGGGGGTCCACTAGCTGGGAGTAGCCCTTGGGCAAGATGTTGAAATGCTCGGGTAAAGAAATGCTTTCTGTCCGTCTTCTGGGAAATGAACGAGGGCGCTCAATTTTCTTTTTATGCCATTGATTGAGGGATTAATCTAGAAATCGGTCCCGTTAAAAATATTTGACTGAATCATTCGATTCCGAAAAAAGGTCGGATCCGCTCGGGAAGCAGATGTAACTCATTTTGGGCCACCGCTTGGTCCATCGTCTTGAGCAGGTCAATGGCCTGCTTGCCGAACTCATCCGCAGGAAGCTCCGGTGCGCTCAGCCAGAGAAAGTGGATGTAAGCATCGAGGATGTGGCTGGAGAAGGAATAGGGCTCATGGCAGCCCATGCATGATCGCAGCTGCATTGTTTCTGGATCGAGGTGCTGCCTGCGGATGGCCTCCGCATCCGGGCTGTGCCAAAGAGTGGACAATGGAGTATCCAAAGCATTGCCGATGGTCAATTCGCCAACGAAGTCCGCGCAGCAGAGCGTCGCCCGGCCGTCATTCAGGATGGACATGTGCCGGAAGGGATGAAGGCAGGGGATCGTGGGGGTGATCAGGTTGGGAAAGGGAAAGACTTCTCGGAAAAAGCCGGGATCGGGGCTCAGTCCATTGATCAGCGAAAAGATCATCTTCTCCGGCCATACATATTTGCCGAAAGCTTGAAAGAAAAGTGGGATCTCGTGGATATTGGCCATGCTGATCACTGTATGCAGATTGAGATTGAATTCGCAATCGGGTCGGCCGCCATTGAGTAGGCCAATGATCTCCAGGCTTTCAAGGACTTTGCTGAAGTACCCGCCTGAACGAATATATTCGTATGTGCTAGCGGTGGCCCCATCGACGGAGATTCGGATACTGCTGAGCACCTGGCGATGATTCTTGAGGATCGCTTCGATGAGCTCGGGAAACTGGGCGTTGGTCGAGATCCAAACCTTTAGCTTGTATCTTTCTGCGATCTCGAGCAGCCGGAGCAAGTGGCCATGGAGCAGGGGTTCGCCGATCGTATGCAGGGCGGTGCGCTGGATCCCCGCCGCTTTCAGTTGCTTGACCAGGCATTCGAAGACCTCAGGCGTCATGAAACCTCGGGGACGCTTCGCCTGGTTGGAGTTGCACATGCGGCAGTTCAGATTGCAGAAGTTGTTGATCTCAATGGCCCCTACCTCGAAGCGATCGGTCTTGACCAGCGCTGGGGAAGCCGTGCCCGCCTCCCTGGCTAATCGCAGGGCGTCTTGGGTGTAGAATTCGGGTTTATCCCAGCCATGTTGAGTCCGTTTTATCAAATAGGCAGCGAAACTTGGGTTTTTAAAATGAAGGAGATGGGAAGCGAATGATTTGATTTTTGAGTACTGCGGAGGAGTCATCGCTTTACTTTAGGTGTTCCCTGGGCCGGGCATGCCGATAATCGGCTCCTTCGGTTCTTCCAGGTTTTTTCTACGCGCCCGGGCCACTTCACAGAAATACGTGACCGGCTCTTCCATCACGCCAGTTTCGAGGTAAGCAAGGGCCGGGCAGTTCATGCAGAGATTGATGATGGCGCAGGAATGACATTTTTTCAGCAAACCACCTTTGTCGATCCTGAGATCCCGGATGGCTGGTGCGAACTTCTCCCAGGCTTCCTTCAAAGTACCGTTCCGCAGGTCATAGGTCGTTCCAGGTGTGCAGAGTGAGGCGCAAAGGCGGAAAGAACCATCGTGGGCAATATAAAAGCCGCTATTCCCGGCTCCACAGGTGATCAGCCTCGTCATGCGGTCGAAGTGCTCGCAGGTACTGCTCTTGGAGCAAGCCAAGCACTCGTCATATGAATGATCGGAACGAATCGGCTCGATTAGGCGGCCGCATCCTTTCATCAAGGAATCGAAGCGCTCAGGGTCCTCTCGTTCCAGGCGGGCGACCTCCACAGGTAACAGCCGTTCTGCCATGATCTCGACATTACGTTCCTGGTTTCTGTCTATTCGCAGGTGCAAAAGCGGATCGAAGCGGAAATAATCCTTCGTTTGTTTCCGGCAGAACTTCGCTATATCCTTCATCTCATTCAGGTTCGAACGCAAGGCCATGGCCTTCAGCCTGACCTTGACCCGGCCGTCGATCAATCGCTGAAGCCCCTTCCTGAAGCGCTCATAGGAGCCGGGGATCCTGCTGACTCGCTCATACGTCTCGGCCGACGTCCCATAGACGGTGACTTCGATATCTCGGGGCGGATAGTTCCGAAACAACTCAACCTGTTCATCGCCGACCAATGTGGCATTCGTGTGGACCGTGACCAGCAAGCCGAGCTTCTTCAATGCGAGATAAATGTCCTTAAAATCGGGGCGCAAGAGAGGCTCGCCGCCGGTTAGGCTGCACCAGAGGGCGCCGAGCTCGACCGCTTGCTCGGCAATTCTATAAATCTCTTTTGTCTTAAGTTCGTTTGCGGCCGTCCTAAACTCAGTGGCTGGAAGGTTGATGTAGCAATGGCGGCAGTTAAGGTTGCAGCGCGCCGTCAGTTCCAGGTCGAATCCCAAAGGAATTCGCTTCTGCCTCACTGTTTTCCAGATGCCAAGATCCTGAATATCGATAACCCTGGTCTGCAGCCTGGCCATCAAACTGTATTGCGCTTGCGGAGAATCGCGCTGCCCGACATGTAGGCTGGGAAGAACTCGAGATGGAGGATTTCAAAACCGCCGGCGGCGAACTCAGCCTTCAGGAGCTCTTCATCATGGAAAGCGTGCAAATACTCCCTTTGCTGCCAAAGCTGGTCGCCAGGTTCGATCTGATGAAGCCCGAATGTCATCCTGACCAACCGGCGCAAGGTCCGCATTTTTTGCGGCGACCGATTGGCGTTGATGTCCCAATGGAATTGGCAAACCGCCAGCCCGCCCGGGGACAGGGCGCGGCCGACTCTTTGCAAAAGCGTGATCCTTCTTTGTTTTGTCGGTACCGTGGAATACAACCGTTGCGAAAACCAGACGATGTCATAGGCGGCTACGGGGGTGTCGAGCAGAGATATTTCCTGTGTCAGGACCTGGATGGAAAGTCCGTGTCGGGTCGCATTTTTCTTGGCACACTCCAGTAATTCGGGAACGAAATCCACAGCCGTGACGGTGAATCCATGCCGGGCCAGGCCGATCGCGTCGCGTCCGCCGCCGCCGCCAAGCAGCAGAAGTGGGCCTGATCTCTGCGGGATCCTCGATAACATCGCTTCCTCGCCCGGGTAAAGGCCATCGGCCATCAGGGCATCTCTGCCCCAATCTTCTATCCGTTGGGCTTGAGAATAAGAGCGGCGGCTGAATTCGACCAGATCGTTAGGCGACATCGGAACAATTGCCAGGGACTGGATGAATCGCCCTAGGCGGATGGCGAAATGGCCGAGCGCTAACCTCTTTTTACCCACTTAATCCCTCTCTCCTTTCTGGCCCCGACAAAAGCACTCATGATCATAATAGACCCATATTTGCGATCGAAAAATTTGCGGCTGAAGTGACGATGCTGCTTTCAATTCATGAGGAATAACTCAGTTACTTCCTGACGATCATGCTCCGAGCTGCTAGTTCAGAAACCAAGCCAAGCACGTCTTCCTTGATTTGACCGTCAGAATCATTGTATTCGGCCGTCATTTGGGAAGTGATCTCGCCCAATGAGCGGCGGCCATCGAGGAGGCCCCATATCGCCCGCCCCGTTTCATTCAATGTGAACAAACTTTCTTCGATGTCTCCAACGCCGGCCGCGATGGGGATCAGTATGAGCTCGCCCTCGATCTCCCTTGCCACGACGTCCTCCGAGCGAACGAATACCATGTCCAACGATATTTCTGTCGCGGTGGTATTCAAGTCTGTAAGCTCAAGACCCGCCCCCGCCTCGGGACAGGCATGCGGCGCAATTAACGGTCCCCACTCCGCAATTTTGCGAGTCCGTTGCGGGACCGGATACGCCTGGTTTTTGTACCTTGCAGACAGTCAGTACGGCTTCCTCTGGGCGGCTGCGTACCAGCACAGTCAGCTTCGGTGTCGACCATTTCTTTTTTCCCATAATCCCTCACTTTGTTTATTTAGTTTTCATAATAATTATGACATTAAATGTCTCTTTTTTCAAGCTTGCCAAGATTTTGAATGCGATTTTTCCAATCGGCGGTTTCCCAGCCCTTCTCTTTATCGATCAGCAAGCCGATCGCACGCGCCTGTTCATGGGCAAGTTCGCAGATATGATCGACGGGTGTGTCCAGGGTGCCGTGTTCTGTCCAGGACCAGGCCGGGCATTGATCGCATAGCCCCTTGAGAAAACAGCGGGCGCAGCGCTGGCGGTAATCGGGGTTCACCGCTTTGACCTCGCGGAGTGCAGGAAAGAATTCAGTCAGTGCCTCTACGAAAGTCCCCTGATCCAAATCGTACGTCAGTTCGGGAGCACGGATGCTGAGACAAGGCTGCAGCCGGCCGTAGGCGTCGACGCAGGGAGTATCGCCGAATCCGCAATCGAACAGGCGGTTTCCTTGCGGACCCAGGAAGCGCCGACAGAAATCATGGAACTCCAGTTTCTTCGCGTTTGCCTCACCAGCAAAGATCGTTCCCCATCGTTTCGGGTCAAAGCGAAGGCCGGCGATGAGCTGGTTACGCTCCTCGCTGTCGCGGCGGCTACGCAACTGCAATGCCAAGTTGACATTAGGAGGCTGGGTCATCCATGGGATCGTTCCGGCCCAGGTCTGGAAGACTTCCAGTTCGTCGAGATTGGGAGGCAGCACGACCCACTTCACCACATAGGGGATCTGTTGGCGGTCCAGCTCGGAGAGGCCGCGCTGGAACTCGGCGTGCGAACCCGGGGCCCGCGTTACCGCCTCATAGGAACTTCGTGTCATTCCGTACACGCTCACTTCGATCGGTACCAGCGGCGGAACGCGGGTGAACAGGTCGGCGAGCCCCCTCGTGATGCGGCGGGCATTGGTGAACAGCATTACCCGCATTCCCAGCCGGCGGGCATAGATATACAGGTCGCGAAACTCCTCGCGGAGCAACGGTTCGCCGCCGGTGAAGCGGACCTGCAGGCAGCCCAGCAGCGCCGCCTCTTCCAGCAGCCGCCGAATGCGTATGGAGGGCAATTCCTGCGCCTGAACCGCATGATCATCTATAGGCTGGCTGATGCAGCAATGAATGCAGCAGTTGTCGCAGCGCTCGGTCAACTCGATGTCGAGCGTTGGCAGTTTTCCCCTGGGCAGCGTCCAGCGGGATGTCCTCGACACATAACGGCTCATTTTGGCAATTCTCTCAACATGGAAGCCAGATCGGCCTGCTTGGTGAAATTCAGCTCGAAGCACGGCACATCATGGCTGAAGGACTCGATGAAATCTAGGCTGCGGTTCCACCAGGCGGCATCGACGAATCCCCGGATCAGACAAGCCAGCAACCGTTTGCGGATTTCCTTGGCGTTGGCCAATCGCACTATGCAGTTACGTTCCGCCTGTTTCAGGAAAAATACGCCCAGCAAAGGAGCTGAGCGCGGGGAAACCAACGGAGATTCGCCGTGGCTCCAGGTGCCGTACAGGCGATACCCGTCTGGTTGGCGGCGGACGATGTTCCGGTCATCACACAGGATCTCGGCTTCCTTCTCCAGGAGACGGGTGACCGTCGTTTTCCCTGCTTCGGAGTGGCCGACAAACATGAAGCCATGGCCGTCCAGAACAGCGCCGGCTGAATGGAGCATGCATCCTTGACGCTCGGCCAGGAGGCGGGTGAGCAGGATCTGGTCGGTGACAGGCAGGCTGAGTGAATTCAAGCTGCCATTGAGCCAGGAGTCCTTGTCAGCATGAAAGATCCGGCCGCGCGAATGGTCGGAACTGAATACGCCGATGGTAAAGATGCGCCCCTCGGTACTGCTCCGATAGATCCAGAAATCTCCCTTGCGAAATATCGTCCATGCGCCCTGGCGGAAGACCTCGTCTCCCAGCGAATCCTTCTCTACACCCTCAAGAGAGTAGGAGTGGTGCACGACGACCTTGTCAGGTCCGGGGCTTTCGATTGCAAACGCCGATAAAGCTGGAAGAAAAGTGTCTTTTCGGAATGGGAGGTCGGAATCGACCTGAATGGTGATGCCGCCGATCTGAAAAAATCGGCGGTTGTCGACGTGCCATTTCTCCCTATATCGACGATTTTCCTGCGCGATATCGCATAAATAATCGATTTTGGACATGGGATCGCCGTGCTCAAGGTAAGCGTAGATCGGACACCAGCGGCAATGATCGCGCAGATCGCAGCTGCCGCATTGTTTTCGGTACGTTTCTCCGCCGCGGACTTTTTCTGCCAGGGAGGGGACGAATTCCTCCCACGCTTGGCGCACGGTACCGTGTCGCAGGTTATAGCGCAACGCCGGGTCCTTGATCGAACAGCAGATCGAGAGTCCGCCATAGGGGTCAATATGGATTTCTCTGCGGGAGGCGATGCAACTTGTCAGCAGACAGTCGCCATCTTTTATGTCCGCTCTGCATGCATCCCGTTGGCGCTCTTCGTCAGCTATGAAAGGTGGATCAAGTTCGATGACCCGTTGGGGGGCGAGGCGCTGGGCGGCGATCATGGCGTTGCGGCTTGGATCGCCATCGGCACTGAAATTGAGCCAGGCTGCGCCCAGTCGCCAGAGGGGGCTGAGGGAGCGAGCCAACTCAACCATCTGTGGCCATTGGTGCCAGTTCTCGCGCATGGGGAAAGCTTGGATGACCACCCGCGCCCCTGCTTTCTTCAGCATCGCGATGCCGCGCAGCATTCGCTCAAATCCACCAGGCGTACGCGTGACACGTTCATATACTTCAGGGGTGGCTCCGTAGAGCGACACCCAGGTTTCTCCGGGACGAGCGAGCAGTTGGGCGATTCGCGGCGTGACCAGCGTCCCGTTAGTTTTGACAGTAAATAAACGTGACTTGTGGGTAAGGTATTCTACGATGTCGAAAAAATCGGGTCGCAACATCGGCTCGCCGCCGGAGATCGTCCAATCCCGGACACCGAGAGCACGCGCTTCATTGGCGATACGGCGAAATTCATCAAACGTCAGTTCCCCAGCAGAGGATGGATCATCGGCTGGCTGCCATAGCCAGCAATGGAGACAATTGTGATTGCAGCGGTAGGTAAGGTCGATATTCACGCCCAGAAGTGCCCTGGGGAAAGCATCCACAACTTTACGGACAACGGTTTCCTTTCGCAGGTTCATTGCAGTTCCTCGTCAAGGTTTCCGAGCGTCATTCACTATAGCCGCTGCAGGAATGGGAAGTCAATGGCGAGAATAGACGCGCGGATATTTTTTTGCCACCATGTAGGTTATAGATTAGCAGAAAATATTGAATTTTTCAAGTGATTAAATTGATTTATTGGTGTGAATATCTAGAAATAGTTTGTCAAGCTGATCGGTTTCCAACCGTCTTCTACTAATTCTTTCCATAATGTGATAATTATTAGGGATGAAATATCCATTCAGGGGTGTTCTGCGGTATGGATTTTTTTGAAAATGAACGAAATCGAGAATATTGACGGCATCTCCTTGTCGGCCCCGGTCATTATGGAGCTGATCGAAGCGGTCCATGAAAAGGGGGCGTCGTTCCGCTTCCAGGCCAAGGGCTACAGCATGACGCCGGCCATTCGCGACGGCGACGTCATCACCGTTTCGCCACTGAAAGACATCATGCCCTGTCGCGGTGACGTGTTGGCCTTCCGCCACCCCGAGCGGCCGCAGATGCTGGTCCACCGCGTGCTGCACACCATGGCTAGGAAATATTTCATCAAAGGCGACAATTGCCCCGAGGCCGACGGCTGGATACCGGCGGAAAACATCCTGGGCTTGATCAGCAAAGTGGAACGGCAGGGTCGGGCCCGCTTTTGGCCTAACCGTTCCGCACCTTCTTCCTGGGCGGATTCTTATTTGCTCCTCTATCCTCTCTGGCCCCCTGTGCGCCGGATTTTGGTTAAGGTCCGGCGCTGGCTGCGCAAGATCCTCATTCCGGGAAAATGAAAAAAAAATTCACAGCAGCAACCGCTCTTCCGGAATTCCCGTTGTGGAACCGGCTCGGAGAAAAACGCGTTCCTTTCTCCTTCGACCTTGAAATCACCGCCCGCTGCAACCACGACTGCCGCCATTGCTATATCAACCTGCCGGCCGGGGATCGGGCCGCTCAAAAAAAAGAATTGTCTCTAAAGCAGATCGACCATATCGCCGATCAGGCGGTCGAGTTGGGCTGTTTGTGGTGCCTGATCAGTGGCGGCGAACCCTTGCTGCGTGATGATTTCAAGGAAATATATTTATTGCTGAAGCGAAAGGGGTTACTGATGTCGGTGTTCAGCAACGCCTGCCTGGTCACCGATGAACATATCGCCTTATTTAAAAAATATCCGCCTCGGGACATCGAAGTCACGGTTTACGGAGCCACACCGGAAACCTATGAACGGATCACCCGCTTTCCGGGCTCATTCGCCGCTTTTCGCCGCGGGCTTGACCTGCTGCTGCAAAACGGCATCAAAGTGCGCTTGAAGGCCATGGCCTTGAGATCTAATTTTAATGAGCTCTCGGCCATGACGGCATTTTGCCGGCAGCACACCAAGGACTATTTCCGTTTCGATCCCCTCCTGCATTTACGCTTCGACGGCAATACCGGACGCAACAGGGAAATTGTTGCCGAGCGGCTGACCCCTGAAGAGATTGTGGCCATTGAACAAGCCGATGAAAAACGCTCTGAGTCTCTGCTGAAAAATTGCGAGCAACTGATTTTTCCCGAAGGGAATCACCAGGGCTGTCAGCATCTTTTTCATTGCGGAGCGGGCAATAGCGGTTTTTCGGTCAGCTATGACGGTTATTTCCGCCTGTGTTCTTCGCTCTGGCATCCCGATTGCGTGTACGACCTGAAAAATGGGACCTTGGCCGAGGCTTGGCAGCGCTTCGTTCCCCGGGTGCGCGCCATGACCTCCAGCGCGCTGGAGTTTCTGGAAAAATGCCGATCCTGCCCGATCATCAACCTCTGTCTGTGGTGCCCGGCCCATGCCCACCTGGAGAGCGGCCGCCTCGATGCCTGGAGCGAATATTTCTGCCAGGTGGCCCACGCCCGAGCTGCGGCTATCCGTTCTTAGTCCCGCCATTGAAATTTTTTCGGTTTGATCGTGTTTTTGCTTTTTAGTGCTCTTTGTGTTAAAAAGAAAAATGCAAACCCCCTCAATCAAACTTTACCAGACATTGGATTTCGAACAGAGCACGGAAAAGTGACTTTCCTGGCGACGCGGCGGCATTGGCGCTTCGGACGCCCCGGTGGTCATGGGTATTTCACCTTGGCAGAAGGAGAGCGAACTGCTCCTGCTCAAGACGGGGCAGCAGGCCGAGCGGCCGGCCAACGGCTACATGCAGCGGGGCAAGGATCTCGAACCGCTGGCCCGGCGGGCTTTTATCAGTCACACCGGCATTGAAGTCGAACCCGTCTGCGTGCAGTCAATGGACCACGCCTGGATGCGCGCCAGCCTGGACGGCTTGAGCCTGGACGGCTGCCACGTGGTGGAGATCAAGTGCCCGGGCGAGAAGGACCACCGATTGGCCGCTTCCGGTTGTGTGCCCGAAAAATATTTCCCTCAGCTGCAGCATATCCTGGCCGTCACCGGCCTGGGAGAGATCCATTACTGGAGCTTCCGCTTCGACCATACCGTGCTGTTGAAGGTGGAAAGGGACGAATCCTTTATCGCTGACCTGATCGAGAAGGAAGTCGCTTTCTGGACGCGGATCTGCGCGACTGCCGACGGGCTTGCCGCGTCAGCGGCCGGATAGAAAGCGACCCTCTTTCAGCAGCAGCCCGGCAATTGTGCCGGGTAGACCGAGGTATTCAGGACTTGGTCGTTCGCTCCAGGCGTTTCATGATCGAGAAAATGAACATGGCCGAGAGCAGGCAGCAGAGGACGAAAATGCCCCATATCTGCCACAGTTCGATCTTGTCCCAGAAATAGCCGCCGATGAACAGCAGCTTGTTGCCCGTGGCGGTGGCCAGCAGCCAGCCGCCCTGCATCAGTCCCTGGAAGCGGAGCGGTGAAACCTTGGAAACGAACGACAGGCCCATGGGGCTGAGGAACAGCTCGGCGATGGTCAGCGTCAGGTAACTGCTGATGAGCCAGGCGGGTGAAACACGCCCCCATTCGGTCATGTTGGCGCTGGCGATCAGCTTGGGCGCCACCAGTTGCAGCGAGCCGACCAGCATGATGACGAAGCCGAAGGCGGCGATGACCATGCCGATGCCGATTTTTCTCGGTGTGGACGGTTCGATGTTCTTTTTTCTGAGCCAGGCGAAGATGCCCATCACCGGGAAAGTGAGCACCACGATGAACAGGGGGTTGAACGATTGGAATATTTCCGGCTCGATGGGGTTCATGGCCTGGTAGCCGGAAACGAAATAATAGGTCAGGGCCCCAAGCCCGGCGAACATGGCCAGGCCGATGGTGCGCAGGGCGATCTTTTTCTTGGTGATGAGCAGGAAAAGGCCGGCGATGCAGCCGATGAATGCCAGCATGGAATTGAGGTTAAAGAAGATGTTGTTGATCGGGCCGACCTCCTTCACCGTGTAGTCGCGGGCAAAGAAGGTCTGGGTCAGACCGTTCTGATGGAAGGACATCCAGAAGAAGATGACCACGAAGAACACCAGCACCAGGGCCACGACCCGCGGCTTCTCTTCATGGGTCGACGTTTTGAATATGAAAGCCACGAAGCCGAAGAAAAGGCCCAGCGCCATGCCGAGCGCGAACTGGTTGAAGGCAAAGTGGAACACGGCCGCCGTAATAGCGATGAAGACCGCGCCCGTGACGATGCTGGGCAAATTGGCGATCTGCTGGTATCCGGTCCCCTTGGCGCTTTTTTCCGCAACCCTTTTGGCCTTTGCGGGCAGGTGCTTGTTGAAGATGATATAGACCAGCAGTGAGATGATCATGGCGATCGCCGCCAGGCCGAAGGCATAATTGTAACCCTGGGAAAAAGCGGCGATGTACTTCGCGGCGAAGGTCCTGAGCGCATCGGCGCCGGTGACCGTCAGGCTCGACACCTTGGAGGCCAGGCTTTCCAGGCTGGCGATCGAGGCGCTGTCGGTCATGCGGCCGTCCAGGAAGGCATGGCACATGGCCGGCAGGCTGCCGTCGTGGGCGAAGCCCTGCGTCCTGAGGAACCAGTTGCGAATTGCGTTGGCGGCGAAGGGGGCGAAGAAAGCGCCGACGTTGATGCCCATGTAGAAGATCATGAAGGCCGTGTCCCGAAATTTTGAATATTTCGGGTCGTCGTATAACTGGCCGACCACCGCCTGCAGGTTGCCTTTGAAAAGCCCGTTTCCGAAGGCAATGACGAACAGGCCGACCACGGTGATATGAAGAGGCATTCCCGGTATGGCAATCACCCCATAGCCAACGAACATGATGATGATGCCGAGCAGGATGACCAGTTTATACTTGCTGGTGCTGTCGGCGAGCACGCCGCCGAACAACGCCAAAGCATAAATGGCATAATAGAACCAGCTGTAATAACCGCTCGCCGCTTCTGCGGAGAGGTTATACTTGGCCTGCAGAAACAGGATCAGAATGGCCATCATGGTATAGAAGCCGAAGCGTTCTCCCATGTTGGCGAAAAAGGCGACGAACAATCCTTTGGGATGATCTTTGAACATTGGCGTTGACCTCCAGGAACGATTTCAAGCCTTGAAAAACCATCATATCCTTTTGTTTTTTTATTTGCAAATTTTCCTGGTTTTTCTTTACACTAATTTTTTGGCAAAAAGGTTACACGAAAAATTCGGCGCGGAAAGATGATTCCGCAAAAAAATTCCCTGCGCGTTTAACCGCTCTGCCTGTGCGGACACGCAGACAGGTTGCGGCTGCTTGCCGGCTGTGCGATAATTGCGGTCCAGGAGCCATGATGCCTGCGCCAGTCCCGCTGCCCGATTCACTTTTAAATTTTCTGGCCCGCCGGCCTAAAACCACGGCGAAAAAAGTCAGTGCCGAAGTTTCGCAACGGCGCTTTTTCCGTATCAGTTGGGGAAAACAAACCTGCGTGGCTATGGTCTATCCCGAAAAAAGCCCGGATGAAGTCTCCCGTTTCCTGAATCTTCGGGATATCTATGAAAAAAATGGGCTGCGGGTGCCGGGGCTGATCGAGGCGCTGGACGACCAGGTGCTGATCCTGGAAGACGCCGGCGATCTCCTTTTGCAGCGGGCCTGTCGTACAAGCGGCAAGGGCGAACGCCGCCGCTTGCTTACTGCCTGCCGGGATATTCTGGACAAGCTTGCTGCCGTACCTCCGATTCTGGCGCCGGCTCGGCTCGACCCGGCCCGGCAAAAATGGGAGATGGATTTTTTTCTCCAGCATTTTTTCCCGCACCATGCCTGTGGCGGGATTGGAGAGACCGAACTCCGCACCATGCTGAATGTGCTGGTCGACACAATCGAGCCGGAATGCGTTTTCGCCCACCGTGATTTCCACTCGCGCAACCTGCTGGTCCATGGCGGCGAGATCGTGATCGTCGATTTCCAGGATTCGCTACTGGCTCCGCGCTATTACGACCTGGTTTCCCTGGCTTTCGATTCCTATATGGATTTGGGCCGCTTCCGGGAAATTCTCTGGTCAGGCCTTGGGTGGACGACAAATGAGTTCCGGCAGCTGCGTTTGACGGCCCTGCAACGCAACATCAAGGCCCTGGGCACGTTCGCCTATCAAACCTATGAATGCCAACACCCGGCTTACGCCCGCTACATCCCCCGCACCCTGCGCCATATCCGTGGTCATTTGCAGGAATTGGATGATCCGGAATTAGATGTCCTGTCCAGGTATTTCTCCTCCGTGACGCGTAACGCGTAATGGGTGAGGTGTAATGAGGGAAGAGATGCCATGATGTCCTGATCCCCCCGGCTGCGCCACCCCCCTTGGGCAAGGGGGGTTTGTGTAATGATTACTCAAGTTAGCCAACCTTCTGAATTCCCCCCTTACCGAAGGGGGGACAAGGGGGGATTTTATTATCGTTTGCAGGATTTTTTTTCTCGAATCACTAATCACCAATCACTTAGCCGAATCTTATAGCTCTGGTCATGATATAATCAACCCATGCTGAAGATTGGCAAACTCACCCTGGAACAGCCCACGGTCCTGGCCCCCATGGCCGGCCTGACCGACCGGGCCCTGCGCCGGCTCAAGGACGAGATCGGCGGCTGCGGCCTGCTGGTCTCGGAAATGATCGCCGCCGAAGGGCTGCGGCGCCGCAACCGCCGCACCATGGAAATGATCGCCGATTTTGCAACCCGGACGCCGCAGTTCATCCAGCTTTTCGGGGCCGACCCCGAAGCCCTGGCCGAAGCCGCGGCCATAGTTTCCGCTGAAACGGCCTTTGCCGGCATCGACCTGAACATGGGCTGCCCGGTCCCCAAAGTGGTGCGTTCGGGCGCCGGCGCCGGGCTGCTGCAGGACCTGCCGCGCCTGGCTGCCGTGGTGGCCGCCGTGCGCCGCAGTACGCCGCTGCCGCTGACGGTCAAGGTGCGCCTGGGTTTCAACAAGGTCAACGTCATGGAGACGACCCGCATCATCGCCGAACAGGGCGCCGATGCCGTAGCCGTCCATTTCCGCCTCAAAAGCGATGGTTATACGGGCAATGCACGCTGGGAACTGGCCGCGGCCGTCAGGGAAAATTTGGGCATCCCGCTGTTGGGCAACGGCGACATCATGAACGCCGCCTTCGCCCTGGAAAAATTGCAGATCGTTGATGGCGTGCTGATTGGTCGCGGCGCCCTGGCCAACCCGTTCATTTTCAGGGAGATCGCGGGGCAGGCGACCTCCGAAAGCGACCTGGCCGCGTATGTGCGGCGCCTGGGCGCGTTGATCGAAGAGCACTATCCCGAAAGAAAACGTTTGGGAAAACTCAAGGCCTTCACCCGCTTTCTGGTATTAAGCCGCCCGGGCTCGCGTTCCTGGAAGCGGCCCATCTTCCTGAGCCAGGATTTCGGGGAAGCCCGCGGTTTTTTAGAAGAGATATTCCCATGCCGATAAAAGCCGACCGCATATCCGTGACCGTGGCCTTCTCCGGCGGCAAGGATTCCACCGCCGCCGCCCTGCTCCTGCGTGAACAGGGTTACGAGGTGCGAGCGCTGACCATGTGCCTGGGCTTGCCGGCTGAAGAAGAAAAGCTGGTCCGCATCGAGAAACTGGCCCGGGTGATAGAAGTTCCGTGGCAGGTCATTGATTTGCGCCAAGCCTTCCGTGAAAAGGTCCTGGATTATTTCCTCAACGCCTACCGCTGTGGCCGGACCCCCAATCCCTGTGTACTTTGCAACCGCCACATCAAGTTCGGTTTACTGATGGGGGAGATGAAAAGAAATATTCCCAGCGTTTTTTTTGCCAGTGGCCATTACGCCGACAAAGTTTGCCGGGACGGTATCTGGTTCCTGAGAGAGCCGGCCGACCGGCGCAAATCGCAGATCTATTTCCTGGCCATGGTCGATCCGGCCGTTCTGGCCAAGGTCCTGTTTCCAATCGCCGCTTTGACCATCAGTCAAGTCAGGAAGAAAGTAGCCGGACTTCCCCTGGCCAATATTGAAGAGAGCCAGGATGTCTGTTTTTTGCAGGATGAAACCTTGGCTTCTTATTTGTCGCGCCAAATTCCGGGGAGTTTTACCGATGGGGATATCATCGATGTCGGCGGGAAAAAGATCGGCCGCCATCACGGTGTGAGTCATTTCACCGTGGGCCAGCGCCGCGGTACGCGCTACGCCTCGGACCGCAGGCTGTACGTGGTCGGCCGCGACATGGTGGCCAACACCGTCACCCTCGGGGACGAACGCGACCTGCTTTCCGGTTCCCTGACCGTGGCCGACCCGGTCTTCTGGCGGCCGCTCCGCATTGGCGAAAAACTGTCGCTGAAGGTCCGTTACCAGCTGCACGGCCATGAGGCGGAGGTCACTGAAGCCAACGCCACATGCATCCGCGCGGTTTTCAAGAAAGCGGTCCGGGCCGTGACCCCGGGCCAGTTCGGCGTATTTTACGACGGTGACATCATCGTCGCCGCCGGCGAAATTGTTGTTGCGGATGCGCGTAGGGGTTCAATAGAATGTAGGGGTTCAATATGATTTCGGTGAGGCTCGTATTGAACCCCTACACCTGATCACTATTTGATTTTGGTTGAATGATAACCGTCATTGCGGTAAAATATTGCCTTGAGGTGAAGAAAATGCCCGTCTATGATTATAAATGCCAGAAGTGCGGTCTTGTCTTTGAGAAATTTCTGCGCACCATGGCCGCCGCCGACTCGGTGCAATGCGAAAAATGCGGCAGTGCCAAGGTGAAAAAACTGATCACCTGCTGCGCCATATCGTCCGGGAGAAAAAGTGAAAGTGCCGGCTCCTCCCCATCGTCTCATTCCTGCGGCAGCTGTTCGCACAGCCACTGCAGCACCTGCCACTGAGAGTTTAAAAGAAAATTATTTTTTCCCCAGGCTGTAGACCACGTTGCCGGAAACGATCGTATGCTCAATCGCCCCCTGCCCCTCCCAGCCCAGGAACGGGCAGTTGTTGGCCTTGGAGCGGAAATCCTTTTCTTCGATCTTGAAGCGTTTTTTCAGGTTGAGGATGGTCAGGTCGGCCGGATATCCAGGTTTGACGCGGCCGCGGTTTTTCAGGCCCAGAACGCGGGCCGGGTTGGTGGAGAACAATTCGACCAGGCGGTTAAGGGTCAGCAGTTTGCTGCGCACCAGGCGGTCAAACACAACAGCGAATGAAGTTTCCATGCCAATGACGCCGAAGGGGGCGAACTCGAATTCCTTGTCCTTGTCGTCGCGGGTGTGCGGGGCATGGTCAGAGGCGATGCAGTCGATGGTACCATCCTGCAGGCCGCGGATCAGCTCCAGGCGGTCGGCTTCGGTACGCAGCGGCGGCTTGACCTTGTAGACCGGGTCGTAGCTCTGGATGAGTTCTTCGTTGAGCAGCAGGTGGTGCGGGGTGGCGTCGGCGCTGACCGGCGTTTTCATTTTGCGGGCGTTGCGAATCAGTTCGACCGAGCCGGCGGTGGAAATGTGGGTCAGGTGCAGGCGTGACTGGATGCGTTCCTGCAAAATGAGGTCGCGGGCTACGATAACCTCTTCGGCAGCCTTGAGCATGCCGCGCAGCCCGTACTTGTAGGAGATGAAGCCCTCATTGACCTGGCCTTCGGCCGAGATCGAGTGGTCTTCCGGGTGCTCGATGATGGGCACGTCCAGCATTTTGGCGTATTCCAAAGCCTTACGGATCAGGTCGGCCTTCATCACGCAATGGCCGTCATCGGAAAAGGCCACGGCGCCGCCTTCGACCAGGTCGGCCATTTCCACCAGGTTCTCGCCCAGCTGGCCCCGGGAGACAGCGGCCACGGGAAAGATGTTGATCAGCCCGACCTGGCGGGCGCGGGCGATGATGTATTCGGTCACCGAACGGTTGTCGTTGACCGGCTCGGTGTTGGCCATGCAGGCAATGGAAGTGAAGCCGCCGCGGGCCGCTGCTTGGGAGCCGCTGGCGATGGATTCCTTGTTCTCCTGGCCCGGCTCGCGCAGATGGGTGTGCATGTCGACAAAACCCGGTACCACGACCAACTCTTTGGCGTCGATTACCGGACAGCTGCTGATCTTTTTTATAGACTTGGCGATCTCCTTGAACATGCCGTTTTCGATCAGGATATCCATGACCTGGTCCACGGCCCCGGCCGGGTCGATGAGGCGGCCGTTCTTAATTAAGAGCTTCATGGATCTCTCCTTTTAAAAGATACAGAACGGCCATGCGCACGGCGATGCCGTTGGTCACCTGCTGCAGGATCACCGACTGCTCGGAGTCGGCCATTGAGGTTTCAATCTCCACGTCGCGATTGATCGGACCGGGATGCATCAGGATGGCCGATTTTTTAGCCAGGGCGAAGATCTCGCGGTTGATGGCAAAACGGTTGCGGTATTCGCGGATGGAGGGGAAATAATTCCTGGCGCCCCGCTCCTCCTGGACGCGCAGCATCATGACCACATCGGCTGCCTTGACGCCGCGACGAATATCGTAATATACGGAAGCACCCATTTTTTCGAATTCGCGAGGCACCAGCGAGGGCGGGCCGATCAGGGCGATCTCATTGCCCATTTTCTGATGCAGGATGATGTTGGAGCGGGCCACGCGTGAATGCAGGATATCGCCTATTATGGCGATCTTCAGACCGCGCAGGGTCTTGAGCCGCTGCTGGATGGTCAAGGCATCGAGCAGGGCCTGGGTGGGATGTTCATGGAAGCCATCGCCGGCGTTGATGATCGAGGAGCGGGCGAAGGTGGTCAGGTAGTGGGGTGAGCCCGAGGCGGAGTGGCGAATGACGATGATGTGCGGGTTCATGGCCTCCAGGGTCAGGACCGTGTCTTTCAGGGCCTCGCCTTTTTTCAGGCTCGATATCGAAGAGTTGAAGTTGATCAGGTCGGCGCTCAGGCGCTTGGCCGCTATCTCGAACGAGCTGCGGGTGCGCGTAGAGTTTTCGAAAAACAGGTTGACCACGGTTTTTCCCTTGAGGGCCGGCACCTTCTTGACTTCACGGCTGGAGACCTCGATGAAGGCCTCGGCCGTTTCCAGGATGGTTTCAATGTCGTCGACGCTGAGCTGCTCGATGCCCAGCAGGTGGTCCTGGCTGAAGATCCTCTCTTTCATTTAAAACCCCTTGGGTTCCATGATCAGCACCTGGTCCTGGCCATCGATCTCCTGCAGCATGACCTTTACCCGTTCGCGGCGCGAAGTGGGCAGGTATTTGCCTTTGAAGTCGGGGCAGATGGGCATCTCGCGGTGGCCGCGGTCGATGAAGGCCGCCAGTTGAAGCGAAGCCGGCCGGCCCAGCTCGAAGATCGAATCCATGGCGGCGCGGATGGTGCGGCCGGTGAACACCACGTCGTCGATCAGGATGATATCGCGGTCTTCGATGCTGAAATCGATGCGGGTTTTTTTCACCGCCGGCTGCTGCTCGTGCTTGTGCAGGTCGTCGCGAAACATGGTGATGTCGAGGATGCCCAGGGGGATCTCGATGCTTTCCAGCTCCTTGATCAACTGCTGGATGCGGCGGGCGACGTGTACGCCCCTGGTCTGGATGCCGATCAGCACAAGGTTCTCCGCTTCGCGGTTCCGTTCCAGGATCTCCATGGCCAGGCGCAGGAAAGTGCGCTTCATTTTTTTATCATCCATGATTTTGGCCTTGATTTTTTCATCCATGATTGTCTCCTTTGTCGGTAAAACCAATTATATTAAATTCCAGTAATATTGCAAGGGTTGCGGATGGGGTTCTATTCAGCCAGGCTGTCCTGTAGCAGTTTGACTACTTCGGAGATTTTGGAAAAATCTTCACCGCGGCCCTCGATCAGGTTGGCGCTGCCGCCGCCCTTGCCGCCCAACAAGGCGAAAACGCGGGCGCTGATCATCTGCAGATCGCAGTTGCCAAGACCGCGGCCGATGACAACGTATTTTTGCGGGGACTGCGAGTAGGCCAGCACATTCCTGCCGCAGTTGAGGAGAGAGGTGGCGAAAAAGCGCAACTCGGGGATATCGAGTCCGCTGAATTCCCGGACGACCAAGGAGCGGTCAAGTGCGATTTCGCTGGCGATCTCCCGCTCCAGTTCGCGACGCTGCGCCTTTTTCAGGGTCCGGCGCAGTTCATCTTTTTCCTTAAGCTGAGTTTCCACTTGAGCAGGAATTTCCGCCAGGGGCAAAGTGACCAGACGCTGAAGTTGCTGCGTGACCAGGTGCTTCAGCTGGTAGTCGCGCAGGGCCCGGTAGCCGGCCGTGTAGTACAGGCGGATATTGGCGCGAATGCGCTCAGTTCTGATGATTTTGAGCAGGCCGATCTCGGCGCTGCTTTTCAGATGGGTGCCGCCGCAGGCCGACTGGTCGAGGCCCTCAATTTCCACCACGCGGATCTCGCCCTGGCGCTTGGGCGGCTTGCGTAATTTTAGAGTCAAAATGTCCCCGCTTGAAAAAACTCGGACAGGCAGGTTGGCGAAAATCAAGCGGGCGCATTCCTCTTCCAAGGCCTTGATTTCTTCTTCAGTGAATCCGCTCTTGCCAATTTCGATTGAGGAATGATCTGGACCTATGGCAAAGGATAGGGTAGGGGCAGCGAACAGGCGCAGCAGGACTTGCGAGAGCAGGTGCTGGGCGGTATGCTGCTGCATGTGGTCGTAGCGGCGCAGGAAATCGAGCCGCAGGCAAGCCTCACCCTGGCCGGGGGCCTGCTCCAGCACGTGGATGATGTCGTCATCCTCGCTTGCCAATTCCAGGACCGGAAAACCGTTGATGGTGCCCTGGTCGGCGGGCTGGCCGCCCCCGGCGGGACAAAAGATCGTGCGTTCGAGACGGATGCGGAAACGCCCGTGCCGCTGTTCCTGGCCACTGATTCGAGCCGTAATTTCACGGCAGTACGAGTCGCGTTGATAAATTTTCTCGGTCATTTGTCTTCCGCCGCCTGTTGTTGCGGTGCGGCCAGTGCTGTCAGCCGGAATGCCGCGGATATTTTATTCATATCAGAACTCCTGTTTTCAGCGTTCGCGCCGTTCCATTCTTAACCGAAACGTTTTTTTTGTCAATTGCTTTGCCAGGGCTTGATTTCGTATTGCCTCATCTAATAATCTACCTGAACGACGATTCGTTGCCTCATGGAAAAAACTACCTGAAAAGTAGGAGAATGACACCAAAGAGATCAGGCAAGAGACCTGATAAGCGAGGTGTCG
>Ga0180009_10001633_pt1 | contig 27224 bp, 56 predicted proteins | sample OS_PC_MetaG_FD_123537 | JGI IMG/M metagenome (GOLD analysis project Ga0180009, IMG submission 123537) | Groundwater microbial communities from the Aspo Hard Rock Laboratory (HRL) deep subsurface site, Sweden - OS_PC_MetaG | ecosystem: Environmental > Aquatic > Deep subsurface > Groundwater... | reverse complement strand
TTGAACCTCTGACCTAGCGGGTAGAAACCGCTTGCTCTGAATCCACTGAGCTACAGGAGTAAAATTATAATTATCAAAAATAGTGCGGATGGCCAGACTTGAACTGGCACGCAATTACTTGCACAAGATTTTCTTACCAACTACAATTTTCATTGTCATACTAAGTATGTTTGTGGTCTGGACTTTCTCTTCATCATAGCAAAAAAGCTTTAGATGCACCGTGTAAAGTCTCTACACTTGGATTTCTCCTAGCTCGGGATTGCCATCAGCTATACCTGTTAAGGTTTCCCCGAATTAGCGGTGTCCACTTTATAAGTTTCCATATAAAGGCTCAAATTCTACATAAGTCTTGGGCGTCTACCTATTTCGCCACACCCGCATAAATAAAACACTTATTACCAAAGAACTAAATACAATATAGCATAATATCAATCAAATGTTAACTACTTTTTCTTTGCATAAAACCATTTCAGCCACTTTTCAACATCTATCCAATCAACATAAATATGGTCACATAATTGACATTGAGTTGGTCTGGGATAATGTTTAAATTTATGACCACATTTCTGACATTTATATTTAGCTAACATTAGTCATTATCCAACTCTTTCATCCCAAGAAAAAACCCAAAACAACCAACGATATATTGCAGGATTATGTTTAAGCGTTAATCTCCTGGGATACCAATAACGATACCAAACTCTTTTACCAAGTTTAATTCTACTAAATTTAAATTTCATTTTACTTTCTCCCTTAACCAATCAATAAAATGTTTTCTTTCCTTGAGCTATTCTTTCTCGCTCTTGTCCAATTCATATTTTTTCAACAAAAGTTCATTTAGTGCCTTTTCTAGTTCGTCAGCAATTTCACCACGAATCAACAAACCTTTCTCTTTATCCCTGCGAAACACATTTACTGCTAAGGCAATTACACTACGAATATTGTTTATCTCTTTGTCCATTAGCAACTCCTCATCCATTCATGACCACTATAACCAAACAGCTTTTCAACTCGTGCCATTTGTTTGCTCATTTCTTCAAGAACCATTTTCTTATCACAATCGTCAAGTACACTTCTTTCACTGAAACTGGTAAAAGAACACTGTATCATTGACAATATCTCATCTTGTGCTTTATACTTTATTTCTGTGCGAGTCATTTACTTTCTCCCTTTTTCAATTTCTATAATCATTATAACAGAAAAAATAATGAATGTTAACCATTGTTGATAAAATAATTCAAGTGGTGGTAGGAGGAAAAGTTGCGTTTCCGGGATGGTCATGCCATAAAAGATTTACAGTCTTTCCTCGCCCTCTACGAGACTACCCTACCATAAGAAAAATAAGCGGTCCTACAAGGTAACGCTCCTTGTTACTTCCGTTAACAGCGGAAAGTTTTACTTTTAAACTATAGGACCATAATTAAATCAAACCAATTACCATTGCTCTTTTTTTTGCGCTGTTGTCTGAAATTCCAAAATGTTTTCCAATTTTCGTCCATGGTATTTTTTTGTTTACCATTTCAATTAACTTTTCGTCCATTTTATCCCAATCTACTTTTCTATTTTTTACTCCAAAACATTCAACAGAACACGTAGCAGCTTTTTTGTCTTTAGGCTTTCCACAAACAGGACATAAAGTATCTTGTGCTTTAGAAATTTTTTCTTCAAGATATTCAATCCACACACCAACCTCTTTTGCAACTAATTCTTTACCAAATTCTTTCTCGAAGCTTCTTAAAATATTATGGTCAATTCCAATAGACGTTTCACCGAACTGAAAAACATTTTCTATTGCAACAATATTTTTTGAATGTAATTCCCCGTGACAATTCATACAAACAATAACACACTTATCAAGTTCTTTCTTTACACGCTTCCAAGATCTAATGCTTCCAGAGGCAACGCTAAAATCTTTATCTTCATGATCAACATGATGAAAAACTAGAGAGCCATTGCATTTATTATATCCACAAATAATACACTTTCCACCTTTATAGTCTATTGCTCTTTGTTTTAATCTCCTTCGCCAATTAATTACTATACAAGAAGCACATATTTTCTTGCTTCTATTGCCTTTCTCTTTATATGCAAATATTTTTCCACACTGAAGACAAGTGAAATTTTTCCCAATATCATTATAAATATCACTTACTAAATTTTTTCTGTTTTTGCCACCAAATGGAGAACATGAAAAACAAAATTTTCTTTTTTGAAGATTTCTGTTTTTACCATCAATATTAATCCATGATGGAAACTCATTGCTACATTTTTGACAAATTTTTGACATTTTATCCTCTCCTATGTTGGCTTTAATTTGTTAACATTCGACATATAAGTATAAAGGAGATAATATTTTTGTTAAGTTTATTTTACTATATCGAATAATTATTTTTATAGTGGGGCCGGAAAGGCTTGAACTTTCAACGTACAGTTTAAAAGACTGCTGTGATCCCTGTTTCACCACGACCCCATTTTATTCGGAACCATTAATTTCACCAACAAAATTAAATCACAATATTTAGTTATCAAAGAGCAATTATAATTACATCAATCTTATCATATTGTGTCACAATTTTAAAATATTTTTTGGTGCAAAACTTACACGCTACACTACTTATATATAGATTATCTATTCTATATAGGAATAAAATTATGAAAACAAAAAAAAGAACATGCTTAAATCCAAATTGCCAAAAATGTTTTGACGCGCCAATAAAAGAATTAAAGCGGGGCAACGGAAAATATTGCTCTGTTAATTGCGCCAATAGACATAGGGGAGTATTGATGAAAGAAAAATATAAAAAGATTAATACACCCAATGTTGAATGTGCATATTGCAAAAAACTGTTTTACAAATGTGAGTCAAATAAAAAAAATTCAAAAAGTGGAATATTTTTTTGCTGTAGGAAACACAAAGATTATGCACAAAAGATTGGTGGAATAAAAGAAATAATGCCTCCACACTATGGAACAGCAACAAAAACATACAGACAAATAGCAATCGAAAAACTTGAACACAGATGTAGTATGTGCGGGTATGACAAGTATTTAACGATACTTGAAGCACATCACATTGATAGGAATAAAGACAATAAGGATATTAGTAATTTGCAATTTCTATGTAGAAATTGTCATGCAGAAGAACACATTAAGGCTAATGATGGATTCTTTCGATTTATAAACATAAAAAAGATGTAATTATCAAAGAACAATTATTACTGGTGGACCAGATCGGGACTCAAACCCGAATTTCTGCGGTGCAAGCGCAGTGTTTTACTCAATTAAACTATCAGCCCATAATTTATCAATTTACCCTTCATTTATTCACCACAAAAAACAATTACACTTTTACTGGTCCTACAAGTTTCATACCATTAATTGCTGTACACATTGTTATACCAGTTTCCGTATCTATTTCCACATCAAGTTCAACTTCATCAAATGTATCACTGGAAAACCTTTCGAGTACTCCTTCTGACATACCAAGTTCTTCAACATAATCTGAATCATAATCAGCATACAAATATAGTTTTAGTTTTGTCAATACCTTAGGAACTTCCTTTAATTCTTTACCACACTTAGAACAGAACTTATCATTTTCGTTAAGAAACTTTTCATTGCAACTATTACAAATCCTCATTGTTTTCTCCTTTGTTTTCAAGCTACCAAAAACATTTCTTGACTATCTTCTTCATCGTCCTTTTGAAAATACCAACCTTGACCATATTTATCATAAGCCATATTTTCAACCACTCCGCTATCTTCTGCGCTTGTTTCAATCCTGAAATCTCCTTCTCCCCAAACGATAACTTCCATATTTCCCTCTACATTCTTAAGCAAGTTTCTTAGTTCTTTTACCTTCATTATTTTATCCTTTTTTGTTTATTTCAGTTCTTCCAAGAACACTTTAACTTTTTCATATTCCATAAAATTTTTACTTACGACATAAACAACTCCCAGGACAAGATAATCAACATCTTCTATTTGTATTCCATTATCAACATTTGGTACAGCCGTTGAGACAATATGTGTCAAAAGCTGTTCATGATCAACACTCTCTTCTTTAAATTTATAAAAGTATATTTGCATTTTTCTTATTACCTTTTGTTCCCATTCAGGTATACGTCTGCATACTGTCCATAATTCTTCATTATATCAAGACACATTTCCTTTGAAAGTCCTGACAGTTGCACTACATAATTAACGTTAAACATATTTGTAACACCAGACCGTCTAACATTTTCATAACTCATAAATTCTTCTTTTGTAACCATTTTAAATCTCCTTTGTTTCAATTTCCAAAACAAGTATAGCACATCAACTATCAATTGTTAACCAATTATTTCAACAAGCTTTGCCATTTTTTCAAATCATAACTTTTCTTCATTCTATCATATTGATGATACGTTTTTATTTTTTTTATTTCCTTTATTTTATTTTCTACAAATGTTCCTTTTGTTCCTGCTATTTTTGTATAGTAAACATCATCATTTGTTGCTTGTTCAATTGTTCTCCACGGACCAGCCCAAGCTTCTTTAATTCTCCCTTCGTTTCCTGGTCCACTTGAATCAGAATTATATGCTGCAATAAACATTCCCAATTCTTTTTCTCCACTTTCAACATGTTTTGTTTCCACTGGAAATCCATAAATAAATGCAAATTGATTATATTTCTTGCACAGTTGTTTTCCCACCTGGAATAAGTTTAATTTCTTACTTTTGTTTATGTCTTGTCTTTCCTCTTTCGTTGCTATAATAGTCATTTCTCTTGCAGTTTTTATTTCTGTTTCTTCTGTTTCTTCTTGCCCACCACCTACAACTTCTGTAAAGGATAGTCCAACTGATTGCAAATCAGCCTTTAAAGCTTTATGTCTCTTTTGATTACCAGCTTCACCTTCTGCCTTATTTTCAAGTGAGCGAAATGCTGAAATAATAAGAAATGGTATATGTCCCTTGTCAATCTTATCTTTAAATCTATTAAAAGAACCTTCCAATAGATTTTTTTGTTCTGATCTCTTAATGCCGCCTCTTATTTCTTCCCTTATTATTCTTGTTATGGTTGTTGCAATTGACATGTCTATGTCTCCTATGTTTTAAAAATTAATCAATAAACATCGTAACTTTCAACAATTTTTTTAACCTTTTTGCACTTCTTGCATTTCATAACCCAAACGACCTTTTGTTTAAAAAATTCAGCCCTGGTTTTTTCAGCTATAACTCCAGCAGCAGTTTGTTCCCAATCATGCTTACAAAACCAATTCATTTTACTTCTCCTTTTTGTTTCAATTTCTAAAGCAACTACAACATAGTTAATATCAAATGTTAGCCAACTATTTCAACAACAATAAACTTTCCCACTTATTCAATGTCAATAAATTTATCAACAAAATCTTTATAAGCCTTAAGGGTCTTCAATGTTTCTTCGCTAACATTGATATTGGCAGCAACTGTTCTAAGCTTTATAACAAAGTCAACATTTTCTGTCTCTCCATAAACATTAATCAGCCTGTCCGCAATCCAGTTAAGAAATTCTGAATCTTTCATTTTATCTCCATTTTGTTTTTTCTTCTACCAACGCCTTGTCTTTCCAATACTCAAAAGAAACTTTTAACTGCTCCATCAATTCATCATTTGTCATATTGGTTGCAGTACCACCCGAACTCTTAAAGTGATTGTGAAGAAGTGTCATTGGCATAATAGGCATTTCTTCATCAGTAGGTGCACCATTAATTGAAACAATTTCCCAATCTGCATCTTCACAAGAATTTTCATTGTTTTCAGCAAGAACATCTTTTCTATACAAAACAATATCAACTCTTTTTGCTGGTTGCTTTGACTTACCAACAACTCTAACATTTCTTCGTGGCTGTTCTCCCTCTTGTCGCGCAACATAATTACCAGACAACTGATCACCATCCTTCAATACTGTTACACCAGAATAAAAACCATCTGGTTCAACAGGAACAAGAATAACACCGTCACGGTATCCTTTCTTTGCTCTGCCAAAGTTATCATAAACTCTTGCAAGCAAAATATGATCATAAAGAACACAGTGTGTAAATGAAGATTCCCTTGTTTGTCTGCGAACAAAATCACTTATTGCTATTTTCAATGTACTCCCTCATTTTTGCTATTTCACCTTTAATATTAATTAATGTGCCGCTTGCAATTAACGCTACTGTAAGCCAAATAATTTCACTAACAGTGTTTTCTGCCAATGAACTAATGTCATGCATCATAGCTAACCAAAAGCAGAAACACATAAAACTAAGCATAAAATGAGCGAACTTAATCATTCCATACACTCCATGAATTCACCATTAGGACCATAAGCATCAAACTCAAGAACCGCATCTTCCGAACCCCAACACCCTACCACGCGTGCACAAAGGTCAAGAGTAGATCCATCCTCAAATACAACTCCAAAAGATCTGTCATTGAGACTAACCTTGCTTACTGTTTTACCCTTACAAAATTCTTCCAATTTCATAATTTCTCCTCCATAAGAACTGAGTCCAGTATATCATACTGATCTTTTAATGTTAACTAATTTTGTTGATTTTTTAGGAGATTATTTGTGTGTTTTGTTTTTTCTGGTTGTCAAAGAGCATATCATTGTCATCGGGAGATATAAACCCATAAAGGATTTATACCACCTAATGGCATCAACGGGTTTATTATTTATTGCTTCTTTTTCCATTTACTCTTTCCAAAGTTCTATTAGACAATATAATATATCACACTAAATAGTTTTTGTAAAATATATTTTGCATTTTTGTTCTTTTTCCTGCTTAATAAACAAATTATGCAGGAAAATTATCATTATTTCTTATTATTTTCAGATCTTAACTATTCTTATTTTTACTTCTTTCCTTGCTAATTCTCGTTTGTCTATTAAGTAAGTTTTTGTTCCTTAACTCATCTTCTTCTTTCTGTCTTATATCTTTTTCAACACTTGCTATTATCAATATGTAGATAAAAATAAATATTATTATTAATATAGAAAATACATTTATAAAGTTCATTTTCTTATTTTCCTATAAGTTGTAAATTTGTTTCCCTTATCACCACAATGATAAAAAGATATTTCTCCTGTTCCTGTCAATATTTTAGAAATATATTTTGCAGCATTCCGTAGCCTGTTTTTGGGATGACTTGAAACAATTATAACATTATCATCTTTTGATAATAATTTAGCACTATTAACAATATTGTTATTTGTATTAGTAGAATCTTCTTCAACGGTTAACACAACCTTAGGATACTTTAAAGAATAATGTTTCGTAAAATATTCAGCCATAAATCCTGCCTCTGAGATGTTTATACTATGACCAGTTCCATCTTTCTTTGTTATTGAACCTGTGGTGCCACCTGAAAATATTATCTGGTTTATGTTTCCTTTGTTTACTAAATCAATAGCACAATCAACCCTGTTCTTTGAAATATTTTTTCTCTGGTTGCCCAAAACGATTAACTTATAATTAATGTTTGCCGCCATAGAATAAAGGTCGTCACGCTTTATTCCAAATGCACCAAACATATTGTTCAAAACAAATAATATAATTAACAAAAACAAACTATGTTCCCTTCATATCTTCAGTTAGTAGTTTCTTGCAAAAAGAATCTCCTCTTCCTGCCCAAAATGCTTCCATGGCATTTTTAGGTATATCACCAAATATGGCTTTCCATTCACTAAGCCTACCAGCATTACGAGCAAACTTATACGAATATGTAAATTGTCTTCCCCTTCTAATGCTTTTCTTTATTTGAACACAATACCAATGTCTACCCCTTTTCAGCAAGGATGTTTTTGTTTTTCTGGCACCACCATCACCAACGTTATATGCCATTGCAGCCCAAATATGATTATCATGACGCTTTAACCTTTTCTTATAACTATAAGTGCCAATCATAATGTTTGTTCTTGGATGAAACTTGTCATATTTTGTTTCCCAAGATATACTATCAATATTTTTATCGTCCAAAAACTCATTTATATCATTACCATAATTTTCAAATTCATCTGGCATAATTTGCATAAGACCATATTCCCCGCTTGTTCCTCTTACCCATGGTCTAAAGGATGACTCAATTTTAATAAAAGCCCTTATATCTCTTTCCTTAATACCAAATATTTTTGACGCCTCACATACGTTATTGTTAATTATTTTTGGCAAAACAACATTTTGGATCTCCGCTTTAATTTGTTGCTGATTGGTCTTATCATCAATTTGTGATATGGCTGAACTTACCATTATCAAACATAAAACTATAATTTTAAGCATAGCTAAATTCTCCCTTGTTGTATAATTATGGTGTGAATAAGAGCATGTCAAATAAAAAGATGATATTGCCTCTTACCCATTGCTAAACAGGAGTGACATATTTAAAAAACACTATCGTTTAAATAATGTTTAGGTTGGTTTTTCAAAAAACGATCTGACTTTAAGATTCTGTTATATAATATTCATCTTTAGGTGCATTTGGTCCTGTTTCGGCAAATCTAATCCAGGCAATATTTGAATTTGGTATATAGTAAACATATCCCACTAAAAAGCCAACATATGGTTCGTCAGCTAAACAAGAAATATAAATACCATCATTACACTTCTTATTCAAAAAACATTGGATAATATAATCTTCGCTTTTTAGATTAAATACTATTTTTTGCACTAATCACACAATAACTTCTTACCGCCAGTTGATGATTCTACATGCTTTTTAAGACTGCCAAATCCACATTGTGGACATGAACCATCTTCATCAATTACTTTATAAATCTTATTTTGATTTATGTCTACTTCACCTGTTTCAACAACTAAAGGACGTGGATTGTACGAACAACCACACTTTGCACACTTAATAGAAAATGACATTGTTAAACCTCCGTTAATTTATCTCAATATAATTATAACACACAATGAGTTTTTTTAAAGATTTTTGTTGATTAGATTAAGAGAAGTGAAGGAAGGAGGATTTTACTTGCCAAAGTAAAACGGACTGGAAAGAGGTTGCAAGTAAAAGGCCACGAGCTTGGTTCTATAAGCCTCAAGCATTTCCTTGGTAAGACGCGAAGGATCTCTACGGCAAGACCAATAAATTCCTGAAAGACCACGATATTTGCTATCAAACTTCTTTATCCACAATTTCTTACATTCAGCATACTTTTCAGAAGCATAAACATCATACATCATTTGAAGTGCTGGCATCTGCTTGGCTTCTGACAGAAGCTTTTGCCTTTCCTCATAATGATTGTGTGACCACTTACAATCATTGCCATATTTTTCACTTAGAGTCTTATCTACCATAAGACTAGCCATACGAGCAATATTCGACGTGCTATAAACAAGTACTGTCTGCATAACATCATACAGCTTGTCAACATCAAGATTCTCAAACTTACGAGCATGGTTCAATGCAGCAACCTGCTTCTTGATAACCTTGCTTGCGCGTTCAATGAGAATCTCATCAACACCAAGATCCCGAAGATACATTTTAACGCATTCACATCCAACCTTCATCCGACCCTGTTGACCAGTCTGCTTATCATCAACGACATAATGATAGCGCAGGGGATGACCGCAATACTGACACTTTTCCTTCACCGAGCCATAGTCAACCACAGTAATTGAAACCAGTGCACTTTCAAAAAACTTAAACTTTCTAAGATACTTGGATTCCATTTGCAAAACCTCCTTTTGCTTTTCAATCTATGGTTATTATAACAGATAAAATTGCCAATGTTAACCAAAAACCTCAATAAAAGTATCAAAAAATATTTCAATTTCTGGAAGATCTAAAATAATATATGTGTAGTTATTTTCTTTTGCCCATTTTTTTGCAGCAGAAAACTTAAGTAGGTTTACTTCTTCATCCATCATATATCGTGGCTTAATTTCAACAACAATAGAATAATCACACAATAAAAAATCCGGCAGATAAGAGTGTATAGAACCATCTGCTGGTAAAACATAATCTATTATTATGGGATGAATTTTTGTCCAATTAATTCCCCTACTAGTACATTCTGTGGCGAACTTGGTTTCATAAGAAGAATGCATCAATTCATCTTGTAATGAATATTTGTTATATATGTATTCACAAATACCCCATTGAGGTTTTATCTTTCCAGATAACATTCCAGCGATACGAATTTTACTCATTTTCCTTTTTTGCACTACACTTCTCTTCTTCCCCTTTACTCCAATTGATATTTTCTTGCAATGTTCTTCAGAATATTTTTTACCGAAAGCATGGTGATCTTTTCCAGTTTTACCAAACATATAATTATCTTTTCCAGAATGCTTCCCCTTATTACCATCGCTTATTTTCTTTTTTGTTTCTTCAGAATATTGTCTTCCTTTGTTGCTATCTGACAACCTTCTCTTGTGTTCCTTTGAAAATTTTCTCCCCTTTAGTGCATTGCTATTTTTTTCTTTGTTTTTGGAACACGATGAATAATGATTGCTACAACAATATTTTCCATTTTTCATTTTATAACAAGCTTGTTTCCCACATCCATAACTGCACAATCTTTTTGTTTTTACTTTTACGCTTAGGCTTGATTTAATTTTACTCATAGTTTTTATGAACTTAGAACATTTACTAAACCTAGAATTACAACAGTATTTACCATTTGATAGTTTAAATTTTGCCTTAGTCCCACATCCATAATCACATAGACTTTTTGTTTTAATTTTCTCTGGTTTTATTGGCATTTTAGGTTCCTCCACGATAGGGTTAATGATGTGACGAGGAGTTAGCCTACTCAACGTGGTTTCGGCAACAGGATATCTCCTGCTGTCCTCACCCGTCATATATAATTAGTGTGGAGAATTCTGAAAAGAAGAAATATTATTCAATCCCACTTTCCATCCTAACGACCCTTCCAAAACCAGGATTGAAATCTTCTGCTGAATTGGGAGTGCCAACAAAAAGAATTTGGCATTTGGGATTGATCAAATCGCTATCGCAGGGATAAAGATCTGTGAGGACCACTGCCGCGTCCGCTCTATTATCCCTTAGCCATTCCAAAAAACTGTTAAAAACCGTGCCACCCCTCCCCGCAAAATTCCACTTGCCACCAACCTTAGTAACATTACGAGTTACTTTACGGACCTGACTATCAAATTCAATAATAGTCAAATTACCAACTTCTTCAACAATCTTATTCATTTCTGCGATGAACTGTCCAAGTTCTTCATTCCTAATACTACCACTGGTATCAATAGCAAGAACCAAATCAGTAGCGTATTCTTTCTTGGTTCCCGGAGCATTCCAACCAAGTCTACGATTGGCACGGGTTCTGGTAAAATTATGTTGCTTGTAGATGCTCTTCTTCAAGAACCAACGCAATGACTTTTTCCAGTTAATCTTGGGCTTATTAGCCTTAAGAATTTCTTCAAGCAAACTACCACTAACTCCGGGACCACCCTTACGTTGCATTGCTTTATTGATAGCAGACTTAGCAATTTCAGCCATATTATTTTTAGCAATTGCATCATTAGCAATTTCTTTCCAACCATCATGATCATCAAGAGTACCATTGGAATTACTTATTTTGCCACTACCACCACAAACGGGGCACTCCTTACCATCTTCTTCACCACAAGAACTTCCACCACCTTCGCCATTTTCACCAGGATTGTCCGAACTATTTTCACCTGCTCCACCACCTTGTTTGCCACTACCACCACAAGCAGGACACTTACAGCCCTTACCATCTTTCTGTTCACACTCATTCTTTACTTTTTCATAGAACCAATCGCTTGACATTTTATATTCGCTTTCAACAAATGTCGGATTGGTATGCCACTTAGGGTGCAAACATCCAGTCTTTTGACCCATAACGACAATATCCTTAAGATATCTTTCATCCAACTCTGAATTTACAGAAAGATCCGCTGCAATATTCCATGCATTGGGGTTTCTGTTCATTGCACGATCAATGTGACGCCGCAGGACATGCTGTGCTTCATGTTCAAGAACAACATGCAGAAGATAAACTTCATTTTCCTTAACAAAATTTTTGTTGTACATAAGAACAATTCTACTCTGCTTGTCCTTAGTAACACCCATAGTAAGAATATGATTACTTTGCTGGCGAACCATCTTTTGAAAGACATAACCATAAATAGGCTTTTCATTGAGTAGTGATGAAATAGCAAGGTCAATTTTTCCATTAACATTAACTTTCATTGACTTCATTTTGTCAATAACATATTGTCTGGTTGAACTGGTTGACGTAATATTTTCTTTACTGTTCGACATTTCTATCTCCTCTTTTCTCTCACTCATGTATAAACTATAGCATAGCCTAGGCTAAATGTTAACCAATTACCACAAATTTATGTTCACTAATTTCAAACGGTAATTCAATGAAACAATTGCTATGTCTTTTATAAGGACCAGAATAATTTAGATCTTCTATTTTTACCCAATTTTTATATGGAAAAATACAGAAAAATTTATATATTTTTTTTCCATTCAAAAACCAATATTTATCACCATTCGTGCCTTCAATGGCTGGTCCATTAACTCTATGACGTTTTCCATTCAAATACCAGTGCTTATCACCATTTGAATATTCAATTGCCGGTCCATCAATCCTATGACGCTTACCATTCAAATACCATTCTTTACTACCATTACCATACTCACAAGCTGGACCATCTTCACGATGAAAATTGCCATTCAAATACCAATATTTGTTACCATTTTCATATTCTTTAACAACATATTTTCCTTGTTTGTATGTCTTCATGTGCTTATGATAACATACGTACAGAGAAATGTTAACTTAATTTATTGGGAAAAAAGAGTCTAAGATATTTCCATCGACATCAAAAATCAACACTAGTCTGTTTTTTATATCAAGTATTGCTGTGTTTGACACATCATCTATATATTCAAGAAACGCGTTTTGTTTATCTTCTGGCAATCCATAATCATCAAATATTTCTAAGAACCTATCAGCATCCCTTATTTCTATAAAGTCCATTTTGTGTTCTGGTCTTACATAGTATTTGTGTATATACTGACTTTGCAATTCTTCATCTTTTGTCATTATTATTCTTCATCTTTCTGATTATTAAATTTTGCTTCTGTCCACCTTCTACCAAAATATAAAGTCATAACTGGCACAAGGTAAGCTGTAATGATTGATGCGTCTAAACTCCTAAATGACATTGAGAATTCTCCAATTGCAACATTTTCAAAAATACCCAATATAACTGACAAACTTGTAATTATAAATGCAATAAGTGCGAATGTAAACGATGCTGAACTTTGTCCTTTTGAATCTTTTAAAAACATGTACTTATTCTCCTTTTTTTTCATATAAATGTTCCTTTTCTATTTCATCCCGATACTCCTCTGTTTCCTCATCTGGTTCTACAGCCTTACCCACAACTATACCACCAGACCATCCTGGTCTACCAGCAGTTGAAAATCCAGCATTTGGGACTAATGATATAACTTCCTTTATATAGTCTATAAGTATGTTACTCATTTTCCACCCAACATTTCAGATAACATTTCTTTTATTTCTGTGGCAGTTGCTGGTTGATCACCCATTCCTCTTAAGTAAAAATTTACCTCTTCGTAAAAATCGCACGGACCTCCAGTATTGGAAGAAGATGGAATTCTATTTCCAGATTTAATCGTTAATTTAATTGCCTGTATAACTGGATGATCATATCCAATATCTATTTCTGTTATATCTAATGGAACTAATGGTACAACATCAAAATAAATATTGGAACCATTAATAGAATTCAGTCTTTCATTGATGGTGTCATCAATACCTACATTTTTTAATATTGATTCTGTTAATGTTCTTTTTGCAATCATTCATTAAACACCTTGAGATTAACCCATTATAAGAAAGTGTAGTTCGTTTAGTGCACCTGGACCTGAGCCTATTCCAAGCCTTGCATCTAATTGTTGTGCAATTGGATCTTTTATTGTAGATGATTCAAATAAATATCTATAAGCCAAATCCTTTCTACCATAATCAATACATTCAATTGCCTTTTTTATGTCAACGCATGGAATGCCCGCAGCAGCCAATCCTTTAGACACATTAACCAAAGCTTTTCTTACTTGTTCTTGAAAACCTGGAATCATCTTCCATTTTTCAGGTATTGCATATAGCCTTAAGCTATCAACACAATCCATTACCCTTTGTTTCTGAAAATCAGAAAGCTTCACCTTTTGTCTTTTTACCATTTCTTCCTCCATAATCAACTACTATTTATTTAGTAGCATTTAGTAAATACGCTGCACCAGTCATAATGCCAATGCCAACTACTGTACCCGCTGTGAACCAAAACAATGGCTGTTTATACCACGACAATGGTTTGTCCAACTCTTTTAATCGCTCATTTAACAATGATATTTGATTGTATTGTTCGTCAATTTCATATTCCATCTTTGTTTTACCAGAGAAATATCGTAACTCCATTATTTTAAGTCTTGAGTTATGATCCGCAATAAACAAATCATATTTTTTATTGAATTCAATCTCTGCTTCCCTCTCACAAAACTGTAGTTTTATTTTAAGCTCAACTGCACTTGGGATTGTAAAGCACATTGCATCTTCTGTAACCACACCACCCTTCTTTACATAAAAAGCCTTTTTGTCTTCTGCAAAGGCTAAATTAACACAGATACATAAAACAAATAGCGTTATGAATATTTTTGCTATTCTCATATTCCTCCATGGCAGTCTACTTTGTTATTATAAATTATTTTATAAAACAACAATGCCAACCATCATAAGCATACAAGCAACGGAAATCATAAATAAAACAATAGCTCCGTTATCAATAGCATACTTTACTTTTGCGTTTTTGTCATAAACGTCTTTCAACACTTTCATCATTTTTATTCACTCCATTTACTTTTCTAAAGATCTTTCTAATCTTTCTATTGCTGATACAATTTTATCATAATCTTTATTGTCAATAACATGTCTTACTTCTAAGTTGGAAAATGTTTCTCTTACCTTAGTTAGATCATGTTGTAAATTCTGGCGCGCATTACAAGCAAGCTCTTGTTTCAGCACATAATTAGATATATGATCCATTAGTCTTTTATCGTGTAAATTATTTTCATTTGACATTTCCTTTAATTTAGTTGAAATTCTTGCTAACTCAATTTGAAGTGTTGATTTCAAGCTTAGAAAATCAAAGGTCTTCTTAATCAAAACAATTAAAATGCCACCAAATAAAGTGATCCCACATGTTATGCATGTAACAACAATGGCTGTATCCATATCTTATCTCACCATGGTAATCAAAAAAAATATAGTTACTTGGTATATCACTACAATAGTATATATAAAAAGCACAAAGGCAATAGAATAAAAAAATAGTCCTGCTTGCACTTTCTTGGCATTAAAAATAATTTTACGCCTCAAGCAGAAATAAAAAACAGACTCAAAGAACAGTATTACCAATGATTTAACTATAATAAAATATTCAACACCCCAATTACTAATGATAAAACTTAATAACGGGTTTATTTCTTTTATGCCATCAAATGTAATTAAGATACTCGTTAATGCAATATCCATTATAGATAGTATTATTATCATTATCATAAAAAGGCTTAACAGACTTGTTTTTTCTTTTTTGTAATTGTTCATAGTAGCGGCAGTTTTTTTCCAATATTATCATCATTATTAAATCCCAATATTTATAAAACATCATTAAACCATTTTTCTAATTTATCAGGCGAATCAGTATATTTATTTACCTCGTCTTCAATAGTTTTTAGCTTATCACTCTCTAAATTATTTTTCTTTTCATCATATTCATTATTTATTTCGTCAATAGTATTTTTTGTTTCCTCTTCAACCTCTTTTATTTTTTCCCTTGTATCATGATCAACCTTAGCATTATATTCTTTAATCCTTTTTTCCTTTTTGTGCATAAAATCAATTACTGCACCCAGTCGTTGTTTTCTTTGTGGAAACAATAAAATCATTAATACAACAATAATTGCGACTGGAATAAACCAATATTCTTTTATATAGTTTAACGTTTTCTTTAGTTTGGGGAACATGTTTATTAATATTCCCTTTCGATGGCTGTTTTATTGTAACCACCGAATTCTTCAGAAGGAACTTCAACATCAAAATTTGTTTTTATCGACATTTCTGCTACATTCTTCGTATCTTCGTCATAATTTTCTTCTATAAATTTCATTGCACGATTATATATTACTTTCTTTACAGATAAAAGATTGTCAGCATGGTTTATTAATCTTGCAATATTAGCCACAAAAGTATCCACATCTAAGTTTTCTGGCTTTCTGTTTGGTTTCTCTGGAGCGTTGACGTTTATTTTAAATTGAATATTTTCATCTTCTCCATCTTCAGAACCAACATCAAAAAGATTACTGTCTTTAGATTTGACATTCTTTGTATTATTCTTTTCCTCTTCCTTGTCAGCTTCCCTTAAAAATCTTATATTTTGTCTTAATATTTTACTAACTCTATTGTTGCCTTCTTCAAATGATACTGGTGATTCGGGCGGGGCACCCTCAATATCCCCATCGTCTGAAGATGATGGTTTGTTTTTTAATGCCTTATCTTCAAATTCAATTATATATGAATCTATTTGTGCGTCAACAGAATCAATACTTAAATTTCTTTCCGTTAATAATTTCATTTTACTTTTCCTTTTTTTTGCTTGGATATACTATCTTTGTCTTCTTAGGAATATATAATTGAACTTCATCTTTTTCCTCTTCGGCTTCTTCTACCCCTTTAATATCCAGATCTGGCTCTAATTCTGTAATATTATCTACATCTTCACTAACAACTGGTACTGAACTTTTTTTATGTGGTTTATTAATATCTACCTTATAAGCCTTTGGCTTTTTTACTCGTTTAATATTGGCTAAACTTTGTCCCATTATACATACCTCCCTTTAATTGAATTCCTCTGTGTATATGTAAATATATATGTTCCAAGCATGGAAAAAAGACAAATTAAATGAATATTTTTTAGAGGTTCAAAAAGAATCATCGTCTATATCAACTGGAACAAAAAGGCAATATGTTATGTCGTTAAACTGTTGATAAAAATATAGCCTACCAAAAGATTGTAATGGATTTTTTGATAAATCAAACATAAACATATCTTCACATTCACCATTGCAATCAAAAGACTTATTACATGCCCTGTTAACCTTTTCGTCAAGCACAATATTATCATCGTTGTTTGCAATATTAGTCAAAATATCCTCATGAAAACTTTGAAAATTAAAACCTAACATTTAATCACCTATCATAGTGTTCTGGTGAAGATGACCAAAATATATGTAGTTTGGGGAATTCTCTTTGTAGTTTTAAACCAATAAAATCTTTCATATCTTCAACACTTGAAAATGTTGTATTTGGATTTCTTATTTCAAAATGATTAAGTTCTGTCAATATATCAACCTTAGAAATAACAAGATGAGTAACACCATTAAGGTATATTGATTTTGTTAAAAATGACAAGTCCAACCAATTACATTTTCTTGGTCGTCCAGTAGTAGCACCGTATTCTTGTCCAATTTCCCTAAGCTTGTCAAATATCACATTATCTGGTTCAAAATTTTTATTACCAACATATGTCTCATATATTTTTGCAGCACCCCAAACATCACATAATCCATGTGGTGGAACGCCGTTTAACATAGCAACAGATGATATACAATTAGATGATGTTACATATGGATAGTCACCAAAAGAAAGGTCTAAGCCAAAGCCTTGTCCACCCTGAAATAATATTTTATTATTTCTTCCCATTAGTTCCATCACTGGATCACATATCCATTCTTTTAATTCAGGAACATCACACACACGTCGGGCTGTCTTTAATATTTTATCTCGATAGGCAAAAGTAATACCACGTTTTGTACTTCCTATTGCATCCTTTTGTCTATCTTCAACAATATGGAAATCTTCAACAACAAACGCATTATTAGCTATCTTCAACATTGAATTATCAATAGTTAACCCAAGATTTCTAAGCTCCTCAACCTCACTTAAAAAAGATTGTGGGTGTACAACACAATTAGATCCAATAATTGATATTGGATATTTATTGGTAATAGAAGATGAATCAATATTCCACCCAGTTGAACATGAATAGTTTTTATCCAAAGTAGTAGTTTTCTTTCCCCATCGATCATTCCAAGTAAATACACCAACAGGGATAATATGATTTATACACTTCTTTCCATTATAAATAATTGTTGTTCCTGAATTAGCTCCTCCGTTAAATTTTACAATGTGTGTATATCTATGGGCAAGTGATTTTGCTATCTTGCCCTTGGCCTCATCTCCGTGCTGACACCCGATCAATATATCATAGGAAGGATTCTCATATAACATTTCATCTCCTCTGTTTTGATTTAAATTTGCCCAACTCTCTTTCTAAATTAGTAACAACTCTTTTATTTGATTTTATTTCTAACTCTAAAATATGATTTATTTTATTACATATTAAACTTAATACAACTCCCTCTTTATCTTTTTGAATATCAATTACAGTTTTTAGCTCTGCCAATAATTGTTTCGATAATGGTAAAACATGTTTGTTACTATATCTTCCCATTTTATAAACCTAAATCTGGTATAGTTGATTTATTCGTAACCATGGATTGTCCTACATCAATAATAACAATTTCTCCACCTCTTTGCATTATATTACTCTTTTTCAAATCAGTAAAGTATATTCCATTGTTACGCAAAAAAGAAAGACCAGCACCAAGTTGACATAGGTAATTAAATTTATCAACCTCTGAATTTGTTATTTTGTCATATATGTTTTTAACCTTCTCATATGAATCAAAGCCAAACCACCCAGAAAAAAAAGCTAAAATAGAATATAAAAAGTCAGAATCTTCTTTTGAAAATCCTGTCTTGCTGGATAAGATAACATATTTATCATATGGAGTATTAGACTTACTTGCACTTAAAAACAAGTCGCCATTATCTTTTATTGAATTGACCATCTTTGTAAGCAGAGAAATTATTTTGCCTCTGTTTGAATCTTGCCACCCATAAAATACTTTCTTCATCTTATCTTGATGTTCAGGACTTTGCTTAATAAAAGATTCAAGGTGATGTATTGTATCAGTCATAAGATTATTTGGATAATCTAAATACTCGTAAACAACAATATATGGTCCAGTGTTTTTTGGAAAAATTTCTCTTGGTAGTCTTGCCACTAAATATACGGTATAAACATTTGGATGGGTTTTGCCTACAATATTGTTTGCACCAGATGCCTCAGAAGAATCTTTTGTTATTTTCAAAACCTTGTTACCAAATTTGTATGCAGAACCTTGTGATCCAGTACCTAAATATTTAGGCTCACCCGACAAACTACATAAATCCTTAATCCTTTCTATATATTGAATGGGTAATTCTTCTGATAAAGTTCGACCAACAGATTCAACAATACGTCCATTGACATATCTTAATGGTCCATTAATATCTATTATTGGCTCCATTAAAAATTTCTTATATTCGCTAAGTATTATTTTGTTTATGTTATTTTTCACACTATTGTTCTCCCAATAACTTTCTTAGCTTTCTCATGTTTATATTAATCATCCCCCTTGTTTCCCACTTACTCTTTTTTGTCCTATTTTCCTCAAGTAATTTACTGGAGCTTCTTTGTATGGATGCTACCAATCTTTCCATGTTGCTGTCTTTTGGTAGTTCATCCTTCTTATATGAAATACGACCACCATCCCATTCTGCACCTTCATATGCTTCATCAAAAAATGGTATTTGAAATTTGCGACCCTTAAATTCAGAATAAAAATCTTCTGGATTGTTCAAATTTAAGAAAACCTTTCTACTGACAACATCCGAATCCATAATATATTGAAATTCATAACCATTGTCTATTTTATAACCATAAATTACAGACTCTTGATTATATTTTTTCCCCAATCTGATTATATCATCACGATCCATATTCATCACAAAAAATGGGTTTTCTTCATTGCCATACTTACCACCAATTTTCTTAAAGCCATAATTCGCAGCAACAAGATCTTTCTCCAATTGTTGGTTTCTTAATTTGTTTTCTTCTTTATCAAGCTTTTTACCCATTGGGTTTTCCGCTGTAAATATTCCAATTGAGCTAACAGACGGAACATCACCATGCATAATGTGCATAAGTCTATAAAAACCACTTTCACATAAGTCATTTCTTTGTCTTACTATTTCTTCACGTATTATTTTTTGAAGTGTGAAGTCAATTAAATTTTCTTTCATGTTTGTTATCTCCTAATCAATTAAATTCCATTTCGTATTACCCCGTGTGGACCAGCCTCAATAATACTTGGCTGTGAAACTTTTATAAACTCTGCCCTGGCTTGAAACTCATTAATATTTCTTGCACCAACATATGACATTGAGCTTTTAACACCATCATTAATATCATTTATAATTCGCTTAACTTTTCCCTTATATATAATCCTCATTGATGTACCTTCAATATTTTTTGTTTGTTCTTTTCTATCAAGTTTAGCGGCAAAAGATGCAGAGCCCATGTATATTTTATATAACCTCTCATTAGGCCATGGACCCTCTTTTGAAATTTCCCCAGGAGTTTCTTTTGTTCCTGCCAATATTGACCCAAGCATAACTCCTTTTGCGCCTAATGCAATTGCTAATGCAACATCCCCTGGAAGTCTAATACCACCATCAGAAATAATAGCGACGCCTTTTTCATCGCCAGCACGACAACATTCATACAATGCAGTTACTTGTGGTATGCCAATAGAAGTTCTATTTCGCGTAATACAAGCAGAGTTATGTACTATAATACCACCTACATTATATGAATGATCGTTTTCAACAGTCAAATCATAAACCTCCCCACAATAATCTACAAAATCGACACTTTCAATTTCACTAAGCTTAAATTTCATGTTTCTATACACCTCCCCTTGATTTCCCTTAACAGATTAAAAACAGATTCAATATCCTTACTATCAGATGACCATATTCTATATATTGGGTAACCGTTCCTTTTTGCTATATCATTCTTCTCTTTGTCTCTTTTGGCAGTGGTTACAACATAATCTGTGCCTATAGGATGATTTTCTTTATACCTGCAATGCCAAAAATCACCATCAAACTCCAATAATATTTTACCATATAATAAAAAATCGTAAACTTTGTTTTCAAGTCTAAATCCGTGTATAACATTATGACCCTCAAAGAAATGCTCTAATATTGTCTTAAATTCAAGTTCTTCGTCAGAAGATATTCCCTTCTTTTTGAAAACTTTAAGACACTCCCACCCATAAATTTCAGTTAATCTTTTTTCTAAAACATGCTTTGTGCAGCGCAAATCAAATTTTCTTATCACCTGATAAATATATATAGGCTTATTTGCATACATTTTTCTTTCGGCATAATCAAGAATTGAATCCAAAACTTTTTTATCTATGCTGACATATGAGCCATTTTTATCACCCTGGTTTGCATAAACAAATTGGTGTATTCTTCCGTATCTATTTATTTCTTCTTTCTTGACTATTTCTAACACTTCCCAGTATCTTCGTATTGTTCTAAAATCAACTCCAGAAATATTTCTAATGTGCTTTTGAGTATATTCACTTTCCTTATATTTAAGCCAATAGTCTTTAAGCTGGTCACAGGTAAGACCTAACTTTTTATAGTTGTTTTTCTGTTTCTCACGAGATGCTATAGACATCTTTTCACGAATAGCCTTAGACGGAGAAACTGTATTTTTGTGATCTAAATAATATTTATCAAATTTCCATTTTTTATACTTTGTTTTTTTGCCACACCCACAGGCACACTCCGGTTCATTACCATCGTACATATATGTTAACACATATTCGTATGATGTCATTTTATGGTCCACCTTAAGGTGTTTGGCTAATTTCTTTTTTTCACGCCCGGCAAAGGTAGAATAATATTTATTACCACATATTTTACACTCAATACTTTTTACATTATCATCACTCATAGTAGCGTCCTCTATTTTAAGTACATATAATATATATGTTGGCACAGCTACCTTTTGCTGTTTTTTTTATATAAAAATATAAAAAAATAAACATTAAAGACCGCATCCTGTTTACTGCTACTTGCAAACTTCAATCATCATATGTTCCTTAGTAAGTTCTTTTGCCGCTATCCATTTTGCATACTTGTGTATATTTTTTTCATTAACCAGATCTTTATATCTCTTCTCTATAACATAAAATTCGTGATTTTTTGTACACTTTATCTTTTTGTTTATTACAACAACCTCTTCATTTTTTTTATACAAAAACTTATTTATAACTTTTTCTAAGCTTCCCTTATGTGTATAAACATAGTCACCTACCTGCACATCAACAATTTTTTTCTCACCATTGGCAGTCCAAATAATTGTTTCTGGAACAAAGCACCCACTACCCACTCCGCACCTAATACTATCAGCACCCCAATCAGCCAAATCATTTACTGCATCATATGTACAAACCGCACCACTCATTATGTGTAAATTTGGGTATTGTTCTTTTAAATATTTAATGGCAATTTCAGATAATTTGTGATGTCCATGAGCAACATCTAAATTTATAATATTTGCACCAGCCATAATTAATTTTTGAGCACGATCAGTAAAATCATCCTCTGTTACACCAATAGCTGCACCAATTGGAATTTTGTTGTTGTTATTACAGCAAAAATCATATGATCCTTTATGCAATCCATTAAAGGTATTTTTTACCATCGCAACTTGTTCCTCAATAGAACAAAATCTATGAATGATTCCTAACCCACCTAACTTCCCCAAGGCAATTGCCATTGTATCTTCACATACAGTTTTCATTGGACTGGCAATAATTGGAGTTGTTAATTTTATTCCCTTCCCCAATTCAACCGTTAAATCACAATCTGAGCGTGTTAAAATATCTGAAAATTTTGGCAAAATTCCAACATCATCAAATGTTAATGCTTCCCTCAATTTCATCATCTACCTCCTTAGCTGTATATTCTATAATATTATTTTTGTCGTAGCCTTCTTGTGATAATTCAAATTCTTTTTCTCCAACATAATAATCTACCGATTCCAACAAAGATTGTTCTCCACCACAATCTAAAAACCATGCAGAAAAACATTCACGGGCTTCATTTGCACATTTTCCAGTAAACCTAAAAACAAAATCAAATTGCTCTTCATCCTTGTCTAATATTTCATAACCATATTCTATGTTACTTTGATGATAAGCAGTAAAATCTCTTGCCCAGTCTTCCACCTCAAACTCTAAATCACCATCCCCATAATTAAATTCATTGGCGAAATAGACTATTTCTTCCGCGTTAGTTCCACGATTAGACTTTATCCAAAATTTGACTTTCACTTGTTACCTCAATAAAAAATATATTAAACAACTAAGTCAGTGACAATTATATTCCTGACTTTATTTTTATGCCTAATGACAATAAAACTTTACTTAAATTCTGTGCAGCAGTTTTCACACCAGCTTCCCATCCACGAGCAAATTCAGAATTATCATACTCAATAGCATTGCTAAATTTGTATAGTTCACCAACTAAATCAACTAAAGTACTTTCTTCTTTAATATTCATCTAATCTTCCATTATCACAATAGAATTACACAATGGACAGTTTGCAGTTCTATTGCTAATACTAAAAGAACGTGGTCTTAAATTATTGGAAGTAACGGTAAATGAAAAATCACACTTCCTACACCGACCACGATATTTTTTAAGGGGAGAAAAAATAATCCTTAAAAAACCACATACGTAGTTAGTTAATTTACCTTTTGGCATAAATATTTACTACTTCCTCTTTGCCCTGACAAACCATCGTTCTTGACAATACTTGTTATACTCTTCTGTCCCCTTAAAATATACATTAAATCCATCACCAAAATAATTCCACCCAAAATCTTTAGACTTAGAGCCTTTATTGCCACGACTTATATCTTGTATATGGCAAAAATCAAAACACAACTGTTCGTTAATCAATGATTCCTTTGATGTTCTTCTTAATACTCGCGATGTATATTTCTTTCCTTGTGATGGTCTAGCTCCATATGCTATATAATGACCAATATAGTTTTTGTATGATCTTGACATTATAAGTCTCTATAGTAAAAATTATTGTCGCACATATAAATAGAATTAATTGGCAGTAAAAAGACAATAAAATATTATAATCTCAATTCTTCCTTATTAGTCTTGATGAAGTTGTAAACATCCTCACCAACATTAAACCATACTTTGTGTAACTCTTCATTCCAATCCTCACCTTCTGTTTTCCATCTCGCAATAGATTTTGGATCAGAACAAAAATTGCTAAATAAAAAATTGGATAACAAATAAATAGGCCTATTTTTGTCCTTGATTATTTGTTCACACTTTTCTTCTAATATACGCATCTCTTCAGCCTTTTTCAATAAAAGACTTTCATGCTCCGCTAAAATTTCATCATAAGTTTTTTCCCTTAAAGGTACTTCCATATCCTTTGTTTGCTTTTGTGTAATAGAAGAAGGTACTGCTTTTGGTAAATTTTCTTTTGCCATTATAACTCCATATTTGAAAGTTAATCAAATTTCTAAGTTAATTATAGCACGGAAGAAGAAAAAGTTTAGCTATTTTTTAGGAGAATTTTAAAGAAGAATCTAAAAGAAGGAAAGAGAGGATTATTTGACGAAATTAAATTTGTTAGTCTTTGCCCAACGCTTCGCATCATTGGTGTCAGAAAATTCCTGCTTGAAAAGAAAAACCCCACGACTACGCCTTGCCATTACTTCGCTACCAACAAGCTTAACGTTCAGCTTCTTTGAAAAAGAACTGGCTTCGGCTGAAGTACAGCCATTAATCTGCATCCTGAACCCAGTACCAGATTCTTTCCACATTGAACGTTCGGTACCAACAGCAGAAGAAACAGCCTTCTTAACAATCTTTGCTTTGGCTGTCTCTACCTTGGCAACCTTCTCCTTTTCAACCTTTTCCTTGGAAGTAGACTTTTTTCCTACCATGCCACGACACTTAAGTTGTTTAACAACAGCAGCATCAACTTCTTCCCCATTGAGAAACATTGTACAAAACTTTTCCAGTGTTTTCTTGCCCATTGCGCCTTTCGTCCTTGCCATCTTAACTTCTCCTTTGTTTGTTTTTCAATCTATATTCATTATAGCAGATAAATGTTCAAATGTTAACCTCTTTTAATAACCATTTCTTATTCATATCTTTTTTATCGCGTGCCAACTGCAATGTGTTTCATCAATCAAGATTTCTCCTATACTTGTTACATTCTTTACTTTTATTGGTAGTTTTATTTTATATCGTTGATAATCAGAACTAAACCATATTATTTTAGCTGGTCCAGAATATTTTATATAGTCCTGTGAAAAAGTATAATTAAATTCAGGTTTGATATCAATTTCACTATCTATCGTGACCCAAACCATTTCATCATTCTTGTATTGTCTTTTCCTCTTTATCTTTTTCATTGATAGCCTCATGTATCATATGTTCATAGTAACCCAAATCATCCAACATACTTTCAAAATCTAACTGAGTTTTACAATTTGCCATCCTCTCACTAATTAAAATTTCTTTGTCATCTAAAAATTTCTTTGTTCGCTCAAAATATTTTTTCTCGCCATCTGGGTCATCTCTTGATATGCCTGTACGCGGATCGTAAATATTTGTCTCAAACTCAAAATTATGTTTATCATCAATTGGTTTGTTGTTTATAGTTGACGTACTATCACTCCCAGACTTATAATATAACAACATCATGAAACAACTAATTAATAATGATATCCATGGATAGGTAACTGTTGATTTGTCAATGAATAACCAATCAACAAAAAAAGTCATGCACATAGCAGACAAAATAAGAAAAATAATTCTCATATCCTAAACCTCACTAAGTTTGATATAATCCTTTTTGACAAGAATGTAGTGTACACATGTATCCCACAAATAAAAATGATCCACGGGAATATTAATCAATAATTTATCCTTATCTTGAACATTATGTGATATCTTGCAAGGACCAATATAATCATATTCAGCCCTTGCCTTGTTAGCAGCATCACAAGGTATATATGCCCAATAATATTTATCTTCAAATTTAATAGAAGACATTGCTACACCACTTCCTTTATTACATAAGGAGCAACCCACACCTTAACAGAACCTTTTCGTTCATCCAAAATATGTAAAGGGATAGATACAAAATATGGAACACGACGACCACAATAACTCTTGTCACGATTATATTCATATATAATCGCTGGTCCAGTATAATTTATTATTTCATATATCCCGAATAATTCACAATCATATTCACGAATTGATATCCATATACGATCTTCCTCAAAATACTTCTGCTTAATGTCATTCTTTCTATTCAATGCCATCAACAAAACCTCTCAAGATCATAACCATCTGTTTTTATCATGCTGCATAACATTAAAACTTAACCTCAATTAATTCAGAATTATTATTAACTAATTCAGCACTAATCCAAATTACATCACCAGAATTATATACTATATTATTTATAATAACGTTAATTGGAAAAATAAGATCATATTCATCCATAATAGAAAGATATTCCTTAACTAAACAAGGACCAATATATGTAAAATTAAATTTCTCCACGATAGATTCATTAATGCGATACCATTCTCGAATATTTAACCATATCTTACTGCCAGCTTTATATTTATTCATAACAATACCTTATCATAAACCAACTCAATTGTTAACAATATTAAATTAAAGAAGAATGTTTCTCAGTAAATCCTGTGTCCATGAATAGCGGTATCCCACCATTATAACCATTTACAGAAATAAAAATATCAATCGGGAAACTTATACCATATTCGTTTTCCTCGAAAGAATATCCAGAAATAAATGCTGGACCACAATATAAACATTCTCCACAATATTGCAATGGACCTCCACGATACCATTCAGTTATAGATAACCATATCTTATCACCTTTTTTATATTTAACCATTTATTAACTCCGAATTATTGTCAATATCACTACACCGAAAATACAAAACTTGTCCAACAACATAATTAGTGTTATTTGGTCCAACTAATGGAAATGGAAATTTTAAATCATATTCCTTGATGATAATTCCATGTACTGTACTTGTCCATATATCCTCTACTTTGGCAGGACCACAATA
>Ga0180009_10001632_pt1 | contig 27244 bp, 25 predicted proteins | sample OS_PC_MetaG_FD_123537 | JGI IMG/M metagenome (GOLD analysis project Ga0180009, IMG submission 123537) | Groundwater microbial communities from the Aspo Hard Rock Laboratory (HRL) deep subsurface site, Sweden - OS_PC_MetaG | ecosystem: Environmental > Aquatic > Deep subsurface > Groundwater... | reverse complement strand
ATGTAGGTAAAATGCAGTTTTATCTTGCAGCGTTGGATAGCAAGGTGCGTGAAAAAGGCGAAAATCCTTCCATTGGTATTATTTTATGTAAAGATAAAAAACACACTATCGTTGAGTATGCGCTTAAAGAAAGCAATAAACCAATAGCAGTTGCCAAATACCGAATGACTCCAACATTGCCAAAGAATTTGCAGAAAGAACTTCCGGCACCGGAGCAAATACGGAAATTATTTGATAAGGATTAGTGATTGTTTGTACATCGTATAGAAACATAAACGCCTCATAAATGCCTCAAACGCCCCATTATTGCCTATCGAAGGGAGTTAATTAGGAAGTAATTATGGCTAAGGTTTTATTCATCTGTGCGGGATGCGAACATTTAGGGATTGAATACATTTCTTCCATGCTCAAGAAACACAACCACCAGGTTGATTTATTTCTTGTGCCTATATTGCCGGAAGATTCATTTTTTAATGTAAAATTGGTACAGAAAAATTATAAATACTCAGATTTCAAAAAGAAAATAATTGAAAGAATACAGAACCACCCGCCTGATATAATCGCTTTTTCAGCTGTAACAGATTTTTATCGTTATGGCTGCGACATCGCAAAAGACATTAAAGCGCAGATTGACATCCCGATAATTTTCGGCGGCATACATCCTACCACTGTGCCTGACATTGTCATAAACGAACCGTTTATCGATATTATCTGTGTTGGTGAAGGCGAATTCGCCATGCTTGAGTTGATGAATCGCATAGAAGAATACAAAAAAGAAAAAACCCTACAAATTAATAATCTATGGTTCAAAAAAAATGGCGTAGTGACAAAAAATCCCACCAGCGATCTGGTTGAAGACCTTGATGAATTTCCTCTTCCAGATAAACAGTTATTTTATGACAGAATGCCGTCATTCCGCAGGCAATTCAATATTAATTCTACGCGCGGTTGCCCGTTCGGGTGCACTTATTGTTGTAATAACATTTTAAGGGCTATATATAAGGAAAAGGGAAAATATTTAAGAAAGAGAAGCGTAGAGAACGTCCTTCTAGAGCTTGAACAGAATGTTACGAAAGATACCAAGCTCATTTTTTTCCGTGATGAAGTTTTTCCTTATAATAAGGTTTGGATGAGGGAATTTGCAGAAAAATACCCAAAAAGAATAGGCATTCCTTATAAACTATTTATCCATCCAAGAATGTGTACGCAAGAAACCACGCAGCTGCTTGCCCAGTCTGGCTGTATCTATGTCTCAATGGGAGTTCAGAGCGGGTTCGAAGAAACCCGTAAGAAGTACCTCAAGCGCATAGACACCAATGATGAAATAGCGGCAGCGGTGAAGAATCTTAAAAAAGCAGGAATAAGAGTTAATATTGACCACATCGCAGGCGTGCCGGGTGAAGGCGAAAATGAAATGGTCCAAACGGCTATTTTTTATAATGATTTTCGGCCTAATGTAGTTACCTATTTCTGGATGACCCTTTATCCCAACACGGAAATTGTATCCATATATAAAAGCCTCAGTTTGATAACGGATAAAGAAATTGGTAGAATCAACCACGGCGAGCTTCAGTCGGATTTTCTTGGAGGAAGCGTAAGTTTCAACCAACAGCTCTTTTACCAGTTCAGGACTTTTCTTTGTTATCTTCCGCTTATCCCGAAATGGTTTTTTTCACTGCTAATAAAGTGGAAGGTGTACAAATACGTAAATATAAAGTCACGTTTTTTCAGCTCACTTTTCCCGAGATTGCTGTTGGCGCCTTTTAACAGGGATGTAAGGGCTTGGAAGGTTGAAATAGGCGATTGGCTGGAAAGAATGAGCTATTTTAAGAAATTTATGAGAGACGAGGTATAACACAAAATGGGTAAATTCAAAAAACCGATACAAATAACCGCGGGAATAGTAATCAGCGTAGTGTTTTTATACCTGGCTTTCAGGCGGGTGAATATCCAGGAAACACTGCAGGTAATAGCCAGAGTGAGATGGCAGTTTTTAATTATTGCTGTTGCCGCTACTATTACCGGTATTTATGTGAGAAGTTACAGATGGAGAATAATTTTAAATAAGGACTTGCCTCTTTCATATTTTGTCGAATCTACGTTTGTAGGCCAGTTTATTAATAATGTTTTGCCTTTTAGGATGGGGGATTTAGCCCAAGCGTATTTTCTTGCAAATAAAGGTAATCTCAGTAAAAGTACGGCTTTTTCTACGGTGATTCTTGAAAGGCTCACAGATGTTATGCCTCCGGTTTTAATATTGATACTGGGTTCGTTTTTTGTATTTATGCCGGAACAAATCGGGCGGTTTAATATTTTAATCGTTGTGGCGATACTATTTTCAATATTATTCTGCGTTATAAAATTCCAGAAAAAACTGGTGGGGATATTTGAAAAACTTCTCCCAAACAGCAGTTTCGGAAAAAGGCTTCATCAATTCATAGATAATTTTTATGCCGGCATGAGTTTTGTAAAAGATAGAAAAAGGTTTGCAAAAGTGGCCGCTCTTTCAATTCTGCTGTGGGGTGTTTACGGGTTTACTGCATATTGCTGTCTTTTGGCTTTTAATATTCATATAAATTACCTTGGAGCCATGCTGGTTATCAGCGTAGTAGCCATTAGTGTAACAATCCCGGCTTCTCCCGGATACGTGGGGACATGGGAATTTTTCAGTATTTTGGCGTTGAGTATTTTTAAAGTCGGGAAAAGCGTTGCGTTAAGTTTTGCATTGCTGTATCATCTTGTCGGATGGCTTCCTGTAACCCTCCTGGGTTTTATAATAGTCCTCAAAAGCGGCATTTCCATCTCCAAACTTGAAAATCAGGAAAAAACAAATATGTAATTTGGAGTTGACAATTACAAAATATACATGTAAAATGGAAGTATGTATTCCAGAATTATTAAGCCCCCCAAAAATAAAAGTTTCTTTTTGTTCGGCCCGCGCGGTACAGGCAAAACTACCTGGGTAAAATCCTGTTTTCCTGATGCATTATATTTTGACCTGTTGGAAGCAGAAATATATAATGACCTTTTAGCTAATCCTCAAAGACTTGAAAATTTAATACCAAAGGATTTTAAGAAATGGGTAATTATAGATGAGATACAAAGAGTTCCGGAACTGCTCAATGAAGTTCATCGGTTAATTGAAAAATATAAGTATAAATTTATACTGACCGGTTCAAGCGCCCGCAAGTTAAGGAAAAAAGGGCATAATCTTTTAGGTGGGCGTGCATTGACATACTCAATGTATCCGCTAACTGTTGTTGAATTAGGAAAAGACTTTGATTTTAATCATTCCCTGAAATATGGTTCCCTGCCGAGCGTATATACCGAAAATAACCCGAAAGAGTATCTGGAAAGCTATGTTAAAACTTACCTGGATGAAGAAGTGCGTTTTGAAGGCCTGACAAGGAACCTAAGCGCATTCTCAAGGTTTTTGGAAGCTGCGAGTTTTTCTCAAGGGTCCATTTTAAGCGTATCTGCGATTGCCCGTGAATGCGCGGTTGAAAGAAAAGTAGTAGAAAACTATTTTTCTATCCTTGAAGACCTGCTAATTGCATATAAACTGCCTGTTTTTACAAAAAGAGCGAAAAGACGAATGGTTTCTCATCCCAAGTTTTATTTTTTTGATGTTGGAATTTACAGGACATTAAGGCCGATGGGCCCTTTAGACAGGCCTGAAGAAACTGAAGGTATTGCATTGGAAACACTTTTCTTTCAAGAAATAAAAGCTGTTAATGAATCACTGGGACTGGGATACTCAATTTATTACTGGCGGACATCTAACAACATGGAAGTGGATTTTGTGATGTATGGGGAAAAGGGCATCAGGGTTTTTGAAGTCAAACGGGCTGGTAAAGTCACAAGCTCCATGCTTTCAGGTTTAAAGTCATTTTTAAAAGAATATCCTATGGCAAAAGCCTATTTCGTATACGGTGGAGATAAATATGTGAGAGAAGGCAACATTGAAATTGTGCCTATTAAAAACCTGTTAAAAAATCTTCCAGAAGTTTTATTATAGTCTTCAAAAGAGGCATTTCCATCTCCAAACTTGAAAATCAGTAGAAAGCAATGCTTCCATCAACACGGAAATGTTTTGGATTGTATTTGGATTATTTTTTTAATAGAATCAATCTATGGAAAAAACAGGAACATTGATAGCAGTTGTTGATGATGAACAGGATATCCTAGAATTGCTTTCGCTTAATCTGAAGAAAGCCGGGTACAAAGTCAAGGAATTTTCTGATTCAAAAAGTTTTTTCAAGTCAATAGAAAATCAAAAACCGAGCCTTATAATCCTTGATATAATGCTTCCTGATATGGACGGTTATGAAATCTGCAAACAGCTTAAAAGCAGCAGCAAGTTTGTTTCAGTTCCTATTATTATGCTGACAGCCAAGAGCGAGGAATTTGACAAAGTGCTGGGCCTTGAACTGGGCGCGGATGATTATATAACAAAACCTTTTTCACCCAGGGAGTTCGTAGCGCGGGTAAAAGCAGTATTGAGAAGAAATACCGTAAAGGAAGACAAGGAAGATTTAAAAAACATTACTTTTGGGGATATCTTGGTTATCAATCCCGAAAAATATGAAGTTATTGTTAAAGGAAAAAGAATCGATTTAACAACTACAGAATTTAAAATACTTGAAATTTTAGCTTCCCGGAAAGGTTTTGTATTCAGCAGAGATAAATTGCTTGATAATTTATGGGGCCAGGAAAAAGCCGTGCTTGACAGAACCATAGATGTTCATATTAAAAACCTTAGAGAAAAACTACGCGATGCGGGTAAGCTGATAAAGAATATAAGAGGTGTCGGTTATAAACTGGAGTTATGAAAAAGTCTATATTTTTAAAGATTTTTAGCCTTTATCTGCTGATAATTATCCTGTTAAGCTCTTCAATTCTGTTTTTTACATTCAAATCAATAAAATCCCACTACCTTAATTCTCAAGTACAAAATCTAATAAATATTAACAATGCCCTAGAACTGAAAATTCTCCCTTTGATTGAAAATAAGCAAACCAAAGAATTGGAAGTTTTAATAAAAAGCCTTGATAAAACCATCAGCACAAGAATAACAGTAATTAACGCTAAGGGAATTGTCTTGGCTGATTCTGAAAATGACCCGAAATTGATGGAAAATCGCAAGTACAGGCCCGAAGTTTTAAAGGCATTAAATGGTGAAATCGGCCAATCCGTCCGCATAAGCCTCACTAATAAGGAAGAGATGCTTTACGTGGCAAGGCCTCTCAGGGAAAAAGGCAAAATTATAGGGGTTTTGAGGGTAAGTTTGTTTTTAAAACAAATTAACATTCTTCTAGACAGCCTGAAAAACAGGATTTTTCATATTGTTATAATTATTCTGGTAATTTCCTTTATTCTTTCATTTATTTTTTCAAGGAGCCTGGCCAAGCCTATCAGGATTTTAGCGGAGGCCTCCAACAAAATTGCTGAAGGCAATTTTGAATCCAGAATTTACCTGAAAAATAATGATGAATTTAAACTACTTGCAGACAGCTTCAATTATATGGCGTCAGAAATAAAAACCTCGTTGGGGGAAATTTCGCACCAAAAAGAAGAATTAAACAGTATTATTTCTTCTATTCAGGAAGGCCTGGTTTTGCTCAATAGAGAAAATAAAATTATTTTATTTAATAAGGCTTTTGTTAAGCTTGCCGGAATGCAAAATTTGGAAAACAAATTTATTTGGGAAATTATCCGGGATCCAAAGTTAAATGAATTGATAAAAAAAATACGCCTGGAAAGGAAAAACACTATAGACGAAATAGAATTAAATGAAAAATCGGTGTTATTAAGCACTGCCACAATGGAAACAAATAATGAAGTGGTTTTAATTCTGTATGACATAACAGAATTTAAAAAACTCGGACAGATAAAAAAAGATTTTGTTGCAAATGTTTCCCATGAGCTTAAGACGCCGCTAACAGCTATTAAAGGATTCGTTGAAACAATGGAAGAAGAGGAACGGCTCAATAAACGTTACCTTGATGTGATAAAAAGAAATATTGACAGGCTTATGAACATAGTCGGCGACTTGTCAGCACTGTCCAGCCTGGAAGATAAAAGTGTTCAGCCTGATTTCCAGAAAGTTAATTTAAAGGAAGCAATTGAAAATGCTTCAAAGATATTTGAAAAGCAGATGAATGAAAAAGGACTTTTTTTAAAACTGGAACCGGACAAAAGCCTGCCCAACATAACTGCAGACCCATTCAAACTGGAACAATTATTCATAAACCTATTTGATAATGCCGTTAAATACACTGAAAAAGGCGTGATAACGATATCAGCGGTAAAATTCGGTTCATATATAAAAATTGAAGTTATAGATACCGGCATAGGGATTCCCAAAGAACACCTTCCAAGAATATTTGAAAGGTTTTATGTTGTTGATAAATCCCGCTCGAGGAAACTTGGCGGAACCGGACTGGGGCTTTCAATAGTTAAGCACATTGTTTTGCTCCATAACGGAAGTATAACCGCAGAAAGTCCCGCAAACCAGTTGGGTAGCGGCACAAAATTCATTATAAACCTTCCAATTTAACTGAAGCAAAAATCTTAACCTAAAATTAACAAACCACTTATACTGCCTTAACAGCGATATTGCATAATGTAAGCGAGTAAATAAAAAATCGCAGTATAGGGGGTTCACTTTATGAGTAGGAAAATATTAGTTTTAAGTATTGCGGGTTTAGTGTTTTCGCTTGCTACCGTTTCAGCGCAGGAAGAAAAACCAAAAGCTGAGGTCGGCGGGAAAATTTTTGCGGACTATTTCTATAATTTGACAAAAAATGCTGCGCCGGCAAATATAAGTTGTTTCAAATTGACACGCCTGTATCTGACCGCAACCAGGACTCTTACCGATAAATCCAAAATAAAAGCCACTCTTGAAGGTACACAGCCGGTGAACCAATTATTCATTAAAAATGCTTTTATAGAGTTCAACGATGTTTGTTGTAATTCGAACATCAGAGCCGGAGTTATTCCAATGCCTTGGATTGGTTACGAGGAAAATATCTTGAAAAACCGTTTTATAGCAAAAACGTTTACCGATATTGCCGGTGTTCTAAATTCCGCTGATATCGGCTTGGGTTTTAGCGGAAAACTCGCAAATAAATCTGTTGATTATGATTTAGCCCTGGTAAACGGTGAAGGGTATAAAACTGCTGAAGTATCCTCAGATAAGGATATTGCCGCAAGAGTAAGTTATGAAGTTGTTAGCGGTATCAAATTACACGCATTCGAAAATATCGGCAAGGAAACCTCTCTGGGGCTTGACCGCAACCGCACAATTGCCGGCGTAAGCTTTGAGCAAAAAAAGGTTTCAGCCATGGTTTACTATCTTGCCGCTAAGGATGCAGCTGTAAATAAAGCCGGCTTCAGTTTATTCGGCAGTTATAGCATTCTTTCAAACCTTGCCCTGCTTGCCAGATTTGATTCATTTGATTCAAATACAGATGCAATAAGTGATTCCTATAACAGAATTATTGCAGGCGCAGCTGTTTCAATCTCTGAAGGAGTTCAGCTGGGCTTGAGCGCGCAGCTTATAAATTATGAAAATACTGTCGTGCAAGGCAACGATCAGACGTTTATTTACATAAGTTTGGGTGTAAAATACTAAATCTTTGAGGGAGGCTCTATGAAGAAAATCAGTTTTTATTTGTTAAGTTGTGTTTTAGTGTTATCGTTTACAGTTGGCTGCGGAAAGAAATCCGGTGATTCAATCCAGATTAAAGGCTCAGACACCATGGTAAACCTGGTTCAGGCCTGGAGCGAGGAATTTAGTAAAGAAAACCCGGGTGCAAACATGTCGGTAACAGGCGGCGGTACCGGAACCGGTATTGCTTCTTTTATAAGTGGCAGCTGCGATATTGTAGCTGCTTCACGCCAGATGGAACCGAAAGAAATAGAGCTGGCAAAAAGAAACGGGCTTGAAGAAAAAGAATTTATAGTCAGCCTGGATGGCATAGCCGTTGTAGTAAACCCGAAAAATCCGGTAGGCAACCTTACTATTGATCAGTTAAGGGATATTTTTACAGGAAAAATTCAGAACTGGAATGAAGTTGGTGGCAATGACGCAAAAATTGTCCTTCTTTCAAGAGAAATTAATTCGGGCACTCACGTGTTTTTCAAGGAACATATATTAAGGAAGGGCAATCCAAAAGGAAGCGAGGAGTTCTCCCCCGGCGCACTTTTAATGCCTTCTTCCCAAGCCATAGCTGATGAAGTCGCCCAGAACACTAATACCATCGGATATTATGGAATGGGTTATATAAGTCCGAAACAAAAACTGGTTGCTGTTTCAAAGGGTCCAAAGATGCTTTTTGTTTTACCTTCAATTGAAACTGTCCAAAACAATTCTTATCCTATTTCAAGGCCGCTTTATCTTTATACAAAAAATAATGCTCCTGACACTGTTTCAAAGTTTGTAGATTTCACATTATCTTCAAAAGGGCAGGAAATAGTAAAAAAACTTGATTTCGTTCCGGTAAAATGAAAAAAATTAAAGAATTCATTATTGAAAAAGCCATATTTCTAAGCGGCGGCCTTTCAATAATATTTGTAGTTTTGATTTTTGTCTTTCTTATTAAAGAAGGGGTGCTGTTTTTCAAATACGTGCCCCTGCGGGATTCCCTTATGGGAAATAATTGGTACCCGCTTTCAAATCCGGAACAGTTTGGAATGCTGCCGCTTATTTTAGGTTCCCTGCTTGTCACTATCGGCTCCATGCTGATTTCCATACCGCTCGGCGTTGCCTGCGCGTTCTATATTGCCGAAGTAGTTAATCCAAAATTCAAGGATATATTAAAAACCGGTGTAGAGCTGCTGGCGGCAATTCCCAGCGTTGTAATAGGTTTTGTAGGTATGGTAACCCTGGTGCCGTGGGTGAAAAGCATATTTAATTTGCCTACGGGTTTAACCGCTTTGTCGGGTTCTATAATGCTTGCGTTTATGGCTATGCCTACCATAGTTTCCATTGCCGAAGATGCTATTACCGCCGTTCCGCGCAGGTACAAGGAAGCGGCTCTTGCCCTGGGGGCCACGCACTGGCAGGCGATGTATAAAGTTATCATTGTTGCTGCGGCTCCGGGAATTTTTGCCGCGGTAATGCTTGGCGTAGGAAGAGTTATCGGCGAAACGATGGCTGTGATGATGATTACGGGCAATGCCGCTGTTATTCCACATACTTTTTTAGAGCCGGTCAGAACGCTTACGGCAACGATAGCTGCTGAAATGGGCGAATCAATTAGGGGCAGTAATCATTACTACGCTTTATTTGTTGTAGGAATAATTTTATTTGTTATAACTTTCATAATAAATTTGCTGGCAGATATATTTTTGCACCGGATTAAGAAATGAACCCTAAACTCAGCCAAAAAATCGCATTTACTGTTTTGTTTTTATCGGCATTAATTACCATCCTGCCTGTATTGCTTATTATTGCGGTCATAGTAAAAAACGGCATCAGCGCGATAAGCTGGAAATTCTTAACCGCCGCCCCGACAAACGGCATGCGTTCCGGCGGAATATTTCCGGCGATAGTAGGGACTTTCTACCTGGCGCTGGGCTCCACAGCCATTTCATTGCCCCTGGGCGTGCTGGGCGGGATTTATTTATCTGAATATTCAAAAGACAATCTGTTTACCCGCATATTGAAACTAGGTATAATAAACCTGGCAGGCGTTCCTTCAATAGTTTACGGTTTATTCGGTTTGTCCTTATTTGTAATATATTTGAAATTTGGTGTTTCTCTTATTTCAGGCTGCCTTACCTTAGCCATTATGGAATTACCTTCCATTATTACCGCTACCAGGGCAGCACTTAACAGCGTGCCTCAGTCCTTCCGCGAAGTAAGTTTGTCCCTTGGCGCAACAAAGTGGCAGACCATAAGGTATTCCGTATTGCCTCACGCTCTTCCCGGCATTATAACCGGCGCGGTTTTAAGCAATGCCAGAACTACCGGGGAAACAGCACCCATACTCTTTACGGTTGCGGCATTTTACTTGCCCCATCTTCCGTCATCAGTAATGGACCAGGTTATGGCTTTACCCTATCATTTATACGTGATTTCAACGCAAATCCCGGGAATAAATAAAAACATAACTTATGGCACGGCCCTTGTATTGATAGTATTCACATTATCTTTAAATCTTTTTGGGATTATTCTACGGACTTATTTGAGGCGCCAGAAAAAATGGTAATAACAGTCAATAATTTCAGCGCGTGGTTTGGCAAGAATCAGGTTATAAAATCTCTCAATATGGAAGTCTATTCCAACGAAATATTGGGAATCATTGGTCCAGCAAACAGCGGCAAAACCACTTTTTTAAAAACTTTGAACAGATTGAACGACCTTGATGATGACTTTAAAATGGACGGTAAGATTTTTTTAGATAACCGGAACATTTATGAATATTTTGATGTAATAAGCCTGAGAAAAAAAGTAAGCATAATATTTGCCATGCCGCTGCCGCTGCCGATTTCTATTTTTGACAATGTCGCCTATGGCCCCAAAATGCACGGCATTAAGAAAGGATTAGATGAGATTGTGGAAAGAAGCTTAAGGGCAGCGTACATTTGGGAAGAAGTGAAAGACAGGCTTCATGAATCAGCTTTAAATCTTTCAGGGGGACAGCAGCAGCGCCTTTGTATAGCCAGGAGCCTGGCCGTTGAACCCGAGGTGGTGCTTTTTGATGAACCCTGCTCAGGTTTGGACCCCATTTCAACAGCAAAAGTTGAAGAAGCGATGATGGAACTTAAAAAGAAATATACGATTATTCTTGTAACAAATAATGTTAAGCAGGCGGCCCGGGTTTCAGACAGGGTGGCATTTTTTATGATGGGCGAGCTTATTGAGATTGATTCAGCAGAAAAGATGTACACAAATTCGGTAAATAAAAAAACTATAGATTATATTTCGGGGCGTTTTGGGTAATAGCACTTAGTCATAAAACAATGGGAAAAATAGAAATTAAAAACTTAAACCTCTGGTATGGCAAATTTCAGGCTCTTATCGATGTCAATATGAACATCGAAGAGAAATTAATAACTTCAATTATAGGTCCATCCGGCTGCGGGAAATCAACTCTGTTGCGTGTTTTAAACAGGATGAATGATTTGATTGAAAATACAAAAACCAGCGGTGAAATTATCATAGAAAAAGAAAACATCCTTTTTCCTGGCACTGATTTAATTAAATTAAGAAAAAATGTCGGAATGGTTTTCCAGCGCCCCAATCCTTTTCCGCTTTCTATCCGCAAAAATATTGCTTTCGGCCTGGAAATACACAGTATAAAACATCAGGATACTATAAATGAAATAGTGGAGAACAGCTTACGGTCAGTATTATTATGGGATGATTTGAAAGATAAATTGAATAGTTCAGCTCTGGAGCTTACCCTTGAACAGCAGCAGCGCCTTTGCGTGGCAAGGCTTTTGCCGGTAAAACCTGAAATTCTGCTGATGGATGAACCCTGTTCTTCGCTGGACCCGATAGCTACAGGCAGGATAGAAGAACTGATGTTTGAATTGAAAAAGAATTATACAATTGTTATTGTAACCCATAACATGCAGCAGGCGGCAAGGGTGTCAAATGATATAGGTTTCATGCTGCTTGGAAAATTAATAGAGTTCAATAAAACAGAAAAAATATTCACAAATCCTGATAAAAAGGAAACCAATGACTACATAACCGGTCGCTTCGGTTAAGAGGAGAGATTTTATGAAAAGACATTTTGACAAGGAGCTCAATGAATTACGTGAAAAATTATCAAGCATGGCGTCGCTCGTAGAAAGTATGATAGATATTGCCATAAAAGCTTTGATTGAACGCAATTCTGAAATTCTGGGAAGTATTTTCAATAATGAAACAGAGGTAAACAAGAAACACATTGAAGTTGATGAGTTGAGTCTTAAATTGATTGCGCTTTACCAGCCTGCCGGGATTGATCTGAGGTTTATAACCTCTGCCATGAAAATAAATTCAGAACTTGAAAGAATCGGCGATCAGGCAGTAAACATTTCTCAGAATACTGCAAATCTGATTAAACAGCCGTTTTTTATAAATCTTTCGATTATTCCCCAAATGACCGAAATAGCTAAAGCTATGGTTAAAGACTGCATAAAAGCGTTTATAAATAAAGATGTGGAACTGGCAAAGAATATTCTTTTAAGGGATAATGAGCTTGATGAATTAAAAAAAGAAGTTTTCAGAAAACTTATTGACAGTATAATTGAAAATCCTGATCGGACTGAATATTTTATTGATCTTCTGCTTATCTCAAGAAATCTTGAGAAAATCGGGGACCATGCTACAAATATTTGTGAAGATGTTATCTTTATGGTTCTTGGACAGGATATCAGACACCATCACCTCCCGCACCTTTTTGACGACCATTGACCAGTTATTTAAAATCTCTATCTAATTTTGTGTAACATTTTCATGAAATTGTTCAAAATCATTTCAAGGTCATCCCATTTTTCCAGCTGACCCAATCTCAAATTTATCTATAACTTCGTTTAATGTGGATTGTAAGAAGTTTTGCTGAAATCTGTCGGATAAGGTAGCAGATTGGGGGTGGATCACGCATAATCAACACATAATCGAATTCTTCAACTCAAAGTTGACTTAACCCCTATTCTGTAGTATAATTTAGCAGTCTAAGGGATAGAGTGCTAATTATGAGAATACTGAAACCTGAAATTACGGAAACCCGCAAAAAGAAAATATTGCAGACAATTATTTACCAATATATAACCACCGGCAAGCCGGTAAGTTCTGATAACATTACTAAGAACTACCAGCTCAGCCTTTCGCCTGCTTCCATAAGAAAAATAATGGCTGACCTGGAAAAAGAAGGTTTTCTTACCCATCCTCACACTTCTTCCGGGAGAGTGCCTTCGGACAAGGGTTACAGGTGGTTTGTGGACAGCCTTTCAGATTTGCAAAAACTTGCTGTCCAGGAAAAAAGAAAAATTCTTGATGAATTTAAACTGCACATGGGCGAAATGGATGAGGTGTTTGTTAAAACTTCCCAACTGTTGTCGCTCGTGTCCAATTATACCGGTTTTGTTGTTGCCCCTAAAATGGACAGGAACAAAATAAAAAACCTGGAACTTGTAAAAATATCCGAAGATAAGGTCCTGGTTTTGCTAGTCACCGATTCCGGATTTGTAAAACATTATATTCTAAACCCGGTGCCCATGGTTGACGAGCGTATGCTGAGATACATTTCAGAAATGTTCAATGAAAAATACTCAGGTGTACCTTTGAGCGAATTCAAACACAGAATTTATGAAATAAAGGACGAGCTGGAAAAACGCCTGAAAATTTCAGAAAACTTCATGAAAGCGTTTTCAAAAAATATACTCAGCGATGAAAATGAGCATTTGTACATAGAAGGCACCAGCAATATTTTTCCGGCCCTGGACAAAAAGAATTACGACTACCTTTCTTCGCTGATAAAAGTGCTTGAGCAAAAGAAAATGCTGATTAACATGCTTGAAAAAGATATAGAAAAAATAAAAGGCGTAGAAGTAACAATCGGGAAAGAAAACAAACTACCGGCTCTTACGGAATTATCTTTCATAAAAACAGTTTATAAAAGTGGTGACAGCCCGCTTGGCGTTTTGGGAATTATCGGGCCCAAACGCATGGAATACTCAAAAATGATTTCAATTGTAAATTTAATAGGCGAAATGACAAACCAGCTGCTAAGCAGGTATTCAAAATGAATAAAGAAAACACCGAAGGGCAAGAAGGACTTATTACGGAAGAAGAGCTCAATGAAGCCGCTGAAGGCCAGGACAGAAAGGCCGATGATAAGGATAATCAAATAAAAGAGTTAAACAGCCAACTGCTTCGATTGAGGGCAGAATTTGATAATTACCGTAACAGGGTTGAAAAAGAAAAACAGCTTAAGTATATAATCGGTAAAGAGAGCGTGTTATCAAAAATACTGGATTTTGAAGACATTTTTGAAAAAGCGCTTGAGTCATTGCATCACTGGAACACGGATGAAAATCCCAAGGATATAAAAAACGTGATTCATGGTGTAGCGCTGCTGAAAAAAGAATTTACAAGTTTCCTGAAAAAAGAAGGGGTCAGGCACCTGGAAGTAATCGGTAAAAAAATTGACCCAATGTATCATGAAGTTATAGGCTACGAACTTTGTGACGAAGAAGAGGGTACTATAATAAAGGAAGTGCAAAAGGGCTATTCCTATGATGAATATGTTTTGAGGCCTTCAAAAGTAATTATCGCAAAAGCCCGGCAACCGGAGGAAAAAGAATCCAAAAAGGATGAAGAGCATCTAAATAGAGAAGAACAAAAATAGAAAAAAACAGATTTTAATAGGAGGATATAGTTATGGCAAGAATTATAGGAATTGATTTAGGTACAAGCAATAGCGCAGCGGCTTTTCTGGAAGCAGGGAAACCCACTATCATACAGGCGGCAGAAGGCGTATCGGTAGGAGGCAAAGCGTTCCCATCGTATGTCGCTTTTACAAAAGACGGCCAACTTTTGGTTGGTGAACCGGCGCGCAGGCAGGCAGTTTCAAACCCGGAAGGCACCGTTACTGCATTCAAAAGGAAAATGGGCCAGGATTTCAAATACAAAATTTATGACAAAGAATATACGCCTCAGCAGTTGTCCGCGTTTATTTTGCAAAAAATAAAGAGAGACGCTGAAGCCTTCCTGGGTTCAAAAGTTGATAAAGCCGTGATAACGGTTCCTGCGTATTTTAACGATAACCAGCGTCAGGCCACAAAAGATGCCGGCGCAATTGCAGGCCTCGATGTTGTTCGTATTATCAACGAACCGACAGCTGCATGCCTGGCATACGGTATTGATAAAGCAGGTTCTGAAGAAAAAATCATGGTTTTTGACCTTGGCGGCGGAACGCTGGATGTCACCATAATGAACTTCTGGAAAGAAGGCGGGTTCAATGTTATTTCTACCAGCGGCGATACGCAGCTCGGCGGAACGGACATGGATAATTCTCTTGTTGATTATGTAGCAAATGAATTTAAAAGGGAAAATGGAATTGATTTGCGCAATGACAAAATGTCCCTTCAGCGTTTAAAAGAAGCTGTTGAAAAAGCAAAAATCGAGCTTTCAAGCGTTCTTGAAACGGATATGAACCTGCCGTTTATTACGGCTGATGCTTCAGGCCCGAAGCATTTAACCCTGAAACTTACCCGCGCAACACTTGAAAAAATAGTAAAACCCATTGTTGATAGATGCGCAGCTTCAATCGATCAGGCTCTCAACGACGGAAAAGTAACTTCAAAAGATATTTCAAAAGTTATTCTTGTTGGAGGCCCTACCCGTATGCCTATGGTTGCGCAGTTTGTTGAAAGCCATGTAGGCAAAAAACTTGAAGGCGGCGTGGACCCAATGGAATGTGTCGCGCTCGGAGCTTCAATCCAGGCAGGAATCATCGGTGGAGACATAAAAGATATAGTGCTCCTTGATGTTACCCCTCTATCTCTCGGATTGGAAACACTGGGCAATGTAATGACGCGCCTTATTGACCGCAATACAACGATACCGACAAAAAAATCGCAGGTTTTTTCAACTGCAAGCGACAGCCAGCCGTCAGTTGATGTGCATGTGCTGCAGGGCGAAAGGCCCATGGCAACCGACAACGTTAGTTTAGGCAGGTTTACCCTTGACGGTATTCCGCCGGCGCCCAGAGGCGTTCCGCAGATTGAAGTTTCCTTTGATATTGATGAAAACGGGATACTTCATGTCAGCGCGAAAGACCTGGGCACAAAGAAGGAACAGCATATTACCGTATCTGCTTCGACCAAACTTTCAAAAGAAGAAGTTGATAAGTTCGTGAAACAGGCTGAACAGTTTGCGGAAGAAGATAAAAAACGCAAGGAAGTTATTGAAGCCAGGAATGAGTTGGATAGCCTGGTCTATCACACAGAAAAATCGGTAAAGGAACATGGCGATAAAATTTCCCAGGATGAACGGCTGGAAGTTGAAAGGGCGCTGAGTGATGCGAAGGAAGCGCTGAAAGCCGAAGATGTCAATAAAATAAAAAAATCAAATGAAGATTTAACTAAAGCGGCGCACAAACTTGCGGAAGTGGTATATAAAGAAGCAACAAAAAAGCAAGAAGGCGGCCCGCAGGGACCGCAGCCCGAGACTCCTCAGGACGGGCCGAAACCCGCCGAGCAAGACGCGCAAGGCGCGCCTGGAGGCGGTTCTGGTGAAAAGAAACCTGGTGATGATGTCATCGACGCTGAGTTCAAAGAAGGAAAATAAGTAATTACCCCATATGCTTCCTAGCGCATAACATGGGGTATTAGTAAGGAAGGAATGAGCACAAAAAAAGATTATTATGAAGTTCTGGGCATTGCGAAAACTGCCCAGAAAACCGAGATAGAACAGGCTTACAGAAAGCTTGCAGTCCAGTATCACCCGGACCGGGTTGCTCCTGATAAAAAAGAAGAAGCCCGGGAAAGGTTCAAAGAGATTACTGAGGCCTATGCGGTGCTTTTTGACGACAATAAGCGCAAACTTTATGACCAATACGGCCATGCCGGTATAGACGGGAACTATACCAACGAAGATATATTCCGCGGGGTAAATTTTGACAATATATTTCACGATATGGGAGGCGGCCGCGGCGGCAATGAAGATTTCTTCGGCACCATATTTGATTTTTTTGGAAATAGCTCCGGCAGGTCTGCCGGACGTTCAAGAAAAGGCCCGGGCCGCGGTTCTGACCTTGAAATTCCCCAGACAGTAACTCTTGAAGAAGCATATAAAGGCGTAGAAAAACCTATTCAGTACTATAAAACAGAAACCTGTAACACCTGCAAGGGGACAGGCGCAGAACCCAGAACCACAAAAAAAATATGCCCGGTTTGCAGGGGCACAGGCCAGCAGACAGCTTCTATGGGCGGCTATTTTACTTTTTCCCAGCCCTGCCAGAAATGTCATGGCGAAGGCGAAATTATAGAAATACCCTGCGGCGATTGTAAAGGCAGGGGAAAAGTAAGAAAGAGCGAACAGATAACCGTAAAAATTCCAAAAGGTGTTGATAACGGCACCAGCATAAGAGTGCGTGGCAAAGGCGAAGCCGGCGAGCGGGGTGGCCCCGGAGGCGACCTTTATGTTTCAATCAGGGTTCAGCCTGATAATAATTTCGAGCGTAAAGGCGATGATTTATATACCGAAGTAAAAATACCCTTTCCAATCGCGGCGCTCGGCGGCGAAGCGGACGTACCGACTTTCGAAGATAAACTTAGGATGAAAATTCCGCCAGGCACGCAGTCAAATAAAAATTTCCGTATAAAAGAAAAAGGGATGCCTAACGTTCATACTGAAAAACAGGGCGACTTTTATGTCCAGGTAATAATAGACGTGCCTACAAAGCTTACAGAACTTCAAAAAGAAATTCTCCGGGAATTCAATAGAACGCTGAATAAATAGGGAAGATACCCCATATGCTTCCAAGCGCATAGCATGGGGTATTAAGTAGGAAGAAATGCCTCAGTACCTAGTCTTACCGGAAGATATTACCCAACATAAGTTCGTCATACGCAATTCAAGCGAAATCTGGCACCTGACCAAAGTCCTTCGCGTTAAGCCGGGCGAAATCATTAACATTTTTGACGGCAATCGCAGGCATTATCAGGCCGTTATTAAAGACATTGATAGTTTTTCAATAGCGGGTGATATTTTAAAAGAAATAATTTATAAAGAAAAAAAGTATTCTGTCCATATATTTCCAGCGCTTATAAATATGGAAAGATTTGAATTTATGCTTGAAAAAGCCACAGAAGTAGGCGTGGATGAGATAACCCCGGTAGTAACCGAAAGAACCATGCTAAGGATTCCTGAGCCAAAAATAAAAGCTAAGCTGGAAAGGTGGAACAAGATAATACTCGCGGCAGTAAAGCAATGCGATTGCCAGAAAATACCAAAATTGAACCCGGAAGGCATTGTGGATTTCTCCCCGGCAATAAATAAAGTTGAAAAAACAAGTTTGAATCTAATTGCTTACGAATCTGAACCGATAGATAATTCCCTAAAATCCGCTCTATCAACTTATAAACCTATAAACTTTTCAACTGTCAATCTGTTTCTCGGCCCCGAAGGCGGTTTTACAGAAAAAGAAATAAACTTGGCTAAAGAAAACGCTTTTAAAATATTTTCCCTGGGCCAGAATATTCTTCGCGCAGAAACCGCAGCTATCGCCTGCCTCAGCATTATTCACAGTGAATTAGGATGCTAATCTACTTCTATACTTCCGGGTGTAAAGTAAATCAATATGAAACACAGGTTTTAAGGGAACAACTTTGCATAAACGGAAATACGCTAACGGAAAATATTAAAGAAGCGGATATTTGTGTAATAAATTCCTGCACGGTCACTCATAATGCTGATGCCGACTGCAGGCAGGTTGCCAGGAGAATCTTGCGGGTAAATCCCAGGGCAAAAATCATTGTTACCGGTTGTTACGCTGTAAGTTCAAAAGAAGAAATTGAAAAACTTTCGCCAAATATCAAAGTTTTTGCCGATAAATCAAAGCTTTTGCAGGAATTAAAACATGATAGAACACCCGCCGGTATCGAATCGATCAGCAGTTTCCATAAACATTCCCGGGCTTTTGTAAAAATACAGGACGGTTGTGACGCTTTCTGCAGTTACTGCATTGTTCCGCGCGTCAGAACAAAAATGTGGAGCAAACCAAAGGAACCCTTGTTTGCCGAACTAGAGGCACTGATAAAAAACGGTTATCAGGAAGTTGTTTTATGCGGAATAAGGCTGGGGAAATATGAAAATGGAAAGAATTATAAACTGACAAACCTGGTTAAAGATATTATCTCAAATTTTGATAATCTGAAAGTTCATTTTTCTTCCCTTGAAATAGCCGAAATTACAGGTGAATTGCTTGAACTGATGTTAAATTTACCGGAGAGGATTGTACGGCATTTCCATATACCCCTGCAGTCCGGGGACGATGAAATTCTAAAAAAGATGAAACGCCCTTATTCCTCAAAAACATTTGGAGAAAAAATAAAATACATTTATTCCAGAATTCCAAATATAGAAATAACCACGGATGTAATTGTCGGTTTCCCAGGAGAAACCTTGGAACAGTTCAATAATACGTTAGAATTTGTAAAAAGAAACAAGTTTTCAAAGCTTCATGTGTTCAGGTATTCCCCCAGGAAAGGAACCCCGGCATCCGCTATGCCTGATAAAGTTGGCCCGGTAGAAATAAAACGAAGGGCAAAAGCGGTTCAGATAATTTATACTAAACTGATGAAGCCAAAATAGGCTGGGCAAAATTGCTTTTGAATTATTAAATAGATATAATTTTGTATGTCGTATTTAGTCCTTGCAAGAAAATACAGGCCGAAAAATTTCGATGAACTGGTAGGGCAGTCGCATATAAGCGAAGTCCTTAAAAACGCTATTGAAAAAAACCGCATAGCGCATGCTTATATTTTCAGCGGCCCCAGGGGAACCGGAAAAACAACCGCCGCAAGAATTTTTACCAAGGCATTAAACTGCCCGGATAAGAAAAATTCCCAGCCCTGCGACCAGTGTCCGAATTGCAAAGAAATTGCCGACAGCAACTCAATTGATGTAATGGAAATTGACGGCGCATCCAACCGCGGCATTGAAGAAATACGCGCCCTGCGCGATAATGCGCGTTTTGCTCCTGCGTCGTCGGAATATAAAATTTATATAATAGACGAAGCCCACCAGATAACAGATGCGGCGTTCAACGCCCTTTTAAAAACGCTTGAAGAACCTCCGGAACACGTAATATTCATTCTGGCAACTACGGATCCGCAAAAAATACCTTTAACCATACTTTCCCGCTGCCAGAGATTCAAATTCAGGCCGCTTTCAACAACGGAAATTACTAACCATCTTGAAAAACTTTCAAAGTTGGAAAAGTTTGACGTAGATAAAAGCGCATTCCGGCTTATTGCGCAGATTTCTAACGGCTCAATAAGAGATTCATTAAGCATGCTGGACCAGGTAGTATCCTTTTCACCGGACGAGAAAGTTACGGACAAAACAGTCCGCGACCTCATCGGCCTAAGCCCTCTGGAACTGGTAACAGCCCTGGTAGACTTAATAATAGAAAAAAATGCTAAAGGAATTCTTGAAAGGATAACGCAGATAGCCTCGGAAGGGTATGATTTTCTTCAGGTGGCGCGCGATTTGAGGGAATATTTCAGAAAACTCACATTTACCAATTATATCGATATTGATAAGGATATCGTCGAATCACTCCTGCCGGAAGAAGTTGAAGCGCTTAAAAAGCATAAAGGGTTATTTCCTGAAAATATTTTACTGCGCAATCTTCACCTTGCAAACCGCTGTATAGAGGAAATGCGTTTCAGCGACAACACCAGGCTGATATTTGAATTGTACGCTCTTAAACTTATGCAGCAGACTGCGGGAATAGACGAACTGATAAATAAACTTAGTTTAATGGAAAAAAACTTGAACGTTCCCGGATGGGCGGCAGAAGACGAAACCCCGGCGGCCTCTGTTAAACAAACGTTTACCGCTGCGACAGAAAATAAAATGCCAGCAAATACGCCGCCCGCAGTATCGGGCAGCGCAGAAGAATCAAAATGGCAGCTGGTTTTGGTAGAAATAAAAAAACAAAAGCCGCTTGTGGCTGATTTTCTTGAAACCTATAAACACAAAAGATTTTGCGAAGGGGAAATAGTCCTGCTTATACCCGGCGGTATGCTGCTTGAAAGAATAAAATCAAACCTTAACTTTGTAGAGCCGGCAGTAAGAAAAATTTTTGGGGAGCAAACAAAGCTGAGGTGCGAGCCCCTGCAAAAGAATGCAACCCCTGTTGCGCAAACGCCGGCAGCTGCTGCAAAGGCTGAAAAAGCGCCTTCGGAAATTGTTGAGGAAGTAGACGATAGTCTCCCTTCAGATGACGACGAGCCACCCATAGTGAAAAGCGGCGATGTATTTGAAGCAGGCCCGGAAAAACATGAAACAAACGTAATAGAGGATCCGGTAATAAAAAAAGTCGCCGACGCTTTTCATGGCAAAATCGTAAATAGATAAGATGATACACCCCAAAAATCTCCAACGACTGATAGACGCATTTCAGAAATTACCCGGCGTAGGCCCTAAAATGGCCGAACGGCTTTCCTATCATGTACTGCTGAATAGCTCAACAGAAGCAGAGGAGTTAATAGAAGCGATAAAAGAAATAAAATTATCGCTGAGGCTTTGTTCAGAATGTTATTCGCCTACAGAAAAAGATTTATGCAGTATTTGTAACGATAATTCCAGGGACAGGTCGGTGATTTGCATAGTAAAAAACTCTTCTTCGCTCAATGCCATTGAGCATACAAAGAGGTTTAATGGTTTGTATCACGTATTGGAAAAAATCATTTCGCCGCTTGACGGCACATTCCCGGAAAAAGAAAGAGTAAAAAAACTGATTCAGCGGCTTGGTAACGGAGTTAAGGAAGTTATAATTGCCACGGATACCGATACCGAAGGGGAAATGACCTCAAATTATCTGGCGGAACTTATAAAAGAAAAACACGTGAAGGTTTCCAGGCTGGGTTACGGCATGCCTCTCGGCGGGACCATAGAATACGCCGATGAAATCACCCTCTCCCGCTCCCTTGACGGCCGAAAAGAGATATGAGTAGATAATTAGATAAAAGAAAAACAGATGATTGGATAATTGGGTAGAAAAACCGTAGAAAATTAGGTAATTGAAAATTTAATGAAAAATATAGTATAATATGCAAAGTTTAGAAGATTTAAAAATATTCAAGTCAGCTGAAGAGATTAGTGATAAAATCTATCAAAAAACTGCAAAATTTAATGATTTGGTAGATTTCATTATAAAGAAAATTTGATGTTTTTGTTTTATGCAAGAGGTTCTTTAGAAAGCTCATTGAAAAAAACTTTTGCATAGAAATTAGCGATAAAGTAGATATTGCTTTTAACCAATAATCTGATTATCTAACTGATTCCCCGGTAGCTCAATGGTGGAGTGAGCGGCTGTTAACCGCTAGGCTGTTGGTTCGAGTCCAACCCGGGGAGTTTTGACAATTTGTCGTCGAGAAATCGACATTTTTCATAAAAAGGCAATGGTTTGAAATCCGAACTTTTTGACGTAATAAAACGTATTTGTTTTCAAAATACAGCATTATTTTTCATCTGTTTGGAATTTCCGCACATAAAAAACAACCTGAAATACCTCATTAAAACCCATCTATTTTGAATAATTTCTTTTACTGCCGGATGTTTCAGCGTGTTTCACTTCGCAAATGTCGGTAATAAAAGGTATCGCTAAAAGGTCGTTAAAAAATGTCACTAAAAAAGAGCGTCATAATATTCAGGCAAATCCGAAAAACAGATTTCCTTCCTATTTTTTAACGAAGAAATAATTATTCCTGTAACGCCTTTCCACATATATGTGCTGAAATGAACCGGCTGAAATATTCCTTCCTCGTTTTTGTATCTCATTTTGTAGGTTTTGATGTTTTTTAAGGCAAGAACAAGGCAATCCTGAGTTATATCATCAAAGGAGTTTATGATAAGAGGCAGATAGGGAGATGTATAGAATCTGAATACGAAGAAACCTGTCAGATGAAGAAGCAATATTTCTTTTGAAGCGGAATTACCTTGCTTGGCGGAACTGATAAGTTTTCTTTCGTATTTTAATGGGAGTTTTTTGTATTTATTAGCAATCTGATGATAGAAATCCAATTGATGAATTATTTTTCATTTTGAGATAATTTTTTCACGAATTTATTAAAAAGTATCGCGGGTATAAAATATATTAAAACACCTTTTTCCTTTATTTCAGCGTAATGATGTTTTGTTATAACTACCGCTCTTTTAACATTTCTGTGGTTTTCAAAGAAAGATAAAAAGTTTTTAGGGATATAGGGAGTTTTGGTATTCTGCCACTTAACTTCAATGGGAATAAATTCATTATTTCCTTCTAAAATAAAATCTATTTCTGTTCCGGCTTTAGTCCTCCAGAAATATATATTATAGAAGATAGGTTTATACCTGATTAGTTCGTTAAAAATAAAATTTTCCACATAACTTCCCAGGTTTTTCCGCTCTTCAATATTGCTGAAATTGCCTATACCATAATTAACAATGCCACTATCCAGAAAATAGAGTTTTGGCATTTTGCTTATTTCAGTTCTTTTATTTGAGTGAAAAGGTTTTAAAAGTTTTATGATAAAAGTTTCTTCGAGTAAATCAAGGTATTTTGATGTCTGGCGCCTGTCTATTTGTAATGTGTTTGATAACTCAAATGTATTTACCAGGTTGCCTATCTGGGATGCCAGTATTTTGACCAGATTATTAAATGCCGAGATATGTTCTCCTTTGAGAAGCGATTTTATATCTTTCTGTATGTAGGAATTATAAATATCCTGCAATTCCTCTATTTTTTCGGTCCTGTCCTTTATAAGCGCTATTTTGGGATAGCCGCCGTATGTCAAATACTCTTTAAAATATCCTTTATTGTTTGGTTCAATAAGCAGCATTTCATCTTTTATTAATTTAAGTTTTTCATATTCCAAATATAGATGTTCGCTTCTGAACCTTATGTACTCTTCAAAACTCAAGGAATATAGAGCATAAACTCTTTTCCTGCCAGCAAGGGATTCCTTCAAGTGTTTCTGAATTTCTAGCGAAGAAGAACCCGAGACTACTACTTTGACTAAGGGATACAAGTCATATATTGTTTTTAAAAGTTTTGTGGCGTTCTTTATATACTGAAATTCATCGATAGCTATGAATACTTGTTTTTTCTCAATGTCAGCGCCCTTATTTTTTAAGTGGGATTTCAATGTTTCAATATTCTGGCATATGTCTAACTGCTTGATATCTTCAAGATTAAAATAGAATTGCAGGCAATTCTTCGGGAAACTATCTTGAAGCATTTTCATCAATGTAGTTTTGCCGACCTGCCTGCTTCCCAGAATGATGATAATTCGGTTATGCTTAATACTTTCTTCCAACTTGGCTGATAGAATACGCTGGATATATTTCATAAACCCTTGCCCCATATGTACTAAATGTGCAACTATGCACAAATAGTATACATCATATTTTAATGGACGTCAAGGTCTTCGTGATTTAGGGTTAAGCAAATTCAATTTTTGTGTTGAGAATTTGTTCTAAGTTTAATAATATCTTTGAATATTTCTTTTTGTTCTGTCTTGTTTTCAGAAGTTAAAGTTCGCAACTGACGTTCGGGTATTTCAAGATTATTTTGATTAATCTGTTTTGTAATCCAAGGGATAAAGGGTTATGGGTAAGGATACTAATTCATTAATAAATATTGTATAATTGAAATGGTTTTAAAAATACTTACATGGGGGGTTTTATGCATCATGGCAAAAGTACAGAATGGAAAAAAGACAACGCAGCATCACTGAAGGAGTTGCTGGGTAAATGGTTCTTTTTGTTATACTCGCTGGTGTATGCAGGTTTTATTTTTATCAATGTAATGAGCCCAAAATTCATGGGTATTGATGTAAGTAATTGGAATGTCGCAATACTTTACGGTATCGGTCTTATAACGCTTGCCATGGTGCTGGCTGCTATTTACAATCATATAAGCACGCATGCCGAAGAACTGCTGAATCCGAAGGAAAAAGACGATGAAAACAAATAATAAAATAAGGAACAAAGAGGAAAGACTATGAACTATATCGTTTCGCCATGGGCAATAGTGCTGTTTGTTGCTTTTATTTTTTCAGTTTTAGGCATATCGTACCATTTTGCCAGGAAAACCAAATCATCCAAGGGGTATTTCGCTGCTGGCGGCAACATACACTGGTCGGTCAATGGAATCGCGTTTGCAGGCGATTATCTTTCAGCTGCATCATTCCTGGGTATTTGCGGCATGATAGCGGTTTCCGGTTATGACGGTTTTTTGTACTCCATAGGATATTTAGCCGGTTGGATAGTCGCATTGTTTCTTGTCGCTGAGCCGGTTAAAAGATTGGGCAAGTATACTTTCACTGATGCTTTGGATGCAAAATTCAATTCAAAAGGAATTCAGCTCACAGCAGCAATAAGTACGCTCGTTGTGTCGGTATTTTATCTAATACCGCAGATGGTTGGCGCAGGGTCTCTGGTAACACCGTTGCTTGGCCTGCCTCATGAAGCGGGGGTTTTGCTGGTAGGAATAATTGTTATTATTGTAGTTGCTACAGCGGGCATGACATCTACGACGTATGTTCAATTTTTTAAAGGCGGCATGCTGATAATTTTCTCGATGACGCTTGTTTTTATGCTGTTTTCACGCGGCATATCAACAAAACCTGACCAGGGCGGAGATGTTAAGTTTCATGAATATAAAAAAATAACGGTTACAACAGTGTCTGATACTGCGGTAAAGATCGCGGATAAAACATATAAATTTGACAAGCTAATGCCGGCAGGTACAGGGAATTCGCAATCGATTTTTGTCAGGCTTACTAAAGACGGCAGGGATTCGATCTGGAAACTTAACGCAAAAGATAAAAAACTGGAAGAAACTTTATGGGTGACTCATAACCCGGATGGAACAAAGTTGTATAACGGCGGAAAGAAAGAAGAAGGATTGTTTTATCAGGTAGGGCATATGACTGAAATTGACGGGCAGTCCGGCGAATACCATACAGGTACTCTCAATATTTTCTCATTCATAGCCAAAATTAAAGATGGGATTGTGGTACGGTGGAGCAAGAACACATTAGTTGACGGACAAGTCAGGTATGACGTTTATTCCCAGAACCCGACGCCGGGAAAGGCGGTGCTAAAACCAGGCTTAAAATTCAAGGTAGACTCAGAAAAGGGAGCATTACCGAAGGATAAACTGGACTTTATCTCCCTGATGATAGCATTGTTTTTAGGTACCGCTGCTTTGCCGCACATCCTGATTCGTTATTATACTGTTCCGGACGCGCGCAGCGCCAGAAAATCGACTATCGTAGCTATTGGCGCAATCGGGTTGTTCTATTGTTTGACGCTTTACATGGGTTTAGGTGCTATGGTAAGCGGAGTCCTTGATCTGACTAATGACAACATGTCCGCGCCGCTACTGGCCAAATCATTCGGGGTTACTATTTTTGCGATTGTATCGGCATTAGCTTTTGCTACGGTATTAGGAACAGTCAGTGGGTTAATTGTCGCGGCTTCAGGCGCGGTAGCTCATGATATAATGGACAGGTTTATGGGCATGAATATGGAAGACAAGCACAAAGTGTTTGCAGGTAAAATTGCGGCTGTTTCCGTTGGTTGTATTGCGATGGTATTAGGTATTCTTTACAAGGGAATGAACGTATCGTACCTGGTTGGCTGGGCATTTGCTGTAGCCGCGTCAGCTAATTTTCCTGCAATTATTATGATACTGTTTTGGAAGAAAACCACGTCCAAAGGAGTTGTTGCTTCCATTGTAGTGGGCCTATGCTCAGCGATGGGATTAATACTTCTGTCACAGGAAACTTATAATAATGTGTACCATTTGGTGAATGTTAAAGCTCCGGTTCCGATTAATAACCCGGCGATTATTTCTGTGCCGTTGAGTTTTATTACTTTGTATGTTGTTTCCTTGCTGACACAGAAACAGCGAAATAAATAAATTCGCATGAATCACAAACTGCCGGGCTTTGAAAATTCCAGGGGAATATTTTAAGGAGGTTTTAAATGAGAAAGAGATTTATTGTGTTGCTGGTTTTATGTGGCGGTCTTTCAACGGTTTTTGGGCAGGTCCAATTCGGCGGTCTAGGGCAGGTGCAACTGGTAAACGACACTTCCAAGGCCGGTAAGGAATTATATTTTACAGTCAGACGCGCGCGTATTTTTGCCAAGGGCGATATTTCAAACAAAGTCGGGGTTTTCATGCAGATGGAAACCTGCACGGTGTTAACAAACATGCTTGACATGACGATCGACTATAAAGTGCCGCTGGTAGGAAAGATAGCAATCGGCCGTTTTGGTATTCCGCTGGGGTATCAGAACACGGTATCTCCTTTTAATTTGCATACTATCAATTCCTCGCAAGTTATCTAAAAGCTCGCTGGCGGCGGAGCAAAAGATTTTGGAGTAAGAGTAACGGGTAAATCAGGCAGTGTGGATTGGGTGCTGGCCGGTATAAACGGTTCAGATTTTAGCGCGATGTTGGCAAATGCGGAAGAAGACAATAACGTGAAAGATTTTGCAGGAAGGATTGGGTAT
>Ga0180009_10001631_pt1 | contig 27260 bp, 20 predicted proteins | sample OS_PC_MetaG_FD_123537 | JGI IMG/M metagenome (GOLD analysis project Ga0180009, IMG submission 123537) | Groundwater microbial communities from the Aspo Hard Rock Laboratory (HRL) deep subsurface site, Sweden - OS_PC_MetaG | ecosystem: Environmental > Aquatic > Deep subsurface > Groundwater... | reverse complement strand
GCGTAGGCGCGCTCGACGTACAACGGCAAGGCCAGCCAGTTGTGGGCGAAGAGGGTCTGGACAGGAATCAATGCGAAGATGAAGAAGGAGAACTTCAGGTCCGCCATCGGATGGTTCCGTACCCAGTACCAAACCATGGCGCCCATCCCGCGCTCCTTGGCGACACGCTGGGCCTCGTCGGACTTCTCCTTCTTCTCGGCGTCCTTCTCCTTCTGTTCGTCGGACTTCGCGGCTTGCTTGGCGGCCGTTGCTTCGGCGGTGGCCTTCTCGATGACCTTCTTGGAGAGAATCACGGCGGTCAGCAGCAGAGCGAGCACGGACGCGCCGGTGAAGACCCAGTATGCGCCTGAGATCCCGACCGCCTTGCGAATGGGCGAGAAGAACGAGGGGATCCACCCGCCCAGGTTCATGAGCGCGTAGAGCATCGCGAAGCCCATGGCCGCGGTCTTGGGGGTGGTGAACTGCCGCACGGCCGAGTAGGCCGCGGGTTGGTACATGCCGTAGCCGAGCACGATCAACACGATGCCGGCCATGGCAACGATGTGCACCGGCGAGCCCAGTCCGCCGGGTGCGAGCCCCATCGTGGGACCACCAGCGAGCGCAACGCGCCCGATGATCATCAGGATGAACGCGAGGATCAGCGCGACGCGCACCCCCCACTTGTCGGCGAGGCCGCCGAAGAAGAACATCGAGAGCGTGATGCCGCTGGTCAGGACACCGACCATCATGCCGGCAACGGTGTCGCTGAGCCCGACGTACTCGTTGAAGTACATCGCCAGGTACATCAGCATCCCGAAGTAGACCATGCCCTCGAGGAAGTACGCGGCGTTGATACCCCACAGGGCGCGCGGCGCGTGAACCAGGTCGATGAAGGGCTGAACGATCTCTTTGAACGGGTTCGGCTTCTCTTCCGTGCCGTCGTCCGGCTTCTTGTCTTGGTCGTCGGTGCTCAACGGAGGCCTCCCGATTGGGGTCGTCGACGTTTTGCGCGGGAATTCCGCGTGATTCGGCGCGGCGGGGTGCCGAAACGGCGCGCATCATGCCAGAAGCTCGCAGATAAACCCACCGGGATCACGTCCCTGGAACAATCGCGGGATGGTGCACGTCGACGCCGGGTGGCACGGCCAAACAAGCCTGCACTCGCCTCGAAACGCAGGTTTGGCCGTGGACAAGCTCTTTCCTACCCACGGCCAAGCTCCGCGCCACGATGGGGCAAGGCTTGCTTGGCCGTGCCACCCACCGAACACTCGACGGGCGGGTTTGGTGACCCGCCCCTACCAAGAAACTGGGACGCCGCGGCCTACTCGAACATCACCGGCTGCTTCACCCAGGCCACACCACCGCGGTTGTCCCGTACCACCGCGAACAGGTACTGCCTGCCCGCTTCCGAAGGCGGCGTGTATTTCGTCCCGTTGTCGTCGTAGTTGAAGCCCTTGGTCGCGTCGTTGACCAGACGCGGACTGCGATCGATGTCGCCGCCCGTCGCCAGGTACTCGACCCACATCTGTTCCGAAAGCGCATTGCCGCTGCTGTCGACCAACCCGGTGTTGGTCTCCGCGCTCGCGGGATCGACGGCGGCGTTGAGCTTCAAGTTAGGACACGAGCTGTCCGTGCACCGCGGATAGGTGGGCTCGGTGGCCGGATCGATGAGCTGACCATTGATGAACATCCCGTACAGAATCGGGTTCGCATTGGTCTTCTCGTCGTACGAGTAGAGGCTCAGATAGCCTGGCACGTAGTCGTCCGCGCCCAACCGATTGCCGGCGGCGTCGAAGCAACCGAAGGGAAGGCCGTCGGGTCCCGGCTCCGCTTGCTTGAGCTCCCCCGCGCAGGCGGCGAAGAACACATACGTCAGGCCGTAGGGATCCGCTCCCTCGACGGTCGGCCGGCCCGAGATGAGATCGTCGGGAATGTCGACCGAAAAGGTGTCGCCGAACCCCAGGAGCTGATCGATGAGCGACGGGTCCTTCTCCAATTGCGCGAACTTCTCCGCGAGCGATTGGTAGCACTGGTAGTACAGGTCGCCGGCGGATTGAAGCACCCGCCAAGCCACACGATCTGCACCGGACGCGGTGAATCGGGCGGCGACTTGCCGTCGTGCCACAGCATCTCCAGTTGGACCGTCTCGCCGGGCTTGGGATAAGGCTTGTCCGCTTTCACTGCGAGCACCCGCAAGCTGTTGAGCTTGCTGGCCGGGTCGAAGTCTTCCTCGCAGCCCACGAACGAGCTCGTTCCCGCAATCGCCGCGGCAAACCCGAGACAAGAAATCACGCGACGCGCCATCGACGGACGGCGTGCGCTCGAAGCGCTGCTCTTTGTCGTCGTGCGTGTCATCAGAAGTCTCCTCGCAGGCCGATGCTCGGAATGATGGGGAGGCCCGTGATCACCGTCCTCTGCGTGTAATTATAGTTGTAATCGTAGCCCTCGACATTCTGCGAGTAGTAGACGTTCTGGACGTCGAGGTAGGTCGACAGCTTCCAGTCCTCGAACTGCCACATCTTGTCGACGCGCAGGTCGAGCTGGTGGAACAGGTCGACGCGGCTGGAGTTGTATTCGCCGTCGACGGGGGCGTAGGCGCCGGCGTTGGCGTTGTAGAGCGCGCCGACGACCGGGGTTTCGGGGTTGCCGGACACCAGTCGGTAGCGAGCCCCGAACTCCCAACCTCGCCCCAGCTTGTAGCTGCCGAGGGCGGTGAAGATGTGGGTCTGGTCGAAGTCGGCCAGCCGATACTCGCGACCGGGTTGATCGCGGAGCATGGCGCGCGACAGGGTGTAGGCGATCCACCCGAAGAAGCGCTTGTCGGGCTTGTATCGAAGCAGCATCTCGCTGCCCACGACGTAGCCTTCGCCCGCGTTGTTGTATTCCAGCGCGCCACTGGCAACCGGCGTCACGCCGACGATCAGGTCCTGCTTTTTGTAGAATCCTTCGACGGATATGTCGACGTTCCTGGACAGGTCCTGCTCCACGCCAAGCGAGTAGTGGGTGGATCGATTGGAGCGCAGGCCGGGGGTACCGAAGGGCGGCTGTGACTCGTTGAAGTCGGGCGGACGATGGAACAGGCCGAGGCCGCCCTTGAGGGTGGTTTGCGGATAGTCCTTGACCAGCACGTAGCGAGCATTGAGCCGCGGACTCAGGTCCCACGCTTCGATGTCCTTCGCGTAGTCGACACGAAGCCCGGGCACGATCTTGAGCCGGTCGTAGGGCGTGAGCTCGAGCTCGACGTACGCGGCAGGACGGTAGATCGTGACTGTCTGGTCGTACGCGATCGGGGGACGCGAGGCGAAAGGACCGGGATCCGGTTCGCCGGGTTGCGGCGGACGCGGAGCGAGAATGTTCAAGTTGGCCGTCGCCCACATCATGTCGATGCCGGTGTGCACCGTCGCTCGACGACCGAGGCGGTAGGAGACCTCGGTTCGATTGGTGAGGGGGTAGTACTCGAGCTCGAAGTAGAGAGAGCCCAAGCCAAACTCGAGGACCTGCTGACCGAACCCTGTGACTGACTGGACCTGTATGTCGTCGGAAATGTCGTTCTGGTATCGGCCAAAGAGTCGCCAGAAGCTCGTCTGGAATCGAATGTTGCCCGACAGCACCGGATCGATCTCGGACGCGTCCCGCGTCAAGATCTCCAAGCGGTCATCCGATCCGATGAATCCGAAGCGCAGCGTCGATCGATCCGTCGGCTTCGTCTCCAGGATCGCTTGGTAGTCGTAGTAGACCGGCGCGGCCGTCACGGACGAACCGGCTTCCGTCAGCACGGGCTTGAGCCATACGTCGAACCAGCTGCGACGCGCCGCCACTGCGAAGTTCCAGCCGTCCAGACCAGGCACCGGACCTTCGAGCAGGGCGCGCGTGTCGATGAGATCGACCTGCGCCATACCGTGATACTTGCCGTCGTCGTTGGGGGAACGAATGCCGACGTCGACGATGCCGCCGAGCACGCGACCGTATTGGGTGCTGAAGTTGCCCGGGTAGAAGTCGATGCGGTCGAGAAGCTCGGTGGGAACCACGCTCGACAGGCCGCCAAAGTGGTAGACGAGCGGCACCATGACACCGTCGATGAAGACCTCGGTGTCACCGGGTGCGGAACCGCGAACGATCAAGAGGCCTGCAAGACCTGGCGGGCGGGCCACGCCGGGCAGGTTCTGGATGGATCGCAGGGCGTCGCCGGCCGTGCCGGGAATCTTTTCAATCTCGCGCTTCTCGAGGGTGCGCTTGGTCACTTCGCGGGGCGGTCGCTTTCCGCGAATGATCACTTCGAGCGTACCTTCGGCGGCCACGCGGTACACGACTTCGGTGATCTCGTTTTCCGCCACCTGCTCGTCGACCGCGAGCTCCTGGTAACCCGGCGCCCGAATCGTCACCTTGTAGGATCCGGGGGGTAGATCCGTGAAGCTCCAGGCCCCATCTTCGCCGGTCGTCTCCAGGCGTTCCGCGCCGCTTGCGTCCTTTACGGACACGCTTGCGCCAGCGATGGGCACGTCGCCTTCGCTGGTACGAACCTGACCGGCAAGGTTCCGAATCGGGCCGACCTGCTGGGGACGGGTCGGTCCACCCGCCGCCGGCGTCTCCGGCTTGTCTTCCTGGAGCGTGAAGCTGTAACGGTAGAGAATCCGCGCAGGCATCGGCTTTCCGTCGCGCAGCGCGGGCGCGAACTTGAACTGCTTGGCAGCCTCGACCGCAGCTTCGTCGAAGCCATGGCCGGCCGGGTTGACCACGGTCGCCGCCGTCACCTGCCCGGTCTCGTCGATGTCGAGCTGAAGGACGACGTTGCCTTCGATGCCTTTTTCCTTGGCTTCCGGCGGATAGGGTGCGGGAACGAATTGCTGAAGCTGGGGGGGCTGCACGCCCTTCTTGGCGGGAGCCGGATCGGCGGGCTTTTCGGCGGGTACCACGACGGCACCCGTGCCGCCGCGAGGCACCGCGCCGCTACCCTCGTCCTGACCCTGAGCCGATGCATCCCCCGCCCCGACGGCCAGGGCCGACATCACGGCCGACGCGACCATCCAGGACGGCAACCATCCGTTTCGCAGCTTTTTCCTCGGGTTTCGCGCGTAGGACCGCATCGAATTCCTGTAGGGCTCGCTCGCCGAAAGACGCAGAACGCCCTGGCGATTCCGGTTTGTCCAGTCCGCAGCGGTATAGTGGGTCTGTCCTGCGTTCGCTAGAGGGAGCCCTTCAAATGGTGAACCGGGAAGGGGGAATGCTGAACCGGCGAATGCTGGTCTGCGACCCAGTTTCAGCGTGGCAATCCCCGCGATGCGCTTATCGCAATCCGTGCGATGCCCGCTCCGCCCCGTCCGCGATAGCTTTGATTCTGGCGGTGTCTGTCGAGCAATCTCAGGTTGCTGCAACCATGAGGAGGCCACCATGAGCACCTTGCTCGCGTGCGTGGATTTCACGGAAGCAACGTCCGCGGTCCTCGAGACCGCCATCGAGCTGGCTCGCGCCTTGGGAGCGCGGGTGCGCCTCGTCCATGTCGCGCACCCCTACATCGAGCCCCCCTACACGGGCGACGGTCGCGCCGCGGGTTGGGTGAGCTGGCCTGCCCCTGCATCTGCCCCGCACCGGCGGGAAAAGGATGCGCTCGAAGAGCTCAAGGCCACCGTGCGAAACGCGGGCCTCGACGTTGACTCCGTCGTGATCGAGGGGGCGGTCGCCAAAGGAGTCATCGCTGAAGCCGATCGGGTGGACGCCAAGCTGATCATCCTCGGATCCCATGGCCGGCTTCCGGTGGTGGACCTGCTCGTGCGCAGCACGACCAATGGTGTGGCACGTCGGGCATCCTGCCCAGTGGTGGTCGCTCCTGCCCCACGTCGCAGGGCATCGAGCAGGCCAAGCCGCGCGGCGTAGCGCCCTACCGATCACGGATGCGTGTGCACCAACGTGCCGCCATGCAACTGGAGCCGCCCGTGCCAGCCCTTGGGCACCTCGGGGTCGGTCCATGCGAACAACCACGACGCGTCGATCGGTGACAGGTTGATGCACCCGTGTGAGCGTGGCGTACCAAAACTGTCGTGCCAGTACGCGGCATGCAAGGCGTAGCCCTCGGTGAAGTACTGCACGTACGGTACATCCCGAAGATCGTAGACGTCGCCCTTCTCGTCCGAGTCCATCGTCGCGGTCACGTGCTTGGTGTGAATCACGAACGCGCCCCGCACCGTCGAGTGCGTCTCCTCGGGATCGCCAAGGCCGTCGGCGCCCGTGGATACCAGCGTCGCGAACACGGGGCGCATTCCCTCGTAGGCCACGAGCGTCTGCCGCAGGATGGAGACGTCGATCCACTTGCGACCTTTTGTGGCCCAACCCGGGACGTTCTTCATGGTGGGGATCACCACGACGCGTGGGTCTTCCTTCAGGAAGGTTCCGTCGCGGGCTTCGAGGTACACGTTGCCGCCGACGCGCACGCGCCTTCCGGTGAGGGAGAAGCCCTGGCGATAGGGGATCTCGCCAGCGTCCTCGACGGCGCGCGTTTCGAGATCGATGCGGTAGAGCCGTGATGCCTTGGAACGAACGAAAGCGATGGGCAAGCCCTGGTCTTCGACGAGGTGGATGCCCTGCATGGTCGAGGCGACGACGGGCTTGGTGCGGTCCAGGGGAATGAGCGCCAAGTCGGTGGTGACGCCGAACATTCGATCGGTCCAGGAGAAGACATGCAACAGGCCGAATCCGGATCGGGGCACAGGACGACCGGTGTACAGGGTGTCGGGCCCACGCGGATCGCCGTTGGCGGAAGGCAGCGAGCGTTCGTACAGCAGCGAGCCGGGCACGGGACCGACATACGGTTCGTAGGCTGAGAGATCGCGCTTCTGCTTCAGGTGCTTGGCGAGATCCTGCTCCACGCTCCTCTGATCCTCTTCCGACGGGAGACGGACGTAGAAGGGCGGAGTCGGGAACTCCGACATGGCGTAGGCGTAAGGGAGCCCTTGGGAGCGGTCTGGGGCGCGACCGGCCGCCTCGACGATCGGGTGGTGGGTCTCGAGCGTGGCTGCCTTGCCGACGCAAACGAAGCCTTTGGGTTCGATGCGGTACCAGCCCTTTTTGCAGTGTTGGTAGCCGGCGGGCTTCTCTTTTCGTTGAACGACCGAGCCGGACCGCAGGTATCCAATCTTGCGAGCACCCCATCGCGGCTCTGCGAAGACCCAGGTTTCCTTGCGTAGCGCTGCGAGCTCGAAGACCTCTTCCTGTTCGGGGACCGCGATGATGGGTGTTGTTTCTTCGACCTCTTCCGCACCCTCCGGATCGGGGTCTTCGAGCACGGTGTCAGACGCCGCGACGGGATCGGAGGGGGTCTCGTCGACCTCGGGTTCTTCGACGGCTTCGACTTCTTCGGCAGCAACGGGCGAGTCGAAGAGTTCGTCGGCAGGGGGGACGGGGAGTGCGGCGGTTTCGGTCGGGATCTGGGGTGCAACCGTTGGCTGCCCGCCGCTGGACTGGGGACAGCTCAGCCCGGTTGCGGAGAGAACCGCAGCGAGGGAAACGAACAAACGGGCTGGGACACGAACCATGGGGATGGGTTCAGGCGGTAGCGGATGGAGCGTGGGAGGGCCAAGTTTGGGAGCCCGCCCGTCCCCGGGCGGTCCGGCATCTCCCGCACACCCCTGGCACCCGGCTTGCTTCCCGCTGATTCCCAACCTTCCAATGTGTCAGACTGGGCCGTGAAATCATGCTCCTAGATAGAATGCGCACAAGCGGTATCCTCGTGGCCCTCGCCCTCTCTGCGTGGAACTGCAGCGAGCATGCAGAAGACGATGTTACGAGCGACAGCGGCGCATCGGGCGCGGACGCCGGGGCGGACTCGGGGGCGGACGCCGAGGTGTCTGCACCCACAACGCAGGATTGCCAGGAATCGTTGTCGGGCGACCAGCCCTTCGGACGGCACATGGCTGGGAAAGTCACGCTGTATCCCCAATTCGACGGTTCACCCGTCGGCACCAACTTCGAATTTGACGTCTACTTCCCAGCGGGCCGGGTGTACGGCGCGCCGGTGGTCATCGCCCACCGCACGGCCTTCCCTGCCCCCGGTCTGGCCACCGACGTTCGCTTGCTGGATGCCGACCTTGGGACGGACGTCGCGTTGTCCGTGCATGAGCAGCAAGCGTGGAGCTTCGACGGGCAGCTGCTCGACGGCGACGGCGGCGTGTTCGGCACGTTCAGTGAAAATCTGGCCGATCCGGGGACGGACGTAGCCAACCCGGCGAGCGGCGCTGGCACACTCTGTCCCTCCGGCCCTGTTCCGCTTCCGGTCATCGAGGGCGGTGGCTCGTTCGCCCCCACGTCGCCCATCCGCTTCGTCCCCGAAGTGCCACTCGATGAAGAGCAGCTTGCGGTCGCGGCAACCTGCGAGGGCGCTGCCATCGACGTGTCCGTGCAGTGGGTAGATGGCGCGGTCGTGATTCGACCGGTCGAAGCATTTCCGCCCAACGGCACGGTGTTGTTCGACCTGTCCGGCACGACGGACATCCTGGGCCGCGAGCTAACACTCCAACAAGACTACGTGCCCCTGACAACGACCGCCGTCGTCTCGGACATGTCCTTCGAAGCGTTGCTGCCGCAGGGAGCGATCGCGACCACGGGCGACTGGCAAGTCGACAATGGTGCTCTCCGGCTCGGTGTCGGCGCTCCAACCGCTGCGACCGCCTTTGATGCGGTCGTTGCCCTACCCGACGCGGGCGCGTTCGACGCGCTTCGCATCAAGGCGAGTGCTGGCGACAATTGCACGTCGGTGCGCTTTGCGGTGGTGACGCAGGACGGTCATGCGGCGGAGGTGGCGGTTGCAGGTCCGGGGGAGGAGATCGACGTGGCCGACGCACTTGCGGGCGCCGGGGCGCAATGGCTGAGTGTGAATGCGGGCGCGCACCCGAATGTGCAGCAGTGGGGGTACGTGCCCGCTTGCGAGGTTGTGATCGAGGAATTGGGATACGAGTGAGTCGGCAATCTGCGGCCACATCCGATATCCGCTCTACCGGACCTCGTCGTCTGCTTCGTCTGCCGTTACCAGCTCGAGCCTCGCGGTACGGGGGGACTCGCGCAGCGTGGCTTCTACCCGCGCCGCCCCGGCAAGGCTCTGAATCGTCTGCTCCATCTCGCGATCGAGCGGGCTGGCGGAAGGGACATCCCCTTCACGCGGCGAGCCGATCACGAACAGCGACGCGGGACGAGGTACGGCGACGATACGAACGCGACCCGCGCTCGTCTCCACCCAGCTGACCACGACGTCCAAGAGCTCCAACGCGGCCTGCACGTTCGTACGGACCCACACCGCCGCGGGCATGCGACCCATGAACACGTGGGGGCGTCGGGATCGCGCCAACCAAACCAAGGCCCGCGCATCGACGACCTCCACCCGATCGTCCACGCCCCGTTCGAGGCCGCGCAGCACGCGGAGCAGCTCGACGATCAAGTCGATGCGTTCGCGCAGCTCGTCGCGGGCGACTTCCCCGACCCCCGGCACCACGGGCAAGTCGTCGAGAGATACGCGCACCCCCGAGACCAGAACTCGCAGGTCGTGGAGGTAGTCGCCTCTGCCGAATTCGTCTCCCATTCCTCAGTCCATGCAACCACAACGTGGCGTCACATTCCATCGCCGAGCGCTCGCCAGCGAATAACGACGATTTCTCGACGATCCTCTAAAAACTGACCCGATATCGGACTAACCTCGGAACATGCTCGACCGCGTCGCGATGCATCAAACACGCCTGCGTCTGCCGGGACTCGGCATCGACGGCAAGGGCGTGGCGCTTGGCTCCCGCGGGCTGGTGTTGCTCGCCTCCATTGAGCGGCTGGTGGCGTTCCTTTCGCTCTACACGTCCTCTCAATCACTGGCCGACCTCATGGCCTCGTTGCGCATCGAAGTCGTGCGCTCGAAGATGGGGACGCGTGAAGTCGTGCTGTCCTTCGCCGCCGAAGGCAGTGAGCGGATGGACGGCATCGGCGAGGTCGCCCGGGTCGCGCTCGGCCATACGTTCACGGGCACGAGCCGCCACTTCGTTCAGTACCGGGATGCCGGGGCCCCTTTCGGTTACGACGTTGGGCAGGTGATGGCCGCGGACGGTGACTATCTGCTCTATCACAACACGTTTTCGCAGGTGTACCAGCGCGAGCGGGACCTCGACCTGGCCGGGTTGCTCATGCGGTTGCATCCCATGCCGGATCCCGCCTTCGGCCGCGAGCCGGGCGCCATCCTGCTGGTCGCCGAAGAAGGCCTCGGTCCGGCGGTCATCCAGTATCTCATCCGCTCGCAAGTGGATGCCCGCGTTGGCCTGGCGGAGTGGCCGCCCCTCTCGGCCCTCGATGACACCAACGTGCGTCGTTATCTCTTCGACATCCCCGAGTTGCCCGAACGCATGATGCCCATGGTTCGCTCGACCCCAGGACTCACGTCGTTCAAGGCGGTGGCCCCTGGCGCAGCGGTGCAGGTGGGCTACCGTCACCCGATCACGCTGCGCGCCTGCCCGGTCTTTTCGGGTCAAGGCATGGTGCTGTTCCGTGGCGATGAGCAGGAGCCCCTCGTGATCGACAAGTTGCCGGCGATGGGCAACGTGAGCGCCTTCGCTCGCATCACCTTCCACGACGGCACCGGGCTGCGCACCATCTCCGACTCCGAGGCAACCGTGCAACCCGTGACGGTGCCGATCCGCCTGTTGCCGAGCGTGGAGCCGTGGACCTCCGTACGGGCCTCTTTCATCCATCCGTCGGAGTACCCGGCCCTGCGGCAAATTCTGTACGTACTCGGACCACGAACGCTGCAGGCGGCGACGATCGCGTTCACACGCCACGGTGCCTTCTTGCTCAACCCCCTAGGGGTAGAGTCGACCCCGGTGGGTCACTTCCTTCGGGAAGTACGTGCAGGTGTCTACGTGGCCGCGGGCTACGATACCGTTCCCGCAATCGAGCCGAACGTGCTCTTCAAAGCCCTGGGTTCACCGTCGGATCACCTCATCTTCCTGATGCCGAATTCACAAGCCCTCGGCGTACCGCGTAGTGCTTTCGTCCCCGTGGAGACCGCGATGATCGAGGGCCACGCTTGGGCACCGCTGGAAGCCTCTCCGCTCGAAGCTGCGCTGGCGACCGAAATTCCTCGGGTGGTGTTCGGCGAAGCCGAAAGCGCCGAACAGGAGTGATCGATGACTGAAAGCGCCACGGTAGACGAGTTGTTCGATCAGATCGTCAAGCCTCTGGTGCTGGGCGGGGCGTTCCGTCCCCTCGACCCCATCGGTCCCGCGCGTGCCGCAAACATCGCACAGCAAGCTGCGCAGGGCATGAGCGCTGCGAACGCCTCCTGGGTGACGGTGGCACGGGTGCGTCGGGCACGCGCGCTCTGCCCGGTCGATACCCTCCCGGAGCTGACCTTGTCCGAGTGGCTGATGATCGTGGCGCTCAACGACCTGATACGAAGCACGGATCCAGAAGTGAACGGTCTGTTTTCCCCCGACCGCGCCGGTCAGATCGTACACGGCGCCATCGAGGTGCTCGCCCAAGTTCCCGGAGCCAGGACGGTGGGCGAAGCGCTGGCGCGTCACGCGACCTTTGCAGAGATGATGTCCCTGCAGCGCACGGACACGACCGTGACGTGGTGGTGCGGATCGTCCTCGTTTGCTGGACGCAAACCACCGGACCGTCTCCTGTCTTGGCCGCGGGTGCGTCGCGTGCGCTCGCAACGCTCGACCCTGGGTCTGACCGAGATGGCGTCGGGCAGCGAAGCAACACGGTCGACTTTCCTGGAAGGGATCCGAGCGCTTCTTGCGAGAACGCCCATGACCGATCTGGCGACCGCTGGGCGCACGGCGCCCCCGTTCGCCTGGACGTCGCCGACGGTCTCCCTCCTTTCGGGTTCCGTGGGTCGAAACGTAGCCTTGCGCGCCTTGCGGGCGAACGGGAAGAGCGACGTGCTCACGGCGGTTCGCAAGGCGGCGGAGACGATGACGCCAGCGCCCTCCGCGAACGTTCGAAGAACGGTCAGCTCGGTGATTCAGGAGCTGGAGGCCTGGGGTCGCGCTGCGTGAGGGATGAATGCGTCCGGATCGCGTGGGGGCTCGATGGTCCACGTGCCCGGATCCGTCGAGTCGAAGGCGACCTGTTCCACGTACAATAACTCGGCGTACTCCCACAGTTTTTCCTGGAGCGGTTCCTCGAGCAACGTTGCAAGACTGGCGATGTGTTCGACGATCTGGGTCATCACGGTGACACCTCCTGTGCTGATGTGGAGCAAGAGAGGTGCCAGCGGCGGTTCGGAACGAGCAGGTTTGGTAACCCGCCCCGTCGGCCTGGAGGAGCGTCCGCCGAAAAGACAGTTCGCCGGCTCTGGGTGGCACGGCCAAGCAAAAGCGCAGACGTCGCTAACTGCCCGCTTGGCCGTGTCTCATCGGCTGCGCGACCCACGGCCAAGCAGAAGGCTCAAGGCGTTCAGAGGCTTGCTTGGCCGTGCCACCAACTTTGGGGGCTTGCGCCGCCGCGCTACCGATGAAAGATCGATCGCGCCATCGACGGGTGGCAACTGCGTCCGGCGGGTCGCCACGCAGCGGCTCGCTTGGCGGCGGCAAGCGGTGCTGAGATCACTTTGAGAAGGTTGGATCGGTCTCGCGGCGGCGGTTCGCCACCTGGCTTGGCGGGCGCCGCCGGACGTCGGGGTTCGACGTCCGAGACTATTGGGGTGCGCCGCCGGGCATGCCTGCGGGAACGCACGCCATGCCGACGGGTGTCTGCATACAGGCTGCGCCCGGTTTGCAGTGCTCCACGGTGGCGCAGGACCCGCACTTGCCGGCGATACAACGGCCGAATGGACATTGCGGGTCCATGTCGGTCCCGCAGGGAACCCCACCGGGCGGCGGTTGAGTCGCCGGCTGCGCACCCGGATACTGCTGCTGCGGGTACTGCTGCTGCGGGTATTGCTGCTGCGGATACTGCTGCTGCGGGTATTGTTGCTGAGGATATTGCTGCTGAGGATACGCGGCGTCCTGCTGCTCTTCTTCCTTGCGACAGCCAAGACCGAGTGCAAACGCGACCACGGCCATGAACAGCACGGGGCTCGCGAAGGATCGCATGTGAATTCTCATAGTTCGACTCCGCACCTTCCGGGTGTGGGTGCCCGAGGACCGTTGGTCCGGCTGGCCCCGATGGTAGCCTCGACGTTGTTGATGGTACGCTGGCCGGGACGGGATGTCCCCTCCGACCTACGTAGGTTTTCTTAATATCTCATGAATTCAAGGCGATGGACGCTTTCTGCGACCGTATGTGCCGGCAGCTTGCTGCTCGCGCCCGGGTCTGCCGATGCATTCTCCGGGGCATCCGACCCTGGACTGATTCGCGGTGTGACGATTGGTCCGATCGAGAGCTCGCTCCACCCGGACAAGGGATACGGCTCGGAGCCCTACGCGCGCACGCTTCGCGAGATGCAGCACTGGGGCGCGACCTGGGTCAGCCTCACCCCGTTCGGCCGCACGATGGATCTGAAGCCCACCGGCGTCGACCTCAGCTTCGAAGCCCCCTTCGAAAAGAACCGCGCCGACGTGCTCGCCGCCGTCCGCATGGCCCACCATCAGGGTCTGCGCGTGCTGCTGGTCCCGCATCTCTGGGTTGAAAGTGGGGCGTGGCGCGCGGAAATCGATCCGGGCTCGGAAGCAGGCTGGCAACAGTGGATGGACGGCTACGAGCGATTCATCCTCACCTGGGCCGAGGTCGCTCGCGAGGGCGACGTGGACATGTTCAGCGTTGGGGTGGAGCTGCGAAGCTGGGTGACCACGATTCATGCCCCGCGTTTCATCGAGCTGATTCATCGCGTTCGCGAGGTCTATCCCGGTCCGCTGACGTATTCCGGCAACTGGGATGACGTGCAGCAGACCGTGATCCTCGGTGAGCTCGATGTCATCGGCATCAACGCGTTCTATCCTCTTACGGACAAAGAAAATGCCAGCTACCGAGACTTGTTTCAGGGAGGCAAGCGCGTTGCCGAGCAAGTCCGCGAGCTGGCCCAGACGTGGGGCCGACCCGTGCTGTTCACCGAGATCGGATACACCACGCGGCCCGACCCCGCCCTGCGTCCCTGGGAGTGGCCCGACGACATGCACGACGTCGTCGTCGATCAGCGCGCGCAGGCGCTGGCCTACAAAGCGCTGCTGGCGCCACTGATCGACGAGCCCTTGTTTGCGGGCTTCTTCGTGTGGCGCGTGTACGCCGACCCCGACGACATGTCGCAGGAGGCCGAGTGGGGGTTCTCGCCAAGGGGCAAGCTCGCCGAGCTCGTCGTGCGCGATGCGTTCACCGCGTACTGGCGCACCGACGGGCCATACGAGGTAGGCAGCTCACTGGTGCGTTGGGCAGCGGAGACACCGGCGATGTACTGAGGGGGTCAGGGCACCACGGTGGTTCCGACGTCTTCGCCCTCACACACGCGACGGAAGTTGCCCTCCGTGGTCATGGAAAAGACGCGCACCGGCATCTCGTTCTCGCGACAGAGCGACACGGCGGTAGCGTCCATGACCCCGATTCGATCTGCGAGGAACTGATCGTAGGAGATGGTCGAGAACCGCTTGGCATCCGGGTGCTTGATCGGGTCCTTGTCGTAGATGCCGTCGACCTTGGTGGCTTTCAGAACGCAATCGGCCTGGATCTCGACGGCCCGCAGAGCGGCGGCGGTGTCCGTGGAGAAGAAGGGGCTGCCGGTGCCGGCGCCGAAGATGACCACGTTGCCTCGCTCGAGGTGGGCGATGGCCTTGCGACGAATGTAAGGTTCGGCGAGCTCGAGGATCTCGAGGGCGGACATCACCCGGGTCGGTACGCCGGCGTTTTCGAGAGCGTCTTGCAGGGCGAGCGAGTTGATCACGGTCGCGAGCATGCCCATGTAGTCGGCTTGCGCGCGATCCATGCCCGTGGCCGCCCCCTTGAGTCCGCGAAAGATGTTGCCGCCTCCGACGACGATACCGAGCTGGACCCCGAGATCGAAGATCTCCTTGAGCTCCAGGGAAACCTTGCGAAGCACTTCCTGATCCAGCCCAGCGCCGTCGGGTCCACCCAGAGCTTCACCGCTGAGCTTGAGCAGAATGCGGCGGATCTTGAGGTTCGGATGAACGGATTGGGGCTTGGGTACCAGGGAAGTGCGTTTGCGCATGCGTCGGGCGGTACCAGCGACGAGGGCATGACACAAGCCCGTCAATATCGGCGGCTTGGATCTTCGATGTTGTCGCCGTTCGTCTGCGTCGAACCGCCTCGCAGAAACTAGGAACTAGGAAGAAGAACGCGAGCACGGAATGCAGATCGATCCTGATTTCAGGGTGCATCGTCGCTGCACGCCACGACGCCTCCGAGTGCGATCATGACGAAGAGGGCCGCCGCTCGAATGGCCACGGCCCGTCGTGAAGGGCGAATGCTTTCCTGTTCCGACATGCAAGGCTCCTTGGTGCTGGACCCTGCCCTACGGGCCAAGCACCCGGCCGTTTCAAAAAAAGTTAGAGAAGGGTTGGAAGACACACCGCCCCGGTCGTCCCGTCCTCCACGAAGGTGGCGTCGTCGGCACACGTCGTTCGCTGGTCCCACGAGCGGCAGAAGCTGCAGTCGGTGTCCGAGTTGCACCTGCGAAGACAGTAGTTCTTCCCGTCGTCCAGCTCGGCGCAGAGCGAGCCGTTCGGGCAGTCCGCATTCACCGTGCAGTCCGCCTTGCCGCAGTAGCCGCCCACCAGGGAGGTGATGCAGACCAGGTCGCCGGTGCAATCGTCGGTCGTCGCGCACGCGGCGCCGACACCACAATCGCCGGGCACGCAAACTTTGCGGTTGTTCGAGCCGCCACCGGACGAGCGGCAGATGAAGTCGGAGCTGGCCTCGCGCTGACAGAACTCGTTGTCGTCGGCCCAACCCGTCCCGCCGTCGAACGGCTGCATGTCGTCCTTCTCGCAGCTCAGGAAGCACATCATCTGGCCAGCGGACTCGAAGGGTGAGCAGACCTGCGGCAGATCGGTGTCGCATTCGCCATCAACCGCGCAGCAATCATCGTCGCTGGTGCAGGTGTGCGTGCAGTAGCCACCCTGGACGCGGTCGAGGCACATCGCTTCGCCTTCGAGCGTGCCGCCGTCGAGGGCCGGATAGCAGTCCGACGCCACTTCGCAGGTTGAGCCCGTCTGCTCCGGGCTTCCCCCTCCGCTGCCCGAGGAACCGGACGTGCCAGTGTTGTTGTTGTCGTCGTCGTCGGAGCCACAGGCGCCGAACAGACCTAGACAAGCTACCAAGGTTAGGGGAAGGGCCAGCGACAGCTTCTTCATTGGGTTCCTCCGTCGTGATTCGAGCGTACCATGACTGCGGCCAGGAGAAGCTTCGGTCCCGGGTCAGTGACGTCGGGGACTGAGAACCACCGGTACGATGACCAGCGCCGCCACCAATCCCGCCAGCACCCCAATCGTACCGAGCACGCCCATGTCCCGAAGCCCCTGGAACGAACACACACACAAGGCGGAGAATCCCGCCGCGGTGGTCAAGCCCGTCGCCATGACGTTGGGCCCTTCCCTCCGGAGAGCGAAGCTCACTCCCTGATCCGGTCCCCGCGCCCGATGCAGCAGAAACATGACCTCATCGACGGTGATGCCGAGCAGCACCGGTAGCACGAATGCGTTGTAGAGATGGATCGGGAGCGGCAACCAACGCACCAGCGCGACCACCCACAAGAGCTCGAACGCCAACACCCCCATGGCAATGAGCACGTCGCGCCCACGCCGGAGCGTGAGCAACAGGACCGCGAAGACCAACAGCGCCGACGCCCAGAGGATACGGGGCAGATCTTCACCGAGGGAGTGAGCGAGCGCGGACTCGAGTCGGGCGTAGCCGGTGATGGTCGCTTCAGGATCCGCGTCCTGAACCACACTTGTGATCGCCTGCTCTCGGCCGGGACGAGGCCGCACGTACAGAGCAGCCCACGCAGTGTTTCCGTCCTGCGCGAGGTACCGGGCTCGCAGGAGTCGGTTCGCGTCCGTCGGCTCCGAGAGAACGTCATGGACCGCCGCGCTCGGATGCTCGAACGAAGCGATTGCGGCGGAGAAAGCGGACGGCTCAAAGCCCTCTTCGGACAACATCGCCCGAAGCGCCGACGCCCGCGCGGGAAGGTTCAGCTCATTACGCGACAGCAAACGAGCGCGTTGGGTTTCGAGGCTTGGAGCGAACCGGGTGAGACCGTCGAGGGCGTCTTGGTCCGCGGCCGCGGCGTCGAGCGCCTCGAACACGTGGTCAGCGCGGGCTCTTACCCGTTCCGGATCGCTATCGCGCAGCAGGACGACCCATTGCCCGACCCCCCCGCCGAAGCGCTCGGTCACGGCTTCATGCACTTCGATGGAGGGCAGGTTTCCTGGCCGGATCCCCACGAGCTTGTCGTTGAGGGACGGAGGTCCGAGGGTGAACAGGACGGAGATTGGGACGAACACGCCGATGCCCAGGAGGATGGGAGCGGCATGGTGGCGACGCATGCGGTCGAGCCACCCGATCCACCTCGGGTTGGGGGGGGGAGGCGGGGAAGAGCGTTCGAGCCAACCGCCAATCGCCGGCGTGAGCGCGAGGATCGCCAGGGCGGTGAGGAGCTCTCCTGCCGCGCAGAGCACACCGAACTGTCGCAGCGCAGGCACGCTCGACAGAGCGAGGGTGCCGAAAGCGATCGCCGCCGTCAGGGCCGCCACGAGGGTAGGACGCGCGGTATCGCTGCGCGCGTGGGCGGCAGCTTCGGAAGGTGTCAGGCCTCGACGCCGGGCATCGAGTAGAGAGGCGTACACATGGATGCCGGTATCGAGTCCGACGCCCACCACCACCGCGAGAAAGCCGAGGGTGAGCGCGGAGACACGCTGAAATGCCAACCCCGCGGCCGCCGCAGTCCACAATGTGCCCAGGGCCAGCGGAGGCAACACCGCGACGAGCGCGCGCAACCGTCGAAAGGTCAGCGCAAAAGCGAGCGCCGCCAGCAGCGTCGACAGGACCCCGGACAACACCAGGTCGCGCCGTAGCGCCTTCTCCGTGTCCGCGGCGATGGCGTGGCCGCCGGTAAGCTCGATGCGAACGTCGGGGTAGCGCGCCCGGATGGGGTCGAGGCTACGAGCGACGGCGGTCGTGAAAGCGCGCGCTTCGTTCCCTCGCAGGACTTGTCCGTGTGCGGATAGAAGGATCAAGCGGGCGCGGCCTCCGTCGGCGACGAGTGCTCCCGAAGGTTCAGGGCCAAGAGCGTCGTGAGCGGAGGTGCGCGCAGGACCCAGTCGCACCTGCTCGAAAGGCAGCTGTCGAAGGCGCAGAGGATCGGTGCGCAGCGACGAGGACAGGCTGGCCGCGCCAGGCGCGAGAAGCAGGCGCTTGGAGTCCGCCAACCGTTCACGCATGCCCTCGGGTTCGAGTGCGGCGCGCAGCTTGGCGCGGCCTCGAGGTGCGGCCACGGTCCATGCCAGCGAAGGATCGCGAGGTACTTCGACGCGCATCCGGTCGACCGCGGCGCGAACGACTTCACACTGCCGAAGCGCCTCCACGGCTGCATCGGTGGCTTGTTGAACCCGCCCGGAATCGGCGCCGCGCACCAAGACCAGCGCGAGGTCGCCTCGGCCGAAGACACGCACGTAGTCGCGAAGCGCCGCGCCTTCGCCAGCCTCGGGCAGCAAGTCCGCCACATCCGGGGAGAGTTGGAGCCGCGTAACCAACGCCAAAGCCATGAGCGTGGCTAGCAACGCAGCCAGGACCGGAGCGTGGCGACGGAGCCGCATCGCGAACGGCACTCAGTTCACCGAACAACAAACTGTCACTGGACCGGCGGCCGTCAGGTTGCCCGTCGGATCGCCGCCCTCCGGCGAGCAGGTTGCGTTGACGCTCGACACCCAGGACTCGAGGGAAAACGTCTCGAACGTTGGATGCACGGGCACCGCCACGCATGCGGTGGAAATGACATCACCCACACCCGGACAACCGCCGGAAGGGTCCTCAACACTGATCTCGCTGCCGCCGCAGTTGCCGGACGGGGGACTGCAGGAGCACGCCGTGCAGGTTCGCCCGTCATCGATGTTCTTGTAGATGACGGTGCGATCTCCGAAGGCGGCGGGACAGGCCTGGGACCCTTCGCGGACGACACAAACCGAGCCGTCGTTCGTCGGCGGAGCGCAGACTTCGTCGCTGGCGCAACCGGCGCGAAGCACGATCGCCCGGCACGCGCGTGCGGGGACTTCCCAAATGGGATCGGGGAAAGACTCCGTCCCGGAGGACACGGGGTTACAGTCCCCCGACGTCACGGAGAATCCCGACGTCGCGCGTACCGACTGTGGGCCAAACGATTGCATGCCGACGTTGATGCAGGTTCCGTCGGCGGAGAGCACGTCGGCCTGCGTGTTGCCGACACAACCCGGTTGATCGTAGAACAGCACATCCATCCCGCAGACAGCGTTGGCGGAGGGGTCGCAGTTGCAGGACGGACACGTCGCGCCGGGCGGAGCAATCGGGTTGATGCCGCCATTTGCCTGTTCGACTGTCCATGGTGCCGAGCAGGGCTCAGGAGGGTCTTTGTCCGTTTGCAGAGCGACAGGGCCGTCCCATCCGTTCGGGATCTCGACGCAGGCGTAGCCGAGCTGCGCACAATCTGTGTCGGCGCAGTCAGTCAAGCCGTCGAGGTCATCGTCCACGCCGTTCAAGCAGTCTTCGGCGCCACTTCCACCGGTACCGCCCGTGCTGCCCCCCGTGCCGCCGGTGCTACCCCCCGTGCCGCCGGTACCCCCTGTGCCGCCAGTGCTGCCTCCAGTGCCCGATTCTCCCCCAGCTCCACCCGTACCTGCGGTGCCCCCGGTGCCGCCTGTGCTGCCTCCGGTGCCCGCGGCATCCTGCTCCGTGCCGCCCGCTCCACCGTAGAACGGGTCCTGCGCAAACGGCGCATCGAAGTCGATGGTGCACCCGGCCGGCAGAGCGGACACGCACAGGACAAAGATGAGCGATGCGGTCGTGTTTGTCCGAGACATGGCAGCGAGCTCTTTCGTCCGAGGATTCCGGAGCCGACAGTGTATCGCGGACGTGCGCGTCGCGGTCACCGAATCAATCGTCGCGATTGAGGTCTGGGGGCGTTTGGGTCGTGATCACTGATCGCCGCGGCCGGAGTAGTTCGGTGCTTCTTCGGTGATGATGACGTCATGCACGTGAGACTCGCGCAGACCTTGTCCGGTGATGCGGATGAACTTCGCCTTGCTGCGCAGCTCATCGATGGTGTGGCAACCGGTGTAGCCCATGCCGGAACGCAGGCCGCCCACGAGTTGGTAGAGGATGGTGCTGAGCGTCCCTCGGTACGGGACACGGCCCTCGATGCCCTCGGGCACGAGCTTGTCGTCGGCGGTGCCGCCCTGCCCGTATCGGTCGCGTGAGCCTTTGCGCATGGCACCGAGCGAGCCCATGCCGCGGTAGCTCTTGTAGCTACGGCCCTGGAACAGCACGAGCTGGCCGGGCGCCTCGTCGGTGCCCGCGAACAGCGATCCGATCATCACGCAGCTCGCACCGGCGGCGATGGCCTTGGTCACCTCGCCGGAGTACTTGATGCCGCCGTCAGCGATGATCGCCACGCCGTGCTTGTCGCCAACACGAGCGCAATCGTCGATGGCCGTGATCTGGGGCACACCGATGCCAGCAACCACGCGCGTGGTGCAGATGGACCCGGGACCGATGCCGACCTTCACCGCGTCGGCGCCAGCGTCGATGAGCGCCTGGGTGGCGTCGGCCGTGGCGATGTTGCCGGCGATGATGTCGACGTTGGGGAACCGCTTCTTGCAGTCGATGACGGCATCGATGACGCCCTTGGAGTGACCGTGGGCGGTGTCCACGACGATGACGTCGACGCCGGCGGCGACGAGGGCTTCGGCGCGCTCGAGTCGATCGGGGCCGGGGCCGATGGCCGCGCCGACCAGGAGCCGTCCGAGGCTGTCCTTGCTCGCGTTCGGATTGCGCTCGGCATGCATCAGGTCCTTGATGGTGATGAGGCCGAGCAGCTTGTCGCCCTCGACGACGAGCAACTTTTCAATGCGATGCTGGTGAAGCAGGTCCCGGGCGTCTTCGGCGGCGACGCCCATCGGAACGGTGACCAGATCGCGGGTCATCAGGGCGCTGACGGGTTGTTCGAGACGACGTTCGAAGCGGATGTCGCGGGCGGTGAGGATGCCAACGGGTTTTCCGTTCTCGACGACGGGGACGCCGGAGATGTCGTGTTCGCGCATGAGCTCGAGCACGTCGCACAGGGGTTGGTCGGGGCGGGCGGTGACCGGGTCGACGATCATGCCGCTCTCGGCGCGTTTGACTTTCTCGACCTCGCGAGCCTGCATCGCGGGGGGAAGGTTCTTGTGGATGATGCCGATGCCACCCTCGCGGGCGATGGCGATGGCGCAGCGGGCTTCGGTCACGGAGTCCATCGCAGCGCTCATGATGGGCAAGTTGAGGCTGATGCGATCGGTCAGCCGCGTGCGGACGTCCACCTCGGTGGGCAGCACGTCGCTGTAGGCGGGCACGAGCAGGACATCGTCGAAGGTCAGGGCTTCACGGATGGGGGAATCGAGCATGGCGCACCTCGCGGCGGCTCATAGCACAGGCGAAGGGGGGAGTCGGCGGTGTGGGGCGGCGGACTCCCCCAATTCAACGATTCGACATCATAATTCGGGCTATCGCCGCCAGCGCGAACAACGCCGCGAACAACAAGCCCGCCCGGATCGGGTCTTGGTACCAGGGAGGGCGCGGAGGCTCAGACAAGCTTGCTGACCGCCTTTCGGACGCGACGCAGCAAGGCGAGCACACGCTTGAGGTGATTGCGGGCCTCCTCGGCGGAAGGGAATCGTTCGTTCGGATCGCGCGCCAGCCCGAGCGCGAAGAACTCCTCGAGTTTCTTGGGCCACATCAGGCCGGTGGCCTCTTCGAGGGTGGGCGGAGGCCGCTCGAGCTTCAGTCCGGCGACCATACGTGCGCTCAGCCCCTCGAAGGGCAGTCGACCGGTGAGGGAACGAAACGCAACCGAGGCCACGCCGTACACATCGGCCCGCTCGTCCACCCGCGCGGCTCCTCGCACTTGTTCCGGCGCCATGTACGCAAAGGAGCCGACGGTCCCATCGTAGGCGGTCAGGGAAGGCTCTTCGTTGGCGCGGACGGTCTGCAACACCTTCGACACGCCGAAGTCCAGGATGACCGCGCGCTCATGCGTCTTGCCGGAAGGCTTGATGAAGATGTTGCCCGGCTTGAGGTCACGGTGCAGCACCTGGGCCGCATGTGCATCCGAGATGCCCTGCAGAACGTCGAGCATCAAGGGCGCCAGCTCGTCGAAGGGCAGATAGAGCTCGCGACGAAGGCGGTCGGCCAACGACTCGCCCTCGAGCAACTCGAACACCAGGAACAGGGAACCGTCGGCGGTGAACCCTTGGTCGAGCAAGGCGCACACGTACGGACTCCGGATCCTTGCAGCGGCTTCGGCCTCTCGCTCGAACCGACGCTTGATGTCCTTGCGTCGTGCAGCGCGTTCGAGAAGGACCTTGATGGCGACGGGGTGGCGACCCTCCAGGGACTCGGCGGCCCAGACTTCACCCATTCCGCCTCGTCCGAGCAATTCTGTGACCTGGTAGCGGTCGTCGAGCCGTTCACCTGCCGAAAGCAACACGTTGGATGCGAAGATGACACACAAAGGGGCTGGAGGGCCAGAACCACGGGGACGGGAGAAAGGCGGACTGGCGTCGGGGTGACGATCGGTAACCGGTGCCTACGGCGCCGGTCTGAATTGGTCGATCGCGACCCTTAGGGTCGCGCTACCAATGAACGGTCGATCGTCGTTCAGTGGATCGACATTTTCGCTGAGGTTCCGAGGTGCACCACGGGGGAAAACGCCCGGTTGGACGGTCGGAGCGACGGCGAGATGGAAGAGCTTTGGATCCGGCCACAGGATCGGTAAGCTCCCGAATTGAGATGGCTAGGACAGAAAGAGACGTCGAGGCGTATCTCCAGGCATTGGGCAAGTCATTCGACAGGCTCGAGGACGGGACGTACGTCGTTCACCGGGGGGAAGAGGCACCGACCGCGTTGCGGATTCAGGGTGCGCTGTTGGTAGCGAGGTTGTTCATCGGCGATGCGCCGAGGGGCAAGCCCGAGACGGAAGCCAACGTGTACCGTCGCTTGCTGCAGCTCAACGCTTCGGAGCTCGTGTACAGCTCGTACGGGCTGGAGAATGGGCACATCGTCTTGTCCGCGGCGCTCGAGTTGGAGAACCTGGATCTGAACGAGCTCGAAGCGGTGCTAGGGGACATCGACCTCGCGCTCGCGCGACACTTGGCCGAGTTGCGGGACCTCTGCAAAGACGCCTGATAGGGCGAGACACCGAACTAGGGAGCCGACGTATGGGAATCTTCGCCCGCCTGGCACAGCTCATTAAGTCCAACATCAACGATCTGATCAGCCGCTCCGAAGATCCGGAGAAGATGCTCAATCAGATCGTCATCGACATGAACAACCAGTTGGCGGAGGCGACCAAGCAGGTCGCTGTCGCCATCGCCGACGAGAAGCGGCTCGCCAAGCTGGTCGAGCAGGAAGCGGCGAATGCGGCCGAGTGGAAGCGCCGTGCCGAAATGGCGATTCGCGCTGGCAACGATGCGCTGGCACGCGAGGCGCTCACGCGCCGCAAGGAGCACGAGCTGCTTCGCAGTGGGTACGAGCAGCAGTGGGACAAGCAGAAGGCTGCCACGGACCAGCTCAAAAGAGCCCTGCGCATGCTCAACTCCAAGATCGAGGAGGCCAAGCGCAAGAAGAACCTCCTCATCGCGCAGAAGCAGCGGGCTGAGGCGCAGAAGGCCATCCACGAGGCCATGGGCGGTCTTCGCGACACGAGCGCATTCGAGACCTTCGACCGCATGGCCGATCAGATCAACAAGATGGAGGCCGAAGCGGAAGCGTCGGCAGAGCTCGCCGAGGAGTATTCGGGCGACGTTCTCAAGTCCAAGTTCGACGAGCTCGAGCAGACGGCAGGAGCGGACATGGAACTGCTCGAGCTCAAGCGCGAGATGGGACTCGAGGAGCCGGCTCCCGAGCAACCTGCACAGGTACGCGTAGAACCTGCCGCACCGGCGCCCGCACCTGCGCAGCGCAGCGCAGAGGAGCTGGAGCAGGATGAGCTCGCCGCCGCACTCGCTGAGCTCGAAGCAGAGGAACAGGCAGCTCAACAGAGGATGAAGCGGTGAAGACCCCGACGCTCCCCCCGAGGAGCGCCGAGACCGAATGCCTGAAGTGTCCACACGCATCTGAGGTCCGGCAGCTCGCCGCCGATCTCGGCGCGGACCTCGAACGTGGCCTGTCGACGGAGGAGGCGAAGCGCCGGCTGGACAAGTACGGCCCCAACCGGCTCCCTGACCCGCCCAAGAAGAGCAAGCTCCTTCAGTTTGTCAGCCAGTTCAGCGACCCGCTCGTGCTGACCCTCCTGGCCGCCGCGATCATCGCTTCGATCGTCGGATTGTCGTCCACCGAAGGCGCGTGGCTGAGTCGCTTTGGCGATGCGATCGCCATCATGCTCATCGTCGTCATCAACGCCTTTCTCGGGTACTTCCAGGAGCAACGAGCAGAGGCCGCCCTCGACGCCCTGCAGAAGATGACGGCTCCCTCCGCGCGCGTGCGCCGCGACGACAAGGTCGTTGTGCTGCCCGCGAGTGAGCTCGTCCCGGGTGACTTGCTCGAGCTCGACACGGGCGACGCGATCCCTGCCGACGCCCGCCTGGTTCGCACCATCAACTTCGCCACGGAAGAGGCGATGCTCACGGGCGAGAGTACCGCTTCGGCCAAAGACGCCGAGGCGATCGTCGAGAAGGTCGCGCCCATCTCCGACCGCGAAACCATGATCTTCATGGGCACGGCGATCGTGCGTGGCAAAGGTCGAGCTATCGTCGTGGGCACGGGTGTCGAGACCGAGCTCGGACGGATCGGCCAGATGATCCAGGGAGCGTCCGACGAGAAGACGCCCCTGGAGGCGAGGCTCGACCACTTCGGCAAACGCATCCTTTGGGCCTGCCTGGTCATCTCGGGACTGTTGTTCGCCTGGGGCATGGGCCGCGGCGACGAGCGCGGATGGAGTGTGCTGCTGCTCGAAGCCGTCAGCCTCGCGGTCGCCGCCATCCCGGAAGGTTTGCCCGCCATCACCACCATCACGCTCGCCTTGGGTATGCAGCGCATGGCCAAGCACGGCGCGATCGTGCGTCGTCTGCCCGCGGTCGAAACCCTCGGCGCAGCCACGGTGATCTGCTCCGACAAGACCGGCACCCTTACCCAGAACCAAATGACCGTCCGAGCCGTGTGGGCTGGCGGCAAGTGCTTCCGCGTCACCGGACGCGGCTACGCTCCCGAGGGCACATTCGAGACCGAGGACGGCGCGACGGTCGATACGAGCGAGCTGCCGGCACCCATCACCTACCTGCTGTCCACGGCCGCGCTCTGCAACAACGCCACGCTCGTACACGACGACGAGGAGGGGTGGAAGGTCCTGGGCGACCCGACCGAGGGCGCCTTGCTCACCCTCGCGGCCAAGGGCGACCTGCCGCAAGAGTCGGTCGCGGCCAACCACCAGGTCGTCGACGAGGTGCCTTTCGATTCGGATCGCAAGCGAATGACCGTCATCACGCTCGATGCCGCGGGCCGCCGCGTCGCCCACGTCAAGGGCAGCATCGACGTGCTGCTTCCTCGATGCGTGAAGTACGCGGCGATGCACGGCGTGCTTGCGCTCGACGACGCGACCCGTGAACAGATCCAGGCCCAGGCCGACAAGCTGAGCGGTGACGCCTTGCGCGTGCTCGCCATCGCGCGACGGGTCAGCCCTGAGGAGGATCCCGAGCAGAAGCTCACGTTCCTTGGGCTCGTCGGAATGATCGACCCGCCCCGGGAAGGGGTGAAGGAAGCCATCGAAACGTGCCGCCGTGCCGGTGTGCGTGCGGTCATGATCACCGGTGACCACAAGCTCACCGCGGTGGCCATCGCCAAGGAGCTCGAGCTCTGGCAAGACGGCGATGAAGCGCTCACCGGCGTCGAGCTCGCGACCATGAGCTCGGACGAGCTCCGACATCGCGTCGAGAACGTACGCGTCTTCGCTCGCACCACCGCGGAGCAGAAGCTGCAAATCGTCAAGGCCTACAAGGCGCTTGGGCACGTGGTCGCCATGACCGGCGACGGTGTCAACGACGCACCGGCGTTGCGGGAAGCCCACATCGGCGTCGCGATGGGCCGCAGCGGCACCGATGTCGCCCGTCAGGCTTCCGACATGGTGTTGGCGGACGACAACTTCGCGACAATCGTGGAGGCGGTGCGAGAAGGCCGGGCCATCTACCACAACATTCAGAAGTTCATCTTCTTCTTGCTGTCGTCGAATGCTGGGTTGGTGGTCGCCGTCTTCAGCGTGGCGTTCTTCAAGGCCTGGCCGCCGCTTACGCCGCTCATGATCTTGTGGATCAACCTGGTGACCAACGGGCTGCCGGCGTTGGCGCTCGGCGTGGATCCGCCTGACCCCATGCAGATGCAGGAGCCCCCGAGAAAGCCTTCGGCCGGACTGTTGGGCCGCCGGGAGTATACGAACATCGTGTTGGTGGGCCTGTTCATGGGCGCCATGGCCCTGGCACTGTACTTCCGAGCGGACGATGGCTCCGGGTCCAGTGAGCTCATCAAGCTCGCGCGCGACAACGCGTTCACCCTGCTGGCGCTTTCGCCCCTCATTCACGCGTTCAGCTGCCGGAGTGCAACCAAGTCGGTCTTGTCGTCGCGCCCGGTGATCGCGTTGGCGTTGGTGGGTGCGGTGGCCGTCAGCACGTGCATCCACTTGGTGGCGGTGTTGGTCCCGGCTCTACAACCCGTGTTCAAGACCCACGCGATGTCGTGGGGCGAGTGGCTGATCGTGTTGTTGCTTTCCGCGGCCATCATTCCGGTGATGGAGATCATCAAGGCGATCACACGGGTGGTGCAGAAGACCCGCGCGGCGTAGCCGAGCTTGACCAGAGGCAGAGATTTCACCACGGAGGAACGGAGGCACGGAGGGCTTTGATTGTTGGTGCAGCAAGAGGACCCACAGCCCACCGCTGAAGGTTGATCGTGTCCTCGACACGCCCCGCGCCGCGCTACGGAGCGGAATCGAATACGACCCGAAGCTTCCCAATCTTCTTGAAGTCGAACAGCTCTTGATAACGTTGAGTTGATCTTGCGTCCCACCTCTGCTCTGCTCACCTTCCCCCGAAGCGGGGGAAGGCCGGGATGGGGGCCTTGACAGATACCCACTGTCTTCCCTCGGTTTTCATGTCCGG
>Ga0180009_10001630_pt1 | contig 27267 bp, 19 predicted proteins | sample OS_PC_MetaG_FD_123537 | JGI IMG/M metagenome (GOLD analysis project Ga0180009, IMG submission 123537) | Groundwater microbial communities from the Aspo Hard Rock Laboratory (HRL) deep subsurface site, Sweden - OS_PC_MetaG | ecosystem: Environmental > Aquatic > Deep subsurface > Groundwater... | reverse complement strand
GGTGGGCCGGGCCAGGATGGCGCACTTGACCGACGGCTGGTCCCAGCCCTCGCAGAGTACTCCCACGTTTGAGACCACCGGGGTATCGCCGGCCTCGAGGCGGCCGAGGATCGCGTCCCGCTCCTCTAGTGGCGTAGTGCCGTCCAGATGTTCCGCGATCACACCGGCCTGGCGGAACTGCTCGGCGATGTGCTGCGAGTGCCGTACCGACACCGCGAATGCCACCGTACGGAGCTCGGCAGCGTGTCGTTGCCAGTGCTCCACGATGTTGCCCACGAGGTGCTTGCGGTCCACCGCCTCGGCCAGCTCGGACTCGTGGTAGTCCCCGCGCCGGACCCGCACGGACGACAGGTCCGGTAGCCGGTCCTGGGGCACGGTGAATACCCGCGGTTCCACAAGATACCCCTGCTGGATCAACTCCCCGGGCGAGGAGACGGCGACCAGGTCATCGTACATGTCGCCGAGGCCCCGGCCGTCCGCCCGATAGGGGGTGGCGGTCAGGCCCAGGTGGATCGCGTCGGGGTAGTGTGCTGCGAGGTTGCGATAGGACCGCGCCAGCGCGCGGTGGCACTCGTCGATGAACACCACATCGGCGCGCGGCTTCGGCCGATTGCGCAGCGTGTCGATGCTTGCGACCTGGACCCGGGCCCCGGGGCGGCGACGTGGATCTCGCGCCATGATGACCCCCACATCAGCTTCGGGCAGCCCCATCTGGACCAAGCGGCCGTAGGCCTGGTTGATCAGCTCCCGCCGGTGGGCCAGAAACAGGCTCCGGCGCCCCTTGCTCGCCGCGCGGCAAATCAGGTGCCCAGCGACGGTGGTCTTCCCACTCCCCGTGGCGGCCGCGATGAGGACCCGCCGCGCGCCCAGGCGCAGAAGCTCCCGCAGACGCACAACGGCCTGCTTCTGATAGGGCCGGAGGCGCACCCGCCCCGCGCCGCCCACAAGACGGTCTTGCTCGGTCATGCGTAGGTCCGATGTCCCTGGCAGGCCCCTCGCCCGCGCCCGACCCCCGAGTCTGGGTCCAGTGCCGCGAGCGAGGGGCAACCAGCTCTATGCGAAGGGATCGATCTCGCCCGCGGGGGCCGAAGCTGCCGCCTGTGCGTACTTCGCCTCCAGCTGCCCCAGCAGCGCGAAGGCGGCCGGCTCGTCGCTGGCCGCGAGGTCACGCACCCGGCCGATGCCAAACCGCCCGAGGAAGGCGTCCACATCCGACCGAGGCAGCGCCTTGAGCCGGGCGACGAGCGGTGCCACAGCCTCCGTGGCGATGCACGAGGCCCCGGCCGGAGCGCCCCCCTCCGCGCCCCCCTCGTCCCCGCGACCTATCCCAGCCAGGTCGTTCAGCTCCGTCGCGTCGATCCGCGCCTTCATCTCGGGGTCGATCTTGCCCTCGGGCAGCACGCTGTAGCGCGTCTTGGCGTTGCCCGCCTCGCCGTGGCGCTCGATCTCGAACATCCAGGTGTCGAGGCCGTACTTGTCGCGCAGCTTCAGGATGTCCCGGAACACCCGCGTGCCGGTCTCGTAGACCTTCATGACGCCCTCGCCCGGCACGAAGAAGTTCAGCATCACCCGCAGGCTCGGCTTCTTCCCCCCGACGCAGTGCGGGCAACCCTCGCCGGTGCACGCCGCGTAGCCCTCTCCGGTCCAGTGCACCTCCCGGGCGTGGGGCTCGCCGCAGAAGGCACCCACCACCTTGTCTCCATTGTTGGCCAGCCGGACGAAGATCCCCCCCTGGTTGGCATGCTTCTCACTCAGGTTCTCGGCGTAGTCCCAGGCGTTGTTCATCGTATCGCTCCTCCTTGTCGGTTGCTGTCGTCGCTCTCACTCCCGCGGCGCTCAATTCGCCGTGCGAGTTTTGGTGCTCCTATAGAGGCAATGCCCCCCTGGTCCGATTCGGGGACACTCCGCTCGGCGACCATGGCGCGCAGGCGAGCCAACGCGCGACTGTGCCGCCGCTTGATCCGCTCGTAGATCCGCCGCTTTTCCACCGCCGGCATCCCCCGCGAAAAAAGTCGCGAGAAATTTGCCACCGTCTCGCCGCGCACCAGCGTTGTGATGAGCAGCTCCACATCCTCGGGGTTGAGCCCATCGCCGATCAGCTCGGTCAGAAACCGCAGCTTCGCAGCCTGGTCCCTCTCGTTGCGTGGCGCCCGGATAGGACGCCGCGTCCCAGGCCACAAGCTGGCCCGCTCGCACGCCATCTCCTCAGGGTCACCGAGCTCGAACTGCTGCTGCTCCAGGTCCAGCAGTCCCGCCGTGTCCCGCAGATAGAGCCGGTCCTGCCGCCCCTGCTCCTTTCTGAGCAACCGGAACAGCCGCTTCCGGGTCTTGCTCCGCAGCCGGACACAGGTCCGGTCCCGCTTTGGCTCCATGGGGATCCGCTCCAGCACCTCCAGAAAGCAAGCCACCACCTGCTGGTCGAGCTCCTCCGGCGACATCGCGTCACTCACCGTGCGCACCCGAAGCCGCAGCAGCATCGGGTAGTACGCGACCACCAGCACCGCCGACCACAGCGGGTGCGGCCGCCGCTGATGCTCCACCACCAGCGCCCGGGTGATCGCCTCCCGCTCCCAATACCGCTGCTGGCTTTCATCACTGAGCACCGCCAGCACCGACGCCACATCCTCATGGTGCGCCAGCACCGAGTGATACCCCTTGGCCTCGTCGAATCTCCTCCGATACGCCTCCCCAAGCGCCTCAATCCTCAGTGCGTTGGTCATGCTCTTCAGGTCCATGCTTCCCTCGCTGCGAGCCGCCCTCGAGCCGGCCCGTCTGCCTGTCATCGCGTTTTCGTCACGTTCAATGCGAGGCAGCTTGACCGCACAAGCGGCAGAAACCTAGGACGCCAGGTGGACGCAAGGTGGACCGGAATGGGAGGCGGTTCCGGTCCGATCGGGCGAGGTTCCGGTCCGATCGGGTCCAATCAGGGACTATCTACGGAACCCTAAGAAATCAGGTGGGTGGACAGAACCTACATTGCACCACGAGTCATCTCGCGGTCAGCCCGAGGAGTTTTCGTCGTGCGTCCGAGGATTCCGGGCACTGTGCCAACAGTTGATTGGTCTCGTGCTCGAACTCAGCAGCCGCGTGGCCTGATTGAATGATCGCCAGCCTCTGCACTAGATCGTCAAGGACCAGCCACTCATCGTCGGAGATCAACTCCTCGTCGCGACGGTTGCGAGATCTGCAGTAATAGTCCGGGTCGCCGCCGCATCGCACGTACACATCTATGGCTTCTTGGGAAACGCTCATTCAACAACCGTGCCGGCAGCGAGGGGATGCTCTTCTGCAACATGCTGAAGGATCACAAGACGGATAGAAAGCCAAGAGCATCGCAAGTAGATGATTCACAGGTCTCGAATCCGGACGCTGTCACCGTGCGCCAGAGCTTCGTCAACGAAGACTTTCATAGCGTGTCCGGCAACGGCCTGGCTAACGAGGTTGTCGAGAAAGTAGAATCCGTCGCTCTCGACCTTGTAGTTGTAGATTTCGGTCATCTGCGGGCTAATTGGTGAGGGGAGCTTTCGCAGGACGCCGGATGGATCGTATCCCTCAGGCATCTGCCACTCGATTTTGTATTCCAGTCCCATGTTGCTCTCCTGCGAAACGCACCAGTAAGGGTCTGCCTGACGGTTTACAGCTACGCCTGCGCCGTAGGCAGGTGGCTAGCTCTGTTTCCGATTCAGTTCCCAGTTGTCCTCCGCCTTTAATTACCGATCTGGCCTTGCTCTCGGTGTCAGGTGCAGTAGCGGGTTAGGCGACACCTACGTCGGACGGCGATTGCCCGGTGGAATGTTCTCTCCGGTATACTTGCCAGGGCGAGTCGTTGCGGTCGGTGCCCACCCAACCTTGTTCTCGAAACTCTCGTAGCTGACGGGTGAGACGTGCTCGTACTCCTCCCCCGTCTTCAGTGAGTACGCGGCTTCGGGCAGGGACAACAGAGCCTCAAACTCCATGTCTTGCGGCATTTCGTCTGGATTGGCTAGAACCGACTCGTATATTTCACGACCATTTGCCACCGCTACGCACCGACTGTACAGGAAATCATCGGCGGAGATGTAGTCATCGCCGTCGTCGGGATCGAGTTCTCCCGCATAGCATGCTCGACAATGTTCTCTGGTATCAATCGCGTGCAGCTTCTCAGAAAGGATGTTGTCGAACTCAAAGATCGCGTTCACATCGAGCGCAGCGAGCGCCTGGATGGCTGGCTCCAGTACTGCGTCGTCGTCCCCACTTTGGTCCCAATCGAACCGTTCAATGATTCGCCAGAATGTTTTCTCGTCCATATGTTGTGTCGCCTATCGGTTGGTGAATCAGCGGTGTCGAGGATCTGTCGCCTCATCGCATGCATCGCACTGCTCACGGCGTGTCTGCGCGGTTTTCCCTCCGCAATCAAGCTTCGTATTGGACCTGCAGATATGGCGGCACAGCGCCTCCGCGGATCCAGTCTCATTTCCGTTCAGGCATTTTGCCTATCTGCTCAAGTGCAGCACAGAACCTATGTGAAATCAAGTAAGTGGATGTGTCGACTGCGCCAGGTCATGAGCCTTCATCTCGTGGACAGAACGCTGGATTGATCCGTCGGGCGAATACCCCGTGGTACCGAGAGCTCCGCATCTCGATGCCTACGACCAACGCGGTTATCGGGAGCTGGATGGCGCAGAACACCCACCAAACAAGCAGCTTGCGTGGGTCTCCATCCGAGGGGAGCAGCCAACCACAGATGTGGATCACGAAGCTCGCTCCCCAGGCGAGTTCCAGGCTGCGTCTCACCCTGAACACGTTGCAGAACAGGAAGAAGTGGCCCACGAGAAACGGGACCAGAACGGCCAGGCTGCCGATGTGCTCATTAGCGATCCAGGTCACTACCGCCGCGACGACAATCACCACCCCATCCGTGAGCGAAAACCTCAGTCCCCACCCCTTGTCGAGTGCCGGCATTAAGCGGACACCCGAAATCTTCGTGCCAGTTCTCGTGAGGCAGCGAATCGGTTCTCCGGACGCGGGGAGCCGGTGTCCAGCGCTGTGGCAAGAGGTGGCGCGACCATCACCCAACACAACGGATGAGAGGCCGCCAGTATTTCGAGTGATACATCGAGAACGGGTTTACGTGGCTTGAGCAGTTGGCTCGGCCGTGTCCTCGATCCACACAGGAGCGACGCCGGGCTCGAGGCGGTAACTGCCGTGACCGTCGTTTTCGATCCAGCCGTTGTCGCTGGGGCTGGGGTACGGTGACAAGAACTTTCGCAGCCGGCTCAGGGCGCGGTGTGGACTGGACGCGAAGCCGAGCTCTGAGATGTGCATCCAGCCGTCGGAGCTCTCCTGCCGTTGGGCGGCCAGGCGCTCGAGTAGTTGGTAGGCTTGGTTGGGGAGCCACATCTCGCGACCGTCGATGAGGAGGAGGTAGCGGCGATTTCGGCAGGTGCCGATGAACCGGATGGAGTGCTTTCTCACCGCAGCCGGCTTTCTGGGGCCGTACTGAGGAGTGGGCTCCGCTGCACGGCTGGCTGTAGTGGCCTGGGATGATGGTGCCGCTTGCTCTGGTGGTTGCTCGACGAGGCTGCCTGCGCCCTCGTCGTCATCGTTGAGGTGGGCGTACAGCCGCTCGGCGAGCTTCTGGCTGCCCAGCGCCAGCTCCAGGTCTTCCAGTTCCGCCTGCTTGAGGGAATGCACATCTCCGAGCCCCGCGTCGGCCAGGCGGCGCAGGTGCACCCGGCCCAGGCCTCGCACTTCGAGGCGTGCGATGGGGATGAGGTCCTCCTGTATCCCTTTGCCGATGCGGTGCGCGAGGTTGCGCAACTCCTCCTGGTGGGCCTTGCTCCAGGCCAGGGCGCCGGCGACCTGGGCGAGCGCCTCGGCGAGCCAGGCGAGCTCGTCGGCGACGCGGCGGATGGCGCCGGCCCAGACGACGAAGGTCTGCTCGAGCTCGGGGGACGGGGTCTCGTCCATCCAGGCGTCGAGGAGGAGGACCTTCTTGACGCGCTTGCCGGCCTCGTAGTCCAGGGCGAAGCGGCGCTCGCGGATGGCACTGATCACGGGACGGTCGAGCAGACCCCGCTGCTGGGCAGCGTGAAGCAGGCGGCCTCGGTAACGGCGGTTGGCCGCCTCGCGCTTCCCGAGGGGGATGTAGCAGCGGTCGCCGTCCGGCGTGTAGGCCAGGGCGGTGAGCACGTCGAGGGGCGCGATGGTGAGATCCTCGGTTGCGCGGAGCCAGCGCGCCAGGGCCGCGGCGGTGCCGATGCTCAGGCCCGTACCGGCGCAGACGGATCCAAGGGGGGTCGGTTTCAGTCGCAGTGCCCCTCCGTCCTCACAGAGCTCCTCGAGCAGACCAGCCGCCCGACACTCCTCGATGGCCTTGGCCAGATCGCTCCGGAGCTCGTCCTGGCTGAGCTCGAGCCGCCACTCGGTCTGGCCGGTGAAGCTCCGCATGAGCAGCTTCGCGGCCTCGTCGGCGGAGGTGGCCAGGCCCGAGACGAGCAGGTCGAGCAGGTGCACGGCAAGGGGAGTGTCCTTCAGCGTGGGCACGATGGCCTCGAAGTCCGCGTCCACGAACACGTCCATCCAGGTCTTGGCCTCGAAGGGCGAGTTGGTCACGAGCAGGGAGCGGCCGAACCCCTCGGTCAGCGCGTAGCGCCCGGCGCGGCCGCTCATGTTCTCGTACTCGCTCTTGCTGAGCGGTGCCGGGGACCAGCTCCGGTAGCGATCCAGGTAGACCCACTTGTCCGCGGGCAGGATGACGTTGCGTGCGGGCAGGTTCATGCCCATGGCCAGGGTCGGCGTGGCGCAGACCACCCGGACGTCGCCAGCCGCGAAGAGGCGCTCCACCAGGGCGCGTTCCTCGGGCGCGAGATCGGCGTTGTGGAAGGCCACGCTGGTCTCCAGGGCAGCACGCAGGTGCCGGCTGGCGATGGTCTCCTCGTGCTCAGTGAGCGCCTGCAGGCCGGCCTCCACCACGGGCAGCCGCAACCGCTCGGCGAGCTGGAGGGCCGTGCCCACGCTCGAGGCGCGGGTCTTCTCGAACACCAGCACCTGCTCGCCCTGGGCCACGAGGTGCTCTACCGCGGCCAGCTTCACCTCGTGGGGGGGCGTGTCCTCGCCCAGGTCCGGGAAGGGCTCGCTGCCCAACAGGCCGCTGTTGTGCTCCCGGTACCGGAACTCCCCGCGGCAAAGCACTCCCTTGCGCAGCTCCACCGGCCGCACGCGGTCCACGAGCAGGTCGGCCTCCAGCCACTCGGCGAGCGCCTCCGCGCGCCCCAGCACCGCGGACAGGCCCACCAGCCGCGGCCGCCGGGTGGCGGTGATCAGCTTGGTCAGCAGCAGCTCCAGCGCCGGCCCCCGCCCCGGATCGGTGATGAGCTGCAGCTCGTCTACCACCACCAGCCCGGTACGCTCCACCAGGGCCGGGCGGCTCACCAGGAAGCTCTGCAACTTCTCGTAGACCACCACCGCGATGCCGAATCGCATGGCAGCGAGGTCCTCGTCGAACTCGTGGTGATCCCGGGACGAGACGATCACCCGGATGCCCACCGGCGCATATCGCTTCCGCAGCTCCTGGTACTTCTCCTCGGCCAGGGCCTTGAGCGGCACCAGGTAGAACACCTTGCGGTTCTGGCGCGCCGCCTGCACCGCTGCCATCTCCCCCACGAAGGTCTTGCCCGAGCTCGTAGGCGAAAAGACAATCAGGTTCCGCGACCCCAGCAGCCCAAACTCCTTCACCGCCCGCTCCTGCACCGGCAACAGCCGCTCGCCCACCGTGCGTCGCCAGATGTCGATCACCTCCCGGTCGACGTTCAACGCCTCCAGGTGCTCAATCTTCATCGCCTCGGCGTTGGCTCTCTTCTCCACGGTGCTCACAGCTTGGTGCTCCTTTCATCTGTGGAGTCGAGTATTGATCCCAAGTGGGACATAACTGGACCAACATGGCGCCGCGTCGACGTTGAAAGGCCGCAGTTGGAAATGCTTGTTATGTACATTATGCGTTCCCGTGTTACTGGTTTTTAGCGCAGCCTATAAAAGCACTATTGAGTTGACTTGGTCACAAGATGATGGTGTCCTGGTGACGATCGAACGTTGTACCAGGCTGGTGCAACAGGTTGTTAAATAAGGCGTATTCATGCATCGTGGGGCGAGGAGCGCGATGCGCGCCCATGGCGGCATTGAGCAGATAAGTGCATGTAGTTGCGCCTGCATATTGGCGCTTATTAGTGCTTGGCCAGAGCCAGAGGGTGCTCTATACGGTCCGACGAGGAACCAATGACTGAATCAGACGGTCCCAGGCCCTTGACTCGTGCTGCCCAATACGTGCGCATGTCCACGGAGCATCAGCAGTACTCCACCGAGAACCAGCAGGATGTGCTCATCGAGTACGCCGAGAAACACAGCCTGGAGATCGTGCGCACTTATGCGGACGAGGGGAAGAGTGGGCTGAACCTCGCGGGACGGTCCTCTTTGCAGAAGCTGCTGGAGGATGTGCAGGCTGGTAGCGCCGACTTCGAGTGCATCCTGGTCTACGACGTGAGCCGCTGGGGCCGGTTCCAGGACGCCGACGAGAGCGCCTACTACGAGTATGTGTGCAAGCAGGCGGGGATCCTGGTGCACTACTGCGCCGAGCAGTTCGAGAATGACGGTAGCACCAGCGCAACGATCATCAAGACGGTAAAGCGCGCCATGGCGGGCGAGTACAGCCGGGAGCTGTCCCGCAAGGTCTTCCAGGGGCAGTGCCGCCTCATCGAGCTCGGCTACCGCCAAGGAGGGCGCGCCGGGTATGGCCTCCGGCGCATGCGGGTCGATGATCGCGGCGAGCATCTGGGTGAGCTGGCCGTCGGTGAGCGCAAGAGCCTGCAGACGGACCGCGTGATCCTCGTCCTCGGGCCCCCCGAGGAGGTCAAGACGGTGCGCTGGATGTACGAGTCCTTTGTCGAAGGCGGACTGGTGGAGAGTGACATCGCTACTCAGCTGAACTCGCGCGGAGTGCTCAATGATGTCGGTGGGCCCTGGAACCGCGGCACGGTGCGCGAGGTACTCACCAACGAGAAGTACATCGGCAACAACGTCTACAACCGCCAGTCTTTCAAGCTGAAGCAGAAACGGGTGCGCAACGATCCCGAGATGTGGATCCGCAGCGATCAGGTCTTCGAGCCCCTCGTGCGACTGGAGCTGTACTTCAGGGCGCAGGGGATCATCCAGGAGCGCAACCGCCGCTACTCAGACCAGGAGCTGCTGGACCGACTCAAGGCGCTCTGCAGTCGCCGCGGCAAGCTCTCCGGGATCCTCATCGACGAATCCGAGGAGTTGCCCTGTCAGCACACCTACCGCTCTCGATTCGGCGGCCTCGTGCGAGCCTACCAGCTCATCGGCTACCTGCCGGCGCGCGACTACGAATATGTGGAGATCAACCGCCAGCTACGCGAGCGCTATCCGCACTTCGTCGAGGATACCGTGCAGCAGCTCGAGTCCGTGGGCGCCTCGGTGCAGCGGGAGCGTCAGGGCCATCGCGAGGTACTGCAAATCAACGACGTGTTTTCGTGCAAGATCGTCCTGTCGCGCTGCAAGACCCTCGCGTCCGGGCGCAGCCAGTGGCGCCTGTGTCTGGATCACGAGGGGCAGCCGGACCTGTACATCTGCGTCCGCATGGAGGCCGACAACAAGTCCATCCGCGACTTCTACGTACTGCCCAGGATCGACATGGTGCGCGAAAAGCTCCGCCTGGCCGAGCACAACGGACGGACCCTCGACTGTTATCGCTTCGATGATCTCGCAGTGCTTCGCGAGCTCTCGGAGGAGCTGGAACTGCAGGAGTGTGCCTGATGAAGGAATCCGAGGAGCGCGAGATCACCATTGTCCCCATCGACCAGGTGCGCGTGTTGAATCCGCGCGCCCGGGACCAGCACCGCCACAAACAGATCGTCGCCAACATCGCCCAGGTGGGGCTCAAGAAGCCAATCACCGTCAGCCCGGCGAAGCGCCGCAAAGAGGGCGCGCCCCAATACGACCTGGTCTGCGGCCAGGGCCGCCTGGAGGCCTACCAGGCCCTTGGTGAAGCCCTGATCCCGGCCATCGTGATGGACGTCCCCAAGGAAGAACGGCTGCTCATGAGCCTGGTGGAGAACATGGCCAGGCGGCTGCCCACGTCCATCGAGATGGTCAAGGACATCGTGGCCATGAAGGAGCGCGGTGACACCACCGTCGAGATCGCCCGTAAGACCGGCCTCTCGGACAAGTATGTGTCCGGCCTGGTGAACCTCTATCGCCAGGGCGAGCTGCGCCTGCTCAATGCAGTGGAGAAAGGCCGGGTGCCGATCACCGTGGCGATCATGATCGCCGGCGCAGAAGGCGCAGGTGTCCAGCACGCGCTCACGGACGCTTACGAAAATGGGCAGCTCAAGGGCAAGGCGATGCTCGTGGCGCGCAAGCTCGTCGAGCAACGTGAGCATTTTGGCAAGGGCCTGGGGCGTCGAGGTCCGAGAGCCCGCCGAACGAATTCAGACTCGCTGGTGCGGACCTACCAGCGGGAGGTCACCCGGCAGAAGCTCTTCGTGAAGAAGGCGCGGATCTGCGAGACCCGACTCACCTTCGTCACCACCGCACTGCAACGACTATTCCAGGATGAGAACTTCGTCACCCTGCTGCAGGCGGAGGAACTGGCCAAGGTTCCCAAAAATCTAGCCGCCCAGCTGTCCCAGGAGGACTGACCAGGATGGCCACCAAAAAGAAGGTAGAGACCGGTTTTCACAGCGACGGTGTGACGCTGACACTGGCTCAGCTGCTCCCAAGCAGGCAGTTGCCATCCGGCGTGAAGGCCACGGTGAAGTACAAGCGCATCGAGGCCTCCGTCCGTGAGGTGGGCATCATCGAGCCACTGATCGTTTTTCCGCAGAACCCGCGCGCCCGGCGCGGAGCCAACAAACAGTACCTTGTGCTCGATGGACACCTGCGCCTGGAGGTCCTCCGCGGCATGAAGACGAAGACAGTCTTCTGTCTCGTGGCCAAGGAGGACGAGGGGTACACCTACAACCGGCACGTCAACCGGCTGTCCTCCATCCAGGAGCACTTCATGATCATGAAGGCTCTGCGAAACGGCGTCGCCGAAGAGCGCCTCGCGCAGGCCCTGAGCATCGAGCTCAGAACGCTGCGCAACAAGACCCTGGTCATCAAAGGCATCTGCGACGAGGCCGTGGATATCCTCAAGGACAAGGAGATCGGCCCCGCCGCCCTCAAGAACCTCAAGCAGGTGAAAGCCATTCGGCAGATCGAAATGGCAGAGCTAATGGTCGCCGCGCGAAACTTCACGTCTGCCTACTCGCGGGCCCTGTTTCTCGCCACTCCGCTCGACATGCTCCTAGAGGCGGGCAGGAAAAAGAAGGTGGGCAATCTCAGCCAGGAGGAGGTCGCGCGCATGGAGCGCGAGCTTCAATCCGTGGAAACGGACATCCGACAGGTGGAGCAGAACTACGGCGAGAACGTGCTCAATCTGGTCCTGGCCCGCGGCTACCTGGCTCGGATTTTGGGCAACGCCAAAGTAGTCCGCTACCTCTCCAGAAACCACGCGGACATCCTGGAACAGTTTCAGCACATCATCGAAGTGGAGAGTCTCGATGGGTAAGGGGCCGGCAACAATCGCCAACGACCACCCCCGCGCGAAGGAGCGCCGATGAGCGATTCAGACACCAAGGCAACCAAAGCTCGCCTCGACCAGCTGTCCATGACCGAGCTCAAGGCCATCCACTTGGCCCTCTTCGGCGAGCAGGTCCACAAAGCCCAGCGCCGCGCTCTCGTCTCGAGGCTCCGCAATGCGCTCGGCCTGAGTACGCCCAAGGGCGACACGCATCGCAATGCCACGGTGGCTATCGCCGCCACCGCCGAGACGGGCAAGGGCGAGAGCGACGGTGCCAGAGACCGCGATGACGGGTCCAGGGGAGAGGCTGATATAGCCGGCACCGGCGATATCGGGAACGCCCCCCCTGTGGCTGCGCCCTCTCCAAGCTCGCCTCGGCCCAAGCCGGAACCCCTCAAACACCTCAGAATCGCCGAGCTCCAGCTCCGCTTCCTGCAGCTCTCCGGCACCCCCACTCGCAGCCGCAACCGCACCTACCTCATGCGCGCCATCCGCGCAAAAGAGCGCGAGGCCGAACCGGCCCCCAACATCACTGCCAAGCCCAGTTGGACCAACGTAGGCTTCCGCACCGTCAGCATCCGCGTGTCCATCCCAGCCCTCGATCAGATCGACCTACTGTGCGAGCGCCTCTGCATCACCAGCCGATCCGCGTTCCTCCGCCAGTCCATGTACCGCTACCTCTGCGAGCTCGGTGAGCCCAAAGCCGCCAGCTTGATCGCGCCGTCTTTGTAGCCATCCGTAATTCGTTAGACGCGCCCGGGCAGCCCGGAATGGCTCCAAACAAGTCGAGACATCGGTTGGAGCGTTGTGGCCATCTCTAACGAGGGGAAAGATCCAAGACCAACGCTGAGAGCTCGTCGGCGTCCAGCGACTCGCCGAACCTGCCCTTCAGGAAGGCGAGGAGGTCCTCCTGCCTGGGTTGTCCGAAGGCGAGGCGGTACGCGCCGACGCCCTTTTGAAGAGCTGCCAGCAGGGCCTCGTCGCGGCTGAGGGGAAAGACAGGCGCGTGTCGTCGAATGCGGTGTTTGCCACCAGGGAAGATCCAATAGGGAACGAGGTCATCATATCCTTGCTTGATTGCGGGGTTTGCACATGCCCAGTCGAATCGCGCCGCCCAGAGATCTGGTGCCAACGACAGCGTTTCCGGCTCGGCACTGGCGTCGTGGCCGACGATGCGGTCAGCGACATCCGGGAGCGGATAGTAGTCCCCGAGGTTTTTCCTGATTGCGTGGCCTTTGTACCGGTGCACCCGACCTTCGCGTTGCTCCAGGTCGACCGGATTGGCCGGTAGGTTCCAGTGGAACACGTTGTGGCAGTAGGGATGGAAGTCGAGACCCTCCTGCCCAATCGATGTGGTTGCGAGAACAAACGGCCAGAACGGGGAGTTGAATGCTTGCTGGACCTGCTTCCGCCGCATGTCGCCGCGCTCGTTCCCCGCGCGGTCAATGGCCTTTCCATCGCCGTACCGGAGCGCATATCGGCATCGCAGCCTCTTCTCGTTCAGAGACACGGTGCCGTACCGTCGCGAGACGCGAATATCGTCCACCGACAGGCTAACCGTGCGAACGGCGACCGCGGAGCGCATCTCGGCTGACATCTGGTTGATCGCCTGAGTGAAGGTTTTGTCAATCAGTCCCAGCGACTCGCGGAGCATGTGAGCGTACTCATCAATCACCGACTGAAGGTTTCCCTCGACCCCGTACTGCAAGCACCGCCTCCAGTAGAAGCGATCCTTTCCGGCCGATCCGCGCCTAAGCATGGCTACTACGGCGGCATTGTTAAATAGGGTCCGGAATCCCAGGGCTACGTTGGCCGCGCTGGCCTGGGCCTGCGCCCGAGCTTCATCCGTATCGGGTGCTTCGGTCACTCTCAGCAGACAGCGTAGAGCGGCGACCGCGGGGCCTCCCAATGCAACATCGGTAAGCACATCTACGAGGTCTGCAGGCGGCGCTCCGAGACTCTCTGGCGTTTCCAGGAACCGCTGCCAGCGGTCGACGTGTGCTTGGTAGTTGGTGGCAGCTCCTCCCCCGGTATCGAGGTCTCTCCAGCGTGCGTTGCTCCCGGTGTCTGGCAGCAGGGAGCCACGGAGCCATCCCTGCATCGCGTCTGAGTGGTGCACACGATCCAGTAGCGCTAGGGCGGCCCAGTACCAGCGGCGCCCTGGGCCGGAGCCACCTTGGTGTTTTTCGAGCACAGGAAGAAGTAGCTGCTCGATTTGTGCTCTACACGCGCCGCGGACAGATCGGATGGTTGGTTCCTGACCGTCCTTGGCCAGCTGCGCAGACAGCAGCAGCGGGTCACATGCTAGCGCGAGCGACAGACTCGGGTACAGCATCATCAGGGACGTCATGCCCTGGGGCTCTCCATCGACCACGGGGAAATCCATCATGGTAGGTTGGCTGCTGTACCATCGTGTGTACTGTCCGCGCTCTTGTTCCGCACGACCCAAGGCGGCCTTGCACATGCGCCGCTCCGCCTCGTAGCTCGTCAGCATGGCGATCACCTTCGGAACAACTCGCCAGGCGGAAAACACCAGGAACTTCGAGAACCCCGCCAGCTCAGGCTTCGTGTATGGCCCGGATTCCGGGCGGTAGTATGGTGCTGATGCTGGGATCCAGAGTAGTTGCCAGGTGTCCTGCTCCACCGTTTGCTCGAGAAGTGCCCGCATTCGGGCGTTTCCAGAATTGACAGGATTGTAGGCTTCGATGTCCTTCCAGCTGAGCAGACTGTCTTTGCCTGAACGCAACGGTTGTAGAATGTCTTCCGATACCTCGGCCTCATCCTCAACCTTGGCGACGAAGTCCTCCTTGATGCGATAGCCGTGACGATCCATTACGTTCAGCAGGTAAGGCGCAGACTTCCAATACTCAATGGGGTCGCTCTTCTTGAGAGCCTTGGCTACGGCGTCGACCATAGCGAACTGCTTGAGATCGATGGGCTGGATCTTGCCGAACCGTTCCGTAGACGTATCCAGCATCCCATTCCGGTCGGCATGTACACTGAGCCGCTCGGTGCGGGCCATGACTCGGCGCAGACGTCTCTCGATGGAATCTCGCGTCTGTTGAATGTGCTCGATGGATGGCGCACCAACGCTGAACAGCGCGTTGCGAAACCGGTTCAGGTCCGCCTTGAACGCCAGGGCTTCCGTTTTCGACTTGAGCAGGAATTCCGTGGTGTGCACGAAGTCCTGGTAGTGATCCTCGCTTTCGGTCTCGGCGTTCAGAGTGAACGGCTTGTAGGGCGTCGCCGACAGAAGCAGCACGCGGGGATCGTCATCGTCTTCGTCGTGCTCGTAGCTCCATTGAAAAAGCTGCTGCGCAAGCTCCTGTGCTTCGTTGGTCGCCTCGCTATTGAGAAGATCTCGAAAGCGCTGGAACTCGTCGAGGATGATGATGTCGGGCTCCAGCCGGTCGATGCAGGCCTTGGCGAGCTGGCGACGGAGTCTACCGATGAGCTCTGCACGAACTGAAGCTGCGTCCTGCGGAATACGTTCGCGAAAGCGGCCGAACATGGACAGGCCATCATCACGAAGCGCCATAATCCGTTTGTCTGCGCGCACTGTTTCAATGAACCGATCACGAATTGTCGGATCGATGTACGTCAGCTCTTTGTCACGAGGATCGTCCGTAAGCATGGACTGAAACCCCGCAAGATTTCGCAACCATGAATCTCGGCCAGCTAAGCACTGAAAGAGGTTTTTCGGGGCCATGGACTCCCCGAACTCCCATTCCTGCTTCAGGAGACAGTAGAGCAACACACGCTCATTCCAGGTGCCTGTGCTGTGCCCTTGGTTGAAGGATGTTCCCGGCGAAAAGGAGATGAAGTTTAGTGGGTGGGCGTCCAGGTCCCTGACCTGCATCGGCAGGTAGGTCAGGCGCGTCGCAAAGCTGTGGTTCTCCGAGTCCTGATTGGTAAATACGTTCAGGCGGTTGATGTTTTGGCGAGCGATGTCCTGGTTGGAGCAGATGTATATGATGTCGATCCGCCGAATTCGATCGAGGCGTGGCCAAAGGTGGTCGATGGCGCGCGCGACCAGGCCTCGAGCAACAAAGGTCTTCCCCAGCCCAACTTCGTCTGCCACCAGGAAGCGCTTCATACCGTCGTGGTAGAGGCGCTCAAACACGTAGTCTACAGTTTTGAGCTGGAAATCACGGAGGCCACTCAGGGCGACGCTGGTGTCCGGTTTGGGATACTTACTGCTCATGGCTGTTCTCCCCGCGCCGTGACGAATACGCTCCAAAGCTCAAGGAACTGCACTGGAATCACGTCCCGCGTGGCTTCGTCAGTCATGAGGTCATCGATGGTCGCCTTCGCATCGTCGATTCGCTCCGGATTGCGGCTGAACGTGCGAACCAGTTGCTCGAAAACGGGCATGGCTGAAAACCCCGCGCCACCCCGGTCGTCTTGGCGGCCGAATGGGTCACCGTCGCCGTCGAACATGAACTGTTCGATTGCGTCGGGAGACAGCAGCATCATTAGGAACCTCAGGAACGTCTCCGGGTCCTTGATGATCGAGCGTACGATTTGTGCGGCCCGGTCGTCGGGGAAACCCTCGGCCGGGACGTTCAGCACGAACTCGTGTTTTTCCTCCTGCCCGTCGTGCGATGCGAGGACACGAAATGCAATGAACTGAGTCAGGTGAAGCCCAGCTACGCGCTCGAACACAACAGATGGGCTGCGGTCCCCCAGAGGCCACTGTCGAGCGTTGCGGTCGGAGATCATGATGGGAACGCAACGTATCGAGAGCTCGTCCAGCTCCGCTGGCACGTCGATCTGGTAGTCGCACTTCAGCTCGAGGTCATATACGTCGTCGCCGGCAGGTGTCGCCACAAGCCGCAGCTCCTGCTCTGCAAGTTGCCGGCGAAGCAGTCGGAATGAACGCTCCAAGGATTGCTGCCGTGGCTCGTCGCTGCGCTCCACAGAGTCCAACTCGTAGGGATGCAGGAGCGATCCGAAGCTCAGATGGCTCGCGTTGTCCTTCTGGTCGAGACCCAGCATGCGATCGATGTTCAGCACTTTAGTGGTCTCAGCGAGCCGAACCATGAACTCGACATTCCTCCCCATCATCGCCGCGTTCGTGGCATTGGCAGACCCTACCCAGAGGTTGACCCAGCGTTCATTGTATTCGGCCACGAAGAGCTTGGCGTGCAGGTCGGTCAGGGTGTCGGTGTAGTCAGTAGCGGCACCGATGGCTGGGGCAGGGGACTCGTGGTCCTCGTCAGTGGTGTCATCGTCCATCCGCGGTAAGTCACTGCTCAGCCCTTCTCCTCCGTCTGCGGGAGAGTCCTCCGCATCCAGCTGGGCATCGTCTCGGAGGATGAACACCCGCGCTTGGCGTTCTTTCAGTAGCGCCGCTGTGCTCGCAGACAGTGAGTCGAGCTCGTTTTGCCGAGAGACGAGGAAGAACTGGTTCCGTGCGGCCCGACAAAGTCGCTGCACCTGCTCATTGGACAGAAATGGTGATACAGCCACGATGCGTCTGCAGGGTTTTATTTCCAGCACCGGCGCGCCCACCGGCTTGCCCGGGAATGGCATGAACTCCATTTCGGAGTGGTTCGCCCGGAACCCCTCCGGCTCTGCAAACTCCACCCGAAGGACCTCGTCGGCGATTTGCTCGGTTACCTGCGCTGCCGATTTGGAGAGCCCCTCCACGGCGAGACCTGGGAGCTGCAATAGGAAGTTAGACAGCGGTCGGTTCCTCGGATAGGCCCGTGTGCGTCGGGTGTTGTAGCGCCCTTCAAGCACCAGCGCGACGTCCCAGGACCGGTCGAATGTCAGGTTCCTCGACAGGCACGCGTAGCGGTACAGGACCTCGGCTCCATCTGCCTTCTCAAACCGCATGAGCCAAATCTTCGGGTGGAACGTGCCGTGCGCATCTTCTGGCAGGACTTCGACCACGGCCGGCTCCAGGTAAGAGTAGAGAGGCTGGTCTACCGATGGAACCTTGATGCATCCCCTCTCGCAGAATATAGCCAACCGCTGAGACGTCCGGCGAAGTGCGTCCAGGGTTTGCAGCGGCTGAAGCCCTTGTTCCTGGCGGGAGCCGCAGTTGTAGAGAGTCATTGTCAGCGGGGCCAGTAGTAGAGAGGCCAGGTCCAACGTGTACGTCGTCGCCAGTGCTTGATCGAGTCGAAACCCAGTCGGCGGGCGGAGCATCTCGAGGTAGATCACGCGGTCATTGGGAGCGAGCATGGTCAATTCTCCTCCGTGGACTCGGCCTCTTCATCACCCCGTAGTGCGTCGTGGACATCGGCCAGGAACCGCCGAGCCGTTCCCCAGCGGTAGGCGATCTGCACTGTTCCCGATTCCCCTTTCCATCGATCGAGAGCTTCTGGGTGGGTCAGACGGGCGCGTGTTCCCTTGAGCTCGACCTCACGAATTCGAAGGAGCTGGTGCGCCTCGGGCAGCTCCATGACCACTTCCGGCTGGTCACAGCCGGTGAGTAGATCGCACCACCGCGAGAGGAAACGATGGTCCTGGGTGGAACGTTGATGCCGTCCTCGAGTCGGAGCCAGCTCTGATAGCCACCAGAAGTCTTCAAATGCGCTGCACCATCGCTGGAGCTTGTTCCATCGGGGCATTAGCGTGTCGGACCATGCTTGGATGCGCTCCTCGAAGTCCTGTATGCCCTCCTGGTCGTTTTTCGCCCGCATCAGAAGGAGGTTGTAGAGCAGCGCTGCAACGTGGTGCACCTCAGCGAAGCAGCGTGCGTGCTCAACCACCCTTGCGAGCTCGTGAGGAACTATTTCAACCACCGGATGGTTCCATACGCCACCATCCGCGACATCCCCCCAGTCTCCTCGGAGCAGGTAGTCGAGAAGAGATTTCGGCGCCGCAATCGCCACGCGCTCCATGAGGAACTGCGCCTCCTCCTGTGTGAGGCTCAAGTCGACTTCCTTGTGGAAGCCGGTAGGAGGGCTGGGGAGCTGCGGGCACCACATCTCTCGCGGACGGGCCAGCACGGTCTCGTCGGCCTCGTCCTTCCTCATTTGGAACATCGCCGAAAGCGTTTCGCCGCTCGAACCCCCGTAGCGACTCGCGAGGTACCGGTGGTACTGCGACTGCGTCATATCCCACTGTCGGATTCCAAGTCGCGCAAGGCCCGCCCAGTAGATGTTCGATGGGAACCGCTCGAGCTTCTCTTTGGCCACTCTGCCGATGATTCCGCCCCGGCCACTGGTTTCATTCGCGATCAGCCCGAAGATCAGCTCGATCTCATAGTCGCGCAGCCGATGCCCGATCTCCCGCTCGCGACGTAGTTTCTCATTATAGTGGGCCCGTCGAGATAGCAGCCCCTCGAGCCTCTGGTAGAGCCAAGGAACCATGAGTAAGTAACGCGGCCGCGTCTGGATCGTACTGGTTCCAGGGAAGAACTGCTCTGCGAGGGTATCGCGCACAACACCGACGCCGAGCTCATCCACCGTCTCCTTCTTCCGCAGCAGTCGGATGAGGTCCAGCACGTCGTTCCGATCACGTTCCGAAAAATCGACCCAGCCAAGGTATGAGCGCATGTTCTCCTCGGAGACGCATTGCTGTCACCGCCCCCATAGCGGTGACTGGCTACAACCAGTTGTACAGACGCGACAATAGTAGCCGACATGTCATGTCGTGTGTTGTCCATTGCGTCACAACAGCGGTAGAGCCCGGTTCTGACTGTTGGGACGGAATGTCCATTCCAATTCGCATCACAAAAGCAGTATGACCGCGCGCTGCGACAGTATGTGTCGCATGTGGCCGGTAGGCTTTCGCCAAGTGGCCGCGATACATCGCCGTAGGGAGCGCCGCTCTCGACGGCATTCTGAACTACGCAGCCTAAGCAGTGAAGAACGCTGGTGAAAAACATCGTGTGAATGTAGGCTGTTGACCGATATACACGTCGAGGCGAGGACACAAGATGACCAACCTTGAAGCAGCGATTCGTGTGCTGGAGGCAGAAGGGGGCCCCCTGCATTTCCGAGAGATCGCGATGCGCGCGATTGCGAAAGGATACGTCGAGCCCAAGGGAAAGACCCCTGAGGCCACGATGGCGTCGACTCTCTATGGTTACGTCAAGCAGATGGCGGACAAGGAAGAGCCGGCGAAGGTTGAAGCGCGGGGTAAGGGCCGCTTTGCGCTGGCGACGCGAAAGATCGCCGGCACGGTGGAACAGGACATCCACCGAAACAACGACCGTGTTCGACGGGAGCTGCACGAGTACCTGTTCGACCTCGACCCACGAAAGTTTGAGCTGCTGATTGGGCAGCTGCTCGGCACCATCGGGTTCGATGACGTAACTGTATCGAAATACTCCGGTGACGGCGGAATCGACGTCGACGCGACTCTTACGGTCGGTGGGGTAACCCGGGTCCGCACCGCCGTACAGGTGAAGCGCTGGAAGAAGAATGTTCCGGCGCCAGTCGTTCGTGAGCTGCGTGGCGGCCTCCTAACGGATCAGCGAGGTTTGATCATCACCACCGCCGACTTCACGAGGGACGCAAAGGTCGAGGCTGCGGCCGATGGTAAGACCCCGATCAGCCTAATTGGTGGTGAGCGACTCGTGCAGTTGCTAGCGGACCATCAGATCGGGGTCATAAAACGCTCTGTGCAGCTTTTGGAGCTCAATTTGGAGGAACTGGTTGGAGGCGACGTAGGAGGCGGCGGGGTCACAACGGAGAAGGCCGCTGCTCTTTGGCCGCTCCCCGGAGGGCAGGAAAAGTACTTCAATACCTTGCTGCATTTCCTGGACCAAATCGGCCGAAACAGCCCTACCGTCGACGAGATGACGGACTGGGTCATCGAGAACTACGAGAAGGTCACCAAGGCCACGTTGGTGAAGTCCTACCTGCGCACGCCACTGTACGCGATGGGAGTGGTGGACTTCGACGGCGAGCAGGTAAAACTCACCGACGAAGGTGACAAGCTACGGAAGTCCCGGAGCGAGGTCGATTTGTTAGTTCTCCTCAAGAGCCGAATTCTCGGCGTTGAAGAGCTGTTGGCAAAGCTCGCGGAACACCCCATGACCCTCGCCGACGCGCTCACCTTCATGCGCGAGTCGCTCAAACTGGCCTGGGAAACGGATGCGCAAGTGAAGTATAGGGTTTTATGGCTAGCGGCCTGCGGTGCTGTTGAGCGCAAGGGTAAGAAATGGGTGGCCACGGTGGCTGCTCGTAAATGACGCCGGAACCGTTCAGTCTTGATTTCTGACGACGCCAGCAACTCATCGACTATCATCGCGACCATCCGGGTGCCGCAGCCTGGGTCTGGCGCCATCGCAACCGGCGCCAACCCGGGGGAGGAGTCTCTCCATCCAGTTTCCGTGTGGCTCCGGGGATTGAACTCCTACTGCACTCCCAAAGCCTTGAACACCGCATCCTTCGGGTCAGCGCAAAACTGGTCTGGAACTTCGTACAAGTCTGGGTAGGGTGTCACCGTTTCATGTCGCAACACTCGGCTACTACTCCGCATCCCAGCCAAAGATGTCTTCTTCAAGCCTGTCTGCAAACCCTGCCAACATAAGTATGAGAATCATCAGTTCATGCGCAGGCTTGTTGATATTTACTAGCATTCGAACCAGCAGCTCATTGTCCTCATTAAGACATACACTAACGAATAGCATTTCGTTCGCGTATCGTAGCGCCGTCTCCAAACTATCTAGCTGACCTACAACCCCAATTTTGGAGTGAACTATTAGATCATCGTCAAGGCCTTCGCCAACCATCAGCAAGACCAGCTGGCTACGATTGTCGTATTCACCCGTCCGCACCTCGAGCAAGACACTTCCCTGATTCGTAATAAACTGTCGAATGATCTGCGTAGACGCATACTCCTGGATGGTCTCGTAGACCCTTTGCAGTCTAGGATTTGCTACTGTGATCTCGGATTCCTCGAATATCATTTCATTGGTAGATGTTTCCGGCACAACCATTATATTGCCGCAGTTTGGGCATTTGCCCCTCTGCCCAGCCTTATCACCGTTAACGCTATAATCCTTACCGCAGCTTTGACAATCAAATTCAATCATGCTCGCCTCCGTTGGTAACAAGGTTACAGTTAAGGGGCCGCGAATAGCCAACTCGATCGCCCAGGCCGCCAATGCATCCCGGCTCACTTCGTTGCTCCTCGTTGCATAGCAGCAGTATTCCCTCGTCGCGCCTCGCGAGCCGGGCGCCTTGACGCCCTGAATCGACCGACTTGGCTATTCGCGGCCCCTAAGGTTGCCCTAAAATCACATGCAACAAGTCTGGACGCTACCCGGGGTAGACGCAATCTGGGAATCCGATTTACCGCTTGCATCCTGCAGCCTGCCGCGCGCGATAGCTTATTCTGGGTCATAAAGTGAGAAATTATCAATCGCTTCCATCGTCGCCGAATGTAAAATCGCTGCGCCGACCGGCATGAGCTTTAAACTTACCGCCATGACAAAGTTTTTAACTATCCGAGCCTTGGGGGTGGTGGATTCAGCGCTGTAGGCAAAGAGGAGAATAGCGGTAATTTTTGAGACGAGTGCCGGATGGTCTTCGAGCTCCTCGACTTCTTTTGTTTTTTCTTCCAAAGCAGCCCAAAATTGCTCATCGGTCATGTTCCTCCTCCTATCCGCACGTGCGCCAATGACGCGCTGTTAGCATTTGCTTCCACGCTACTGGGGTCCACTCGCCAATCGGCGTAATAGACGATCTGCCGCTCAGCAATGCAAATTCTCTAAATAAGACAACCCAATGCAGCTATCGCACAAAAGCCGCCTCCTACTGCACACCCAATGCCTTAAACACCGCGTCCTTCGGGTCCGCGTAAAAACTGGTCTGGAACTTCGCGAACAGCTCCCCCGGAATCGTCGGGATATCCGTTACGCTCGCCATTGGGAGCAGCAGCCGCTTGGCACCCGCATCGTGGGCTACCTGTAGCGACTCGGCCAGGTTCTCCACGGGCACGATGTTCCCACCGAGGCTCATGGATCCCAGCACCACCAACTGCTGCTCCACGGCCTTGCCGATCAGCCCCGAGCACAGAGCCACGTAGCTCGCCAGCGTGAGCATCGTCGATGGACCTGTATTGTGCGCTTCGACTATGTGCAGGTGGTAGTCATGCGCAGCCGGCTTGATGGAGCCCTGGACCTGCGTGGCGTTGGCACGGAAGAAGTCGAAGCCCACTTTCACCGACTCTTTGGAAGCCGTGTTGGAGCCAAATCCCGACAGCTTCAACTGACCCGATCCCGCGGTGATCTGTGTTTCAAGCCGATACAGGCCGAGATGCCCTCCGCTGCCCCGTGCCACGGTGTACAGCGCCCCCGGACTCAGCGGGCTTTCCGGTATCAGCGATCCGCCGCCCTGTTCCGGGACCATGATGAACTTCTCTTCGTTGGTCTCCAGGTCGATGTAGCTGAAGTGGACGTCGAAAAACTCCATCCCGCCGATCCGCTTGAGCTGCTCCTTCATCCGCCGGCGGCCTTCGAGCGCATACTCGAGACACGCGCGCACGGCTTCTTTGTCGTACTCCTCATGCGGATAGAGCAACTTCAACAGTCCGGACGTCGTGTGCTTCACGGCGATGGTGTCACGTTGGTTCAGGTCGCGGCCCAGCCGGAAGTACTTGCTGATAGCGTCGCCAAAGTTGAACTTCCGCATCTCGCGGAAGAACTCAGCTAGGTAGTCGACGATGAACCCGTACTGGTTCGTGAAGAACTCCGGGCGCATCTTCGGGATCTCCCACCCCGGGATATAGGCGTGGAAGCGGTCGAAGAAGGCCGAGTCGATCATCACTTCAGGGAAGGGCGCGAGCAGGTGGCTGGTCTTGAGAAGCGTCTTCACGTTGTCGATATTCCCAACGAAGACCATCGCCGCCGACGCATTAATGGAGTCCCGCCCGCGCACGAAGGAGCCAGAGGCCATGTAGTCCTTCATGATCTGGACACCATCCGCTTCTTTGAACTTGATGCCCGCCACCTCGTCAAACGCGACCACATCCCAAACCCCGACCAGACCAATCTGCCGACGCCCCATGTTGTAAAACAGGTTGGCAACAGTGGTCTGGCCACCAGACACCAGGATGCTGTTCGGGCTCACCTCTTTGTAGATGTGGCTCTTGCCCGTGCCCCGAGGCCCCAGCTCACAGACGTTGTAGTTGTTTTCCACAAACGGAATCATGCGCGCCAGCAGGTGCCACTTCATCCGCTTCTTGAGCGTCGTGGGCTCCATGCCGGTGGAGCGCATCAAAACGTCGAGCCATTGCTCGGCGCTGAACTTCTTGCGCCCCTCCCGCAGCTCGTCCATGTCCATGTTGGGCATCTGGATCGGCTTGAGCTGCCGCACCACGACAGGCGATCCCTTGGACCCCTCCTCAAAGAAATACTCCTGCGTTACAAGCGCCCAAATCCCCCCCACCAGCAGCTTCTCGTACTGCTTGACCGTGGTGGAATCGACCTCCACGCCCTTGATGCCCAGGCTCAACAGCTCCGCCACGTAAACGTCGCGCTTCTCGTTGAGCTTGACGTTGACCTTGTCGATGACCTTGTAGGTGCCCTTCTCGCGAATCAGGGACTTGATCTTCTCCGCCTCGTCCGGCCGCACGAAGTTGTCCGCCAGGATCCGCTTGACCGTCTGGAGCCCATCCTCCACCACCGCCTCGTCCTGGGAGGCGCAGTAATTCCCCAGCAGATACTCCAACACGAAGACCGGGACATTCGCCCCTTCCTTCACCAGCTTGGTGAGGTCCTTGCGCACAATCTTGCCGGCAAAGTGCTCGTTGAGCAGTGAGTCGAGCTCACCGCCATCCACGGTTTGGTTCTCAGAAGTCATCGTCGAAGGTCCTATCGATCTGTACCGGAGCGTCCTGAACCTCAGCGTCTGTGTCGGCATCACGCAACACCAACCTGTAGCGCTTAGTTTTATCGTATTCCCAGTTGCTTAGCTTCAAGAGTACCGACTTTTTTCGTTCATCGGCCTTTTCCGATGTGCTGTCGAAGATCACCGTTTCCACCGATGTGACCGGCACCGCCCCGTCGTAAACCGCTACGCGCAAGGTAGCCGGCAACCGTCGCTTGCTGACAGCCTCAAGCTGAATAATTTCAAAGCGATACTTGGATGCGGTGATCTTGTGCTTGGTGCCAAGCACCTGCACGGAAACCTTCTCGACCTTCGACTGCTCAGCCTGCTTTCCTCGCAAGTGCTTCACGGTGACCACGGGGATCACTACCTCCTGTGGCATAGCGCCGCCGTGGACAAACCGCGCCCCTCCAGAGAAGTGAAACCGGTTCGCCCCGTGAGGCAGCCAGTACTCCATGCTGTCTTCGGTGCCGGCGGTCACCTGCGTGGTCCCGTGGTGGGCTTCTGGCGAGTCTCCAAGGTTTCGCCCCATCAAGTACCGCTTCTTCGCCTTGATCGTGTTGTCAGGTTTATAGGACAGAGGACTCTTGTCCGTCTCATCCAAGGCTTCCTGCTGAAATAGGAAACCATGGTCAGCTGTGACCCAAATGCGGTCAGCGTTGAGCTGGTTGACGCAGTACTGGACCACCTCCTCCAACTCGGCGATGCACTCGTCGACCGCCGCGAACGTCTTCTTTTCAGTCGACGGGTCCTCGCCACAGGCGTCGACCACATTGTGATAGATGTACACAACCCGCTGTTCCTGGATCAGCGCACGAGCGTCGTCTCGCTTCATCTCGACCAGTGAGCTAGCTAGACAAGCCGTGCCCCCAAATGCCGCGAGGTGCTTGGCTCGCGCCTCAGTACTCGAAACGGATTTGCCGTCGATCAGAACGCCGGCACTGTCATTGAAGCCAAGTTTCTCGTGCGGCAGCAGGCTCGCCATCCCCAGCGCTGTATAAGACGGCAAGACACCCAGCATGGCATCGAGCTCAGCATCGAAACGAAACCGCCCCTTGAGCTCGTCGGTCAGCTCCCGAGCTGCTTCATAGCGGAATGCGTCACTGATAATCACAAAGGCGCGCCTGCGTTCATCCTTCTCCAAGTACGGTTGGATGAACCGCTTGTAGAACCCCTGCTGCCCTCCCAGCCCAGGAACCTTCCAAACTGCCAGGAAGTCCTTCTCTTTCAGAAGCCGGCTCCACTCGAGCCCCAGCGGCGCCAAAAACCCCTCAGCGTATACCCGCTCAACTGCAGAGGAGAGGCTCTTCAGCAGACCCCAGCCCTGACCCGTTGAAGCCCGCGTCCTCGAATGAAACTGCCGATACAACAGGTCAAACCGATACAGCTCGGTCTGATACGCAAGTAGCAACGCTTCAGGGCTCTCAAAGGCAAGGCCCTGCCGGTGCTGCCTAGCCAACGCAAAGAGCTCGGCCGCCGAAACGATGGCGTCGTAGGAGTCGGCGACGGCGCGACGCTCAGGCTGATCCCGACCCGCCCCAGAGAGCCAGTGCCCCGCCCTTCGCTTCGTGGCCAGCGCACGGACGTCCTCCACATTCATCGTCTCAGACTCATCCAGCACTCGATTTTTGAGAGCCTTAACAAACGGCCTTTCAACCTCCCAAAACGTAAAAACATCGACCCATGACTCAGGCGACTGAACATCCAAATGGTCGCTCAGCTTAAGCTCCCTAGCCACCGCCTTTGCCGCGGCAGCGTAGCTCGCCGCCTCCACGCTCGAACCTCTCCACTGGGCAAGAAAGACCTCCGCATTCTGTCGACCCTTTGGGGGCAGATCAAACTGCGCGATCGCTTCGATTCTGGGGCCGGCCGCCTGATGAAGAAACTCGGAAACAAACAGATGCCGCAACAGCCCCGCAATCGTCGGCCGCTCAACCAAATAGCCAAAATCACGACTCACCAACTTCCAAAACCCATCCGCAAGCCCCATCTTCTCAAACAGCTCGACTGCGACCGGCTCCTCCCCCAGCTCAAATTCTCCCCCCACCGTCAGGTGCCCATGGCAGAGCGCTCGCAGAATGAGCGAGAAGGCCGCCACCTGACTGTCCGTCAGCACGGCCATCATCTTAAGGTCCATCGCCGCAGCGTCATCGTCGCCGACCACAAGCCCAGCAAGTTTCTTGCGCCGCTCCTGGTTGTTCAAAAAAGCCGACCGCGCATTCAAGTGCTCCCGCAGATACAGCCCGCTAAGCCCCAGCTCCTCAATCCAAACGCTGGCCACATCCGCATAAAACTCAGCACTGTAATGCCGAATATCCAAAAGCCAGTCATCTTCGGGCGACAGCACCTTCCCAGCTCGATAGATCAGGTACTGCCCCTCCACATCCTCCCGCTCCAACAAGAGCTTGGCCGAAAGCCCCCCCATCTCCTCCAAATCCAGCACCGTCACATCAGCCAGGTCGTCAGGCAGCCCACTGAGAATGTACCCCCGGAACCCCTTCTCCTCATCGTTCCAAAAAACCAGCCGCCTCCCCTCCTCAACAAACTTCTTCCGAAGCGCCTGATCGACTTGTTTCGCTTTCATACGCCCTCCGGCTTCTTGCCATGCACAGCCTTCACCTCCGCCAGCAAATCCCCAAACTTCCCGTAGTTCACCTTCACCCCGTCATCCAGGTCCAGCGATATCAGCCGATCCGCATAGTGACGAAGCTTCTCATCAAACGCTAAAAGCTCCACCTGCTGCCTCTCAAGCTTCACCTTCTCCTTCTCCAGCCGCTTCCGATGCGCCGTCGACGTGGCCGCCTGAACATCCCCCGCCAGCTTCTCAATCCGAGCCGCCATCTTCCCCTGCAGCGG
>Ga0180009_10001629_pt1 | contig 27269 bp, 26 predicted proteins | sample OS_PC_MetaG_FD_123537 | JGI IMG/M metagenome (GOLD analysis project Ga0180009, IMG submission 123537) | Groundwater microbial communities from the Aspo Hard Rock Laboratory (HRL) deep subsurface site, Sweden - OS_PC_MetaG | ecosystem: Environmental > Aquatic > Deep subsurface > Groundwater... | reverse complement strand
TGTCCATCTCCGGTATGTCCAACCCGGCCAGAGAATCGGTGATGCGGATGTTGTGATTCTCCCCGGATCAAAAAATACCATCGATGATTTTCTTTTCCTGGAAAAAGAAGGCTATGCTGAGGAAATCCTGAATTTATACCAGTCGGGGAAAATGGTAATCGGAATCTGCGGCGGGTTTCAGATGCTGGGGAAGGCTATCCGCGATCCCCTCGGTATGGAGACTTCCTGGGGAGAAATTAAGGGCCTGGGCCTTCTTGATGTGGAAACCATTCTTATGAAAGAAAAGAGGACTTACCAGGTGAAGGCCGTTGCCTTGAATGGCTTCCCGAGTGCTCCAGAAGAAATCCTTCAGGGATACGAAATTCATATGGGAGAAACGGCGCCGGGCCCTGATCTCAGGCCGGCCTTTAAAATCATCGCCAGACTCAACCAAAAGGTAGAAATCGAAGATGGAGCCGTTTCGCCAGATGGGATGGTTTGGGGAACTTACATCCACGGACTTTTTGAGAACGACCGATATCGACGCCGATTCATCGAATCTTTGAAAAAGCAAAAAGGCCTTTCCGGGATTGGAAATACAGAAAATTTTGAATACACGGCCTTTAAAGAAAGAGTTTATGATGGGCTGGCAGCGGCTCTGCGGGAAGCGCTGGATGTGGAGAGAATTTACCGGATCATCGGGAGAAAATAATTGCAGATTGCAGATTTTAGATTTCAGATTTACATCTCCAATTGGCAATCTGAGATCTGAAATCGATGTGAGAAAACATTTTGGCCTCCATCACACTCATCTCTGCTTACCTTCTCGATATTATCCTTGGCGATCCGCAACGATTCCCGCATCCCGTGCGCCTGATCGGCCGATTCATCGTTTTTTTGGAAAATCTATTCCGGCGAGCCAACGCATCTCCGCTCAGGCAGAAAATTTTCGGAATCCTGCTGGCTCTCATTGTCGTAGGGAGTACCTTCCTGGCTACAACTTTTTTAATTTCTTGGGCCGGTTATTTTTCTCAGGCCGCAAGTTTCATTTTATCTATTTTTATGGGCTACTTTACCCTGGCGACGAGAGATTTGCATGTGGAAACGCGAAGAGTTTTAAAAGCCCTTGAGGCGGGTGATCTTCCCGGCGCCCGGCAGGAGCTTTCTTTTTTAGTGGGAAGGGATACCGCTCACCTGAGCGAGCCGGAAGTCATCCGGGCCTTGGTGGAGACCATTGCTGAGAATTTATCCGACGGCGTTATTGCTCCGCTTTTCTACCTCGGCCTGGGGGGTCCTCCCTGGGCCATGACTTACAAAGCCATCAACACTTTAGATTCCATGGTTGGGTATAAGAACGAACGCTTTCGGCACATGGGCTGGGCCTCGGCCAGGATGGATGATGCGGCGAATTTCATCCCGGCGCGGCTCAGTGGGGGGCTGGTCGTTATTGCGGCATTCCTTCTCGGCAAACCCTGGAGAGATTCCCTGGAGATTTTGAGGCGGGATCGCCGGCAACATGCAAGCCCGAACAGCGCTTGGCCGGAGGCGGCCACGGCCGGAGCTCTCGGGGTCCAACTGGGAGGTTTAAATTATTATGGAGGCCAGCCCAGCCCGAAGCCCTTCATCGGCAACCGGAAAAAAGACCTCGACTTCGGAGACGTTCGCGAGGCCTGGAAGATATTATACCTCTCTTCGTTCGGGATGCTCTTACTTGCTCTTCTGCTCAACTGGGCCGTGGAAGGGTTTTTCTGTTTGCGATAACGGGCATTTTATGATTAAAATTTTTTAAACAGGGTCCAAGGGGTCAAGGAGGCAGAGGTATTCATTGAACACAACCCATGGCGGTAACATTTATGAGATTGCTGAGCGATTTGGTTTGAAGCCGTCCGCAATGATCGATTTTAGTGCTTCCATCAATCCCCTTGGCCTTTCTAAAAAGGCCGAAAGGAAGCTTAAGCAGGGCCTGGCAGCCGTTCTTCATTATCCTGATCCTCAGTGTTCTGAGTTAAGACGAACTCTGGCGCAATTTCACGGCCTGGCGGAAGAACAGATCCTGGTCGGGGCCGGCTCCACGGAATTCATTTACGCCCTCCCTCGGGTTTTGAGCATTAAGCATCCATTGATCGTAACCCCTGCATTCAGCGAGTATGAAAACGCGCTGGAAATTTCAGCGGCAAAGACCGGCGTAAACATTCATTACTTGGAGACAAAAGAAGAAGACGGATTCGAGCTCAGCGTGGAGAGTCTCCTCTTCTCCCTAACCCAGGGGTATGATGCCCTCTATCTTGGCAATCCCAACAATCCCACGGGGATTTTAACCGAGAAGGGGGAACTTCGAAGAATTTTGGCCCAGGCCGAACGGGAGAAGGTCTGGTTCATCCTGGATGAGGCCTTCATTGATTTTGTCGAAGAGGAATCTTTGAAGAAGGAGACCGTCTCCTCCTCAAGGCTCATCATTCTCAGGTCGCTGACGAAGTTTTTTGCTTTGCCCGGTTTAAGGATTGGTTACCTTATCTCGAATCCAGAAACTCTCCGTCATTTTTCCCTGAACAAAGAACCCTGGACCGTGAACGCCTTGGGTCAGATCGCGGCCACGGTTAGTTTACAGGATAATAAATACATAAGCCGGACGAAAAAGTTTATCGCCCTGGAGCGCGACCGTTTAACCCAGGGTCTGCGGGCGATCCCCGGGTTTATCCCTTATCCCGGTACGGCCAATTATCTCTTAGTGCAGCTGCATCCTACCCTCAATCTGAATGCTGTCGAACTACGGGAGAAATTGATCCCCCATGGAATCCTGATTCGGGATTGCAGTTCCTTCCATCATATCGGCCCCTACTTTTTCCGCATCGCCGTGCGCAGCCGCAAAGAGAATAACACTCTTCTTAAGGCCCTGCGTCAGATACGCCAGGATATTATCAATTGGCAATGATAAAGAGGATATTTCCTCCTTCTATCGATAGCTCTCTATGACCTTAGCCAAAAGATTCCGATCCACCTGTCGCCCCACTAACGGCCCTTCTTGTAACACAGGAAAATTATCTTCTAAAGGAGGCCGGTCGTGGCGGTAGATGACCCCGATGGAAATTGTATCTCCCCATTCTTCGGCGACTTTCAGGGCAGCTTCCCTGTTCTTGGGATCGTAATCCACAGGTAATTCGCGGCATCGCTTCTTGTACCAACTGAAAGTATTCACCTTGTTAAAAGACACACAAGGTTGCAGGATGTCGATGAGCGAGAAACCCCTGTAAGATATGGCTTGTTGGATTAAACCGGAAAGGTGATCTTCCCAACCGGAGAAAGCCCTGGCCACAAAACCCGCTCGCATGACCACGGCCACCGGATTGAAAGGAACAGAGGTTACGCCTGAGGGCTGAGCTTTGGTAATGAATCCCGGCTCGGAAGTGGGGCTGGCTTGACCTTTGGTCAACCCATAAACCTGGTTATTGTGAACCAGCAAGGTTACATCTATGTTGCGGCGGATGGCCGCCAAAAAGTGATTTCCTCCCTCGCCGTAATTGCAGCCGTCTCCGCTTTCGACGATAACGGTTAATCCCGGGTTGGTAAGTTTGGCTCCGGTGGCCACTGGCAGGGAGCGGCCATGCAAACCTCTCGAAGAGGTTCACGTTCAGATAATGGGGAGCTTTGGCCGCCTGCCCTATCCCCGAAACAAAGAGAACCCGGTGGGGCGGCAACTGGCTCACAACCAAAGCCTTTTTTACGGCCTTTTGGATGGAAAAATTTCCGCAGCCCGGACACCAGGCCGTTTCATAGTTTCCATAATCTTCGAGCTTCACCATGTTTTTCTCCCTACTTTTAATGCTAAGGATTTCTTCCTTGTAAATTCGTCAAGATAAAACCCCCTCACCTTCATCCTCTCCCCCTAATGAGACTGTGTCGTAATTGGGTGAAGGGGTAGCGAGTTGAGATATTTTACATCGAATCCATATCGATATGATACAATGCGGCACAACGAAGGGGGAAAGAAAAATGGCCTATCGATATGGGATCCGTTATCAAATGGGGTTATTACCCCCCAGAGTATTGAAGAGTATGTAGCCGCAGACCATCCGGTACGGGCCTACGATGCTTTTGTGGAGGCATTGGATTTTTCTGCCTTGGGGATCGAATTGGATTCTCACCAAGTGGGGAATTCGGAATATGATCCCAAGGCGATGATGAAACTTTTGGTTTATGGTTATTCGTATGGGGTCAGGAGTTCCCGGAAACTGGAACGGGAGACCCATCAGAATTTGGCTTTTATATGGCTTATGGGTGGGTTAAACCCAGACCACAAGACCATCGCCGAGTATCGGCGCAAGAACAAGAAGGCGCTCAAGAAGGTGTTGAAGCAGTGTGCTGGATTATGTATCCATTTGGGTCTGATTGCTGGCAATGCTTTGTTTGTCGATGGGGTCAAGGTTCGGGCCAATGCGGCGCGCTCGAAAACGCATGATCGGGCCTATTATGAGCAGCAGATGTCCGGGATGGAGGGTCGCATTGAGCAGCTGTTAGAGGAATGCGAAAGGGTCGACCAGGAAGAAGAGGGAGAGGGGTCCTGGGTGGCCATGGACAAAGGGTTGGCCAACGAGAGCCGTTTAAAGGGCAAGGTTCAGGAGGCTCTAGGAATCTTGCGGGAGAGGGGTGGAGAAACGATCAATCTGACCGATCCGGACTGTGCGGTGATGCATAGTATTCAGAGGAGCCATGCGAGTTATAACGTACAGAGTGTAGTGGATGAGAAACATGGCTTGATTGTGCATGCGGAGGCGGTGAGTGAGACCAGTGATGTGAATCAGTTTGCCCGGCAGATTGAGCAGGCCCAGGAGGTGTTGCCGGAGCCCTGTAAGGTGGCCTGCGCCGATGCGGGGTATGCCGATACGGAGGAGTTGCAGAAGGTTGACGCGCAAGGGATCAAAGTCGTGGTTCCCTCTCAGCGGCAGGCTTTGCATGAAGAGGAAGGGCCGTTCAGCAAGAGTCATTTTCGGTATGATCGAGAGCAGGATTGTTATTGGTATCCTGCGTGGCAGAGATTACACGAATTGGGTTGTTTTTCCAACCCTCCGGCGGCCACCGATGTCCCGGGATAGACAACCTTGAAGGTGTGCAGAGAAATATCCCCTAAGATTGAGCTCTTGGCTGTCCGGGGCATATGGCAGCCGATGCATCCGCCTTTCTTCTTCCGAGGGAGCTGCCAAATGCTTGCTTCCCGGGCCATGGCAGGCTTCACACCCTGCTCCGTTGTCAACCCAGTTGGTGTCTTTATATGTGTAGGTCTTCGGGTCAAAATCGTAGGAGAGGCCAGTCACGTGACAGCTCCCGCACTTATCCTGCCAGGTGCGTCCTTTGGCTGCCCAGTAACTGGATGCGGTATAATCGAAACTTTTAAGCCCATGATAGTCAGACCAGGTCTCCGCAGTTACACTCCATTCTACGGGCAAGATATGCATGCCACCGTTGGGAAAGCGGGTTACATAGCGCTGCTTCCAGGTTGTTCCAATGACCCACTCCACTTTATAAGTGTGTAACTGGCCCTCAGCGCCAGTTGTCTCGACGAAAAACTCCTTCCCCTTTTTGAACATCCGGCTGGTATATTTTTTCCCGCCTCTCTCAACGATTAGCAAATTATTACGGTAAAAATCTCCTGGAAAAAAATAGGGTAAATACCTTATTTTAAGGCGCAAAAAAATGTATTTTGAGAATGGGGTCGTCAGTCTATTCTTTGAAAGCAGTCAGTGGCTCGTGGATTAGGTGGCCTTGGCGGAAGCGGTCAACGGACAGGCAGGAGATGTCGATGGATGGTTTTTCGCCGAGGATTAATTCAGCCATGACTTGCCCTACGGCTGGGCTGTGCTGGAAGCCGTGGCCGCTGAAGCCATTGGCCAGGAAAAATCCCTGGCAAGCAGGTGCCTCACCCAGGATGGCGTGGTTGTCCGGAGAGATCTCATAAAAACCTGCCCAGCCACGATTAAGCTCCGCCTTCTCCATAAGAGGAACCCGGTAGATGGAGTTCTCGGCCACTTCCACCATGGCCTCGTAGTCCACATTGATATTGAAAGACGGGAAATTATCTTTAGGCCCGGAGACCAGCAAACCTGCACCTTCGCGGCGAAAATACCAAGCCCGGTGAAAATCAATCACCAAGGGAATGGAGTCAGGAATCCAGGGAAAGGGAGCGGTGAAAAAGAGCTGCCGGCGGTAAGGCAGGACAGGCACTTCCACCCCTGCCATTTTCCCCACTTCTCCGGCATAAGGTCCGGCGGCATTGATGACGACAGGGGAAGCAATATCCCCTTTCGTCGTCCGCACAGATATGATTTTGCCGTTCTTCTGATGAATTCCCAGAACCTCAGTTCCTTCATAGATTTTTACGCTCCCCCGCCTTGCTCCTTTGGCAAAACCGCTAATGGCCTCATAAGGCCCGGCGTACCCTTCCCAGGTACAGAAGGTTCCTCCTTGCAGGTCATCCACTTTCAAAAAGGGCCAGCGGTATTTGATTTCTTGCGGGGTAAGCAGTTCTACAGGAATTCCAAGTTTATGCTGGAGATCCACATTCGCCTTGAAAACTGCCCACTCCTCCTCCGTCGTGGCCAAAAAAAGATACCCTACCTTTTTAAATCCGAGATCAACGCCGGTGATTTCTTCAAAGCGGTTCCAGAATTTTAAGCTTTTCAGAGAAAAGCGAATATTTATCTCCGTAGAAAATTGGGCCCGAATGCCACCGGCGCATTTGGCCGTAGAGCCTTCCCCGAGCATGCCCTTTTCCAGAAGCACCACCCCTTTCGCTCCCTTTTGGGCCAGGTGATAGGCGATGCTGGCCCCAATAATCCCACCGCCAATAATGATGATCTCTGCCGTTTTTTCCATTCTTAATGATGATGTCATTTTTTCTTGAAGTTACCCATCGTTTGGCTTGGAAAATATTGAGGTGACTTTTAAAAATGACCCCCAATTAGGAAGATAGGGCGCTACGAAGGTAAGAGGCGGGGGAATTATTGGGGTTTGTTTTCCCAATAAAGGGGAGCAATCCCCCAGCTTTTAAGATGTCGAGAACTAGCGACGCCATGGGAGGAAATGGATAAGCTTTTTGGGTGGCCATATTTCTGACTTTTCCAGCTTCAAGGTCAACTTCAACCATATCTCCTTCGTTGAATCTTTTACTTGCATCTCTGAGTTCAATCGCGGGAAGACCAAGGTTGATTGCGTTTCGGAAAAAGATAGCACCAAAACTTTCAGCTATAATACAAGCCATTCCGGCAGCCTTGAGGGCTAAAGGGGCATGTTCCCGAGAAGAACCACACCCAAAGTTTTTCCCAAGGCACCGTCTGTTCCGATTTTCCCTATGGTATAGAGGATCAAGTCCTTGCCACCAATCCATTCTCCCAAGGTTCCATGGTATTTAATTCGGATCGTTTCGGGAACTTTAAGCCAAGTTTTTCCGAGTACCATGGCGGCAGCCAGGTCAGTGCTCCCCATACCCATGGCAAATGCCCCCAAAGCCCCATAAGTACATGTATGGGAATCACCCCCAACGATCAAATCTCCAGGAACCACGAATCCAGCTTCTGGGAGAAGTGCATGTTCGATGCCAGATCTACCCCCCTCAAAATAATGTTCAATTCCTGCCCCTTGGGCGAATTCCCGCAAAACCCGACATTGTTCGGCAGTGCCAATGTCTTTATTGGGCGTAAAATGATCTAGAACCAAAATGATATTCCTCGCCGCTTGGAGTGGTGGCCTGCCGATTTTTTCCAGTTCCTCTAAGGCCATGAACGTGCTGATATCATTACCTAATATTGTATCGAGTTGGACAGAAATGATATCTCCGCTTTTGACCGATTGAAGATTAGCATGAGCAGCTAATATCTTTTGGGAGATTGTCATCCCCATGGTTGTCTCCTCGCTCTTTTCCTTTAGCGATCAGCTTTATTTCAAAGCAACCCCAGTAAAAATGTGACTTTTAGAAGCCATACCCTTTTTCGACATTCGAATATTTAAAGCAATTCCCACAATGCCCAGCAATCCCCCGATGATTAAAAAGTAATAGCTTTTTACAGCGAAAATAGAAATTAAGGAGGCCAAGGCGGCGCCAATTAAAATGGCATGCTGAGCTAAATTAAGTCTTGTAGACCAGTATTTATTGAGGGCAATGGAAACAGTAAAAAAGCTCAATAGGATCGCTAAAAATTGTTGCACCCCGGAGGAGAAGCTCTCAAATTCGAGCAAGATAGCTGGAGAATAAACAAAGAAGAATGGAAACAGAAAGGAAGCCAAGGCTACCTTTAATGCTTCTCGTGCTGCAGACCAATATTTAGCCTCGGCCATTTTGCAGGCCACCATGAGGCCAATCGCCACGGGCGGAGTGAGGTGAGCAAATACAGCGTAATACAACGGGAAAAGATGAGCTTGGAGAAGTGGAACGCCAAGCTTGATCATGGCGGGAGAGAGAATTGTTGCGCATATTATGTAGGCGGCGGGAGTTGGTACACCTACTCCTAATATCATAGATGTTAATGCGGTAATGATTAGAAGTAGAAAAAGATTGTCATGACATAATAGTAACAATACTTTACCAAGCCTCATTCCTAATCCGGTTACTTCCACTGTGCCGACGATGATTCCAATCAGGGCTAACACGATAGCGATTTGACTGCCGGATATAATTCCATCCATAAGCCTATTTTTCATTTTGTCCCAGTTCAAACGAGCCCCTTTTCTGGTTCCGGATAAAAGGCCAAGAATAACAACACAAATTAATGACCAGAAAATAGTGAACATGAGGGAACGTCCCTGCATCAAGAGGATCAAAAGAAGTAAGAGAGGAACGATAAACACTGGGCCATCAAATAATAAACTCTTCATATTAATTTTTTGTAAAGGCATAGGCGCAATATTGAGCTTCCGGGCGTTCAATTCTACATAGAGAAGAACAATGGCAAAATAAATGATTGCTGGAATAAAAGAAACTTTAACAATGGAGAAATATGGAATTCCCGTGTATCCTGACATTACGAAAACAGTTGCGCCCATGACTGGAGGTAAAATTTGACCCCCGCTCGAGGCAGCCGTTTCTATGGCTGCAGCATGTTCGGGAGTATATCCTGTCTTCTTCATCATGGGAATGGTGAAAGAGCCAGTTATCGTAATATTAGCGACGGTGCTACCTGTAAGGGAACCCAGAAGAGCACTTGTAAATACGGATAATGCAGCTGCGCCGCTTCTGAATTTAGAGGCAGCAAGCGATCCTATTGACATAATGAACCGTAATCCACCAAAGGCCTCTAATACGGAACCAAAAAAAATAAAAAGAAAGAGATAATTTGCAGAAAGGATAAGAAGACTACCATAGACTCCCCATGGAGAGGTAACATCCGCGCTCATCAAGGTAATTAAACGTTGTAAATCTACAGGTGGGGCTTTGATCAAAGAAGGTAGATAGGAACCAAAGGCGGTATATAAAACAGCGATAGCAGTTAGAATAGGAAAAATCCAGCCAAAAACCTCTACAGTCAAAATAAAAACGATGACTGCGGACAGGGCGCCTGCTACCAGAGCTATATTGGGAGGGTAGCTTGGGTTGGAGAGTATTTCGTCATAATGGGTAAAAAAATATAAGTTGACGCATAGGGTGGCGGCCAACATTAAAATATAAGTGACCTGAAAACGCTGCCGGAGTCTAAAGAGGATCATAATCACGGAGGCAAAGCCGAGATGCACGATGGCATGTTGTGAGGGTTCAAAAGGTAAATGGGTAATATAATAGAAATGGTACAAAATCATTAAGAAGGCGATTCCGCCCAGAATATATCCCATCCATTTTTGTATTCTCCCCCCTTGATCTGAATTAATTCCCATCGTTTTCTCCTTAAAGAGGATTTTTACAGACCCATTTTAACTTTGTAGATTATTTCAGCCGCAACTGCCACCTGATAGCAGAGAAAGGGTAAATGGAACCAATCTCCTCCTGCGTTCCATTTACCCTTTAAATCCTGAACGGGAATCTTTATTCTATTTACGATATTTGGCATATTCTTCCCCGAAGCTTTTTAGACGGATTCTTACCTCATCATAAAACTTCACCGCACCAGGATGATAATTTTCCCGACATAATTTTTCAGTTTCCCAGAATGAGGTTGTTAAAAAATCTGGGGTGACACCCTTTCCCATTGTATGGTAGGGCGAAAATTCCCCTTTCTTAGCGGCTTCGTAAAGGATTTTGGTTATCTCATAAACCACGTCATTAGGCATTTCCTTACCCGCAGACCAATAGACGGGACAGGAAACTACAGCCATCGCTTCTGTCTGTGTCGGTCCCATGGCTTTTGCCGGTACCACCAAAGCCAGCGTTGGCAAATTTAATGCAGCGAATTCCTCAGAACGGCAAGCTTTGGCAATCATGGCTATATTAGCATCCACGTTTCCTTGTTGGATGAAATGGAGCGTGGCGCGAGCCTTTAATTCTTCCAAGGAGGACCCAAGTCTAAATTCATTTGGGTACACAAAGTCAAACATCATGACACCGGCATGGGCTGCGCCGTCTCGAAGTGCGGTGACTAAGGCACTCAAGCCTCCGTGCATTGGCTTGACACTCTCCCATACCCCTGCTTGTTTCAGCTGATCCGCAAAAATCCAGGTATAACCTTTTTCTACCTTGCGGGGAAGGGCCACCGCTTTCCCTTTTAAGTCAGCAAAAGTTTTTATTTTGGGGTCAAAAGTAATCCATACCGAGGCCAAGTGGACTAATGACCCGATTTTCAATGGAAAATATTCACCCTTACCCCAGACATTATGACCAGGAATCATGGTCGCATTAACATGAGTTGCTCTGAATTCCGTTTTTCCCATAATCAATCTGGTATTATCGGTCACTCCTGCTGTAGCCACTACATCAGCTTTAAGCTTATCAGAACGTTCGTTAATAAAAGTGGCTAAGGCATGCGACAAGACATACCATACATCTCCTGGTCTTCCGGCCGCGATGGTTATGGATTTTTTTTCTTTGGCCGCAGCCGAGGTGGGGTCCATCGAGAAACTTGCCCATAGGACCAGGAATGATGCCAGGAAAAAAACAAAACATTTCTTTTTCATCGTTTCTCCTCCTTGTATAATGGGTTTTTTATTTTCCCCCTATCGGGGAAAAGCGAAGCGCCAGATATTTCTCCCCCTTGGCCTCAGGGCTGGTAACCGATAGTATCTCCATATTTGCTCATTACATCCGCTTGGGGCAGGAACTTCTCTTCTAGCTGGCGAATCTCCGGGAAGCCGGCAAAGGCATGGAAATCTTCCAAAGGATGGTCTTTCATCTGATTTTGAAAATCTATTTCTGCCTGGGTCCCCTTAGTTTTGATGGCCTGGATAAGATCCCAAACTGCCTTGGCTGTGGCTCGCAAAGAAACGCCAGGATAAATGACCAGCGAGACGCCGATTTCTTCCAATTCTTCTATGGGCAGGTGGGGCGAGACTCCAGCGACGTTATACAGTATGGGCGCCTGCACTTCCTTCACTATTTTTCGCAACTCCTCGGCGGAAAGCGGAGCTTCCACAAAGGCCATATCTGCGCCCGCTTTGGTATAGGCATTGGCTCTGGCAATGGCCTCCTCCAGACCTCCTCCCACCGCACCCCGGGCATCCGTGCGGGCAATGATCAGGAAATCAGGGTCTATCTCTTTCCTAGCCGCATCGGCAGCCATAATCTTTCCCACGGCTTCTTCCACTGGCACAAGCATCTTGCCGGCCACATGACCGCAGCGTTTGGGAGTAATCTGGTCCTCCAAGTGAATGGCAGCTACTCCTGTCTGGATGTATTCTCTCACCGTGCGCATGACATTGATGGCGTTTCCGTAACCTGTGTCCGAGTCGGCGATGACGGGGATAGAAACGGCGTTGGCCACATAGCGGGCAACGGTATGTACTTCGGTCATGGTGGCCAGCCCTACATCGGGCATGCCCAGCAGCGAAACGGAGATGCCATACCCGGAAAGGTAGACTGCGTCAAACCCGGCTTTTTCGATAATTTTCGCGGTAAGGGCATTGTAGCAGCCGGGGGCCACCACGATTCTCTTACGTTCAAGTAGGCGTCGTAAAATCGTTGTCTTTTTCAAATCATCCTCCTACGGTTTAAGATTATTTAGATAACCTTTTCCCTTTCCAATTCTTCAATCTTTTCTTTCGGGTAACCCAGCAATTCCTCCAGGACCTGGCGGGTGTACTGACCAAGAAGCGGCGGGGGGGAAAAAGTTTCCCCGGGCGTGCCCGACATCTTGATGGGGTTGCCCGGCTGTTTTACCTTTCCGCCGATAGGGTGATCTACTTCGACTACCATATTTCGATGAAGCACCTGGGGATTGGAAAGGGCCCGGTCGAATGTATTGATAGGTCCAGAAGGGATGCCTTTTTCGGCAAAGAGCTGCAACCATTCATCTCCGGGCCTGGTCGCCAGGACCTGTGAGACGATAGCGTCGATTTTCTCCTTCTCTTGCCAGCGTCCATCTCGCCTGTCATACTTGGGGTCTTTCAATTCTTCGATTCCCAGGATTTCCACGAAAGGCTTCCAGAAGTTATCCCCTACCAGAGCCAGAATAATGTAAATGTCCTTGGTTTTAAAAGATCCATAAGGGACATGAACAAAGTGCTCATTGCCGATGGGCCCCGGCACTTCGCCGGAAAGAAAATACATCGTGGCCATGTAGTTTAGCAGGGATACCTGGACATCCAGCATCGAGACGTCGATTTTCTGCCCTTTTCCTGTGCATGCCCGGCTGACCAGAGCGGCCAAGATCCCGAAAGCTGAGAAAACACCTCCGCCCATGTCGCCAATGGGAATTCCGCTGCGAACCGGAGGGCGGTCAGGCTCTCCAGTTATGCTCACGCCGCCGCCCATGGCCTGGACAACGAGATCGAAAGCCGGCCGGTCGCGTCCCGGTCCAGTTAGACCAAATCCAGTGCAGGAGCAAGAGATAAGGCGGGGATTGATGTCTTTCAAGGTATCGTAATTGATCTTCAGCCGATCCAGTACCCCGGGCCGAAAATTGTCGTAAACCACATCGGAAATTCTCGCCAGATCATAGAAGACGGCCCTTCCTTTCTCCGTTTGAAGATCCAGGGTTATGCTCTTTTTGTTCCGGCAAAGCGTCAGAAAATATGCCCCCATTCCATGCAAAGAATGCTTGGGGTCATTCTCCAGTAAACGCCTTGTCCCCTCCCCTGAGCCGGGTGGCTCAACTTTGATGACTTCGGCCCCCAGGTCGGCCAGCAGCATGGAGCCATAAGGTCCTGCCAACATATGAGTTAAATCCAGAATGCGAATTCCCGATAAAGCCTGCATAGGTGATCTCCTTTGTCCTATCCATGACATCGGTCAGGGTCGATACCGCCGACAACCTCCTTGGTGATCCGCGAACATTCCATCAGACTCTCCAGGTCGACACCGGTCTCCACACCTATCCTGTGAAACATGTAGACCAGGCTTTCCGTAGCTACGTTTCCCGGGGCCCCGGGGGCATAAGGGCATCCGCCCAGACCAGCGATGGAACTCTCGAAGATTCGGGCTCCAATCTGCCAGGCCGAGTAGACATTGACCAGCCCGATCCTCCGGGTGTCGTGGAAATGCAGCGCCAGAGGCAAATCCGAAAACTCCGCAAAGAGCCTGCAGAGCAGGTCTCTGACCTGCAAAGGATGAGCCATTCCGGTGGTGTCCGCCAGCGAGACCTCGCACACTTCCGCCTTTTGGAATGCCTTGGCGACATCGATAACTCTCTCCACGGCCACGCTTCCCTCCAAAGGACACCCGAAGGAAGCGGCTATGGCCCCCCGCAGCCGAACGCCATTTCTTTTGGCTTTCGGCGAGATGGCGGCCAGTTCCGCCAGGGACTCCGCAGTGGACTGGTTGAAATTTTCCCGATTTAAAGCATCGCTGGCCGAGACGACGAAGACCACCTCTTCCACGCCGTTCTCGATGGCTCGATCCAGGCCTTTTTCGTTGGGAATTAAGGCGCTAAAGACAACATCCGACCCGCGATTAATGCACCTGATAACCTCGGCGGCGTCTTTAAGTTGGGGTATCCATTTCGGGTGGGTGAAGGAGGTGGCCTCGATGCGTTTCAAACCCGACGTGGCAAGAAGGTTAATGATCTTTACTTTCTCTTCCGTGGGAATCTCTCCCTTAACATTTTGGAATCCATCACGTGGACCCACCTCAATGACGGTAACAGAATCAGGAAAATGCTCGCTCTGCCTCATAGAGCCTCCTTTGGAAGTGTTGCCGCGAAAGTAGGGTTTAGCCCATTTTAACTTTCCCCGCTTCTGCCGGCCGCCCTTGATTACTCCTGGAGGATTGGGGGCTACGGATTACCTCGATGGTATATCGGTAGCGGTCAGCCCGGTAGAACGTATGCACTAATTCTAAAGGCTCACCGCTTTTCAAAAAAACCTCGGTCTCCACGTGGAGGACGGGGTCATGGATATGGATGTTCAAATGAGACGCGATTTCCCCGTCGGCGGCCATGGCTTCGATGCTTTGTCTGATCGGTCCTAGGGGCAGCCTTAATTTTTTTTCTAAGACCTGAAGCATGGTCTTGGTCTTCAAGTCCTGGGGAGTTATCCGCAAGCCTATTTTTGCGGGAAGATAATTGACTACATAGGCGAAAGGGTTATCTCCGGTTTGGCGTAAGCGGCGAAAAAGAAGGATTTCCTCCCTTATGGGAACTTTTAAAAATTTAGCTACGCGCTCGCTGGCAGTTGTTTTTTTTACCTCTAAAATTCTAACCTTCGTCTCACGGCCATGGGCGATAAGATCCTCCATGGATCCGGTAAGCTTAATAGATCGGAATCCATTTAAACCACTCGAGATGAAAGTCCCTTTTCCGCGCTGGCGTTTCAATAAACCTTCTGCAGATAGAGTGGCGAGGGCTTTTTTGATAGTGATCTGGCTAACGCCATAGATTTGGCTTAACTCTTTTCCTGAAGGCAACTTCTCTGTGGGAGATATTTCTCCAAGTTCGATTTTATTCCGCAACAAGGTTTCGACTTGAATGTAGAGAGGAATGCGAGAATGGTATTGGAATGGACTCGCTTTCATGGCTAAATATTCTAAAAAGGTATAAAAGTATATTTTTATAATCTTTTAGTTTTAGGATTTTAATGGCGATGAAAGATTTTGTCAAGCCCTTTTTGCAAGCTTGCCCCCCTTCACTTTTCCATAGGTTGATGAATTTACTTTGATTAACGGAGCCCGGACGGGAGGGTGATGAAAGAGGGGGCACCGGCGGGACAAAGATCAATTCCGGAGCCATGCTGGCCTTCCGCCAAGGAAGGCGGGATCGGAGGAAAAGAGGGCATTCTCGGCGGCAGCCCCGCCCTGTCCATGGAAAGGATTACCGCCTTGTGCTCCCGAGAGATTCACCCTCCCGTCCGGGCCGTCCAGTCTCTTCCCGGACCCGGCGGGGAGGTGCTGCGCTGGGCCAAAAAGGCGGTGGTTCTTCCATAACCCGGAGCTTTACTCTGGTGAAGCTGACCGGGTATATTCCTATCCCCGGCTGATCGATGGTGCACACGATATATTTCATGTCTCCATCCGGGTCAGAGGCATTCAGATATACTTTCCACGTGTCTCCCGCCCCAAGTGATGTGGAAGCAAAAGATTGAGTGATCACGGGGATAACCTTTCTTTTGTTCTCCCTGTTATTGGTCATAGACTCAAAAGCAGCAAGACCCTTTTCCCCTGCCTGCGAATGATTGGGCAGAGACATTGTGACCATCATACTCCATGATTTGAATTTTTTAACTTTCTTTTAAAAAAATATGATAAATTGAAGCCTTTTGGGAAAGAGATAAGCCAAGGAGAAAAAAATGCGCCGAGAAGTTGTCAAAGCAGTTTTCGTTGTTTTTATCGCCAGCTTTTGTACGATGGTCATCGAACTGGTAGCGGGTAGGATCATGGCCCCCTATGTAGGGGTTTCGTTATACACCTGGACATCCATCATCGGGGTGGTGCTGGCCGGAATTAGTATCGGAGCCTATGTGGGGGGTATTTTAGCGGATCGTTTTCCCACTCCCCGCACCCTCGGGTGGTTACTTTTTTTGGCGGGTTTGGGAGCGCTTTCCATTTCACCTTTGACCGATGCCGTGGCCAGCTGGCCCTTGCAGACATCCTTAATGCTGCGTATCCTGGTCATCACCACCGTAATCTTTTTCGTGCCTGCTTGCATCCTGGGCATGATCTCTCCGGTGGTAGTCCGTTTATCTTTGGATCGCCTGGACCGTTCGGGGAACGTCGTAGGGAAAATTTACGCCTTCTCCACCTTGGGTTCTATCCTGGGGACCTTTGCCACCGGGTTTTTTCTGATCTCCTGGATGGGAACCCGGAACATCCTTCTGCTCATAGCCCTGATTCTGATCGTTTCGTCCCCCTTCTTTGGAGGAGCTTTTCTGAAGCGGCGTGTATTTCTGATCCTCTTGCCGGTCCTCTCTGTTTTCCTCTGGACCATGCATGACCAGGCCTTCACCAAGCAGCGGGATGAAAATTCCTATTATTTTAAGGAGACCGATTATTTCACCATCGAGCTGAAGAAGTCGAAGAAGAACGAGAAAACCTTAGAAACCGTGATCCTGGATAACTTGATCCATTCCTATGTGGACCTTAATGACCCTCTCTATTTGCAATACGGATACGAAAGAACCTATGCCGATCTGGTAGCCTGGAAAGCCAAGGCCAACCCAAAATTTCGAGCCCTGATCATCGGCGGAGGGGGTTATACATTCCCTCGGTATCTCGAGGCGAAATATCCTGAGGCGTATATTGACGTTATTGAGATTGATCATCACTTGACCAAATTGGCTTACGAGTACCTGGGCCTTTCCCGCAACACCCGCATCCGCTCCTTCAACGACGATGCCCGCTGGGTTCTGATGAATTTCCCGGAGCGGGGCGTATATGACTTCATCTTCGGAGACGCCTTTAATGACCTGAGCATTCCCTATCACCTGACAACCAAGGAGTTCTCAGCCATCATCCGTTCCCTCCTCAAACCGGATGGGATGCTGATTGCCAACGTGATTGACCATTTTTCTGCCGGTCTTTTTATGCCTTCTTACGTTCGCACGCTGGAAGAGGTTTTTGGCCGGGGGAAGGTGGCTCTGGTAGGGGATACGCCTTTCGAAGAGATGGGGATCAGCACGATGATCGTAGCCGCCAGCACCCGCGAACACCCCTGGAAGGAAGTAGAAACGCAGAACAAAGGGAATTGCTATGTTATTGTTCCCAAGGAACTGGACCAGAAACTGCAAAACCGTTTCGCGCTCGTTCTGACCGATTCCTACGCTCCAGTGGATAATCTGACAGCGCCCATCTTTGAAGAGAGGTTTGGAAGGAAGAGAAAAGGATGAAGCACCTGGACTGGTTGCCGCATTTGACTTGCTGGCATGAAAAAATTCTGTAAGATTCGGATAGATTTTAAGGGCGAACATCTTATCGGAGGTAACTTATGGCCGAAGAGAAAAGAACCATTATCAGCATGATGGAGGAAACCCGAAAATTTCCTCCCCCGAAAGAATTCAGCGTCAAGGCCCATATTAAGAGCCTCGAGGAATACAAAAAGTTGTATAAGAGGTCTATTGAAGATCCAGAAAATTTCTGGGGAGAACAGGCCCAAAATTTGGAATGGTTCCAGAAGTGGTCGCAGGTCCTGGATTACAGCTTCCAAGAGAATATTTACATCAAATGGTTCCAGGGAGGAAAACTGAATGTTACGGTCAATTGTTTAGACCGCCACCTGAAAACGGCCCGGAAGAACAAAGCAGCTATTATCTGGGAAGGAGAGCCGGGGGAAAGCCAGACTTACTCTTATGAGCAGCTTTACGGGGAGGTCTGCAAATTCGCCAACGTCCTGAAGAAGAAAGGCATCAAAAAAGGAGACCGGGTAACCATTTATATGCCCATGATTCCCGAACTTCCCATTGCCATGCTGGCCTGCGCCCGAATCGGGGCCATCCACAGCATTGTTTTCGGCGGGTTCAGTGCCGATGCCCTCAAAGACCGCATCTTGGATGCCAAAGGTACAGCCCTGATTACGACGGATGCCAGCTTTCGCAGCGGTAAAGTCATCGGCTTGAAGAACAACGCCGATGCGGCTCTGGCGAATTGCCCGGCAGTCAAAACCGTCATCGTCTGCAACCGCACCAACACCAAGGTGGACGTGAAGCCGGGGAGAGATTTCTGGTGGCATGAAGAAATGGCCGCTCCCGACATCAAACCGGTTTGCGAACCGGAAGTGATGGACGCTGAGGACCCTTTGTTTATTCATTTTTTCGTCAGCAAAAAAATTGAGATTTTTCCCTCGGTCTGATATATTGCAAAAAAAGGCCATGCTGTGAAACCATTTAAAGACTGGAAAATCCGCACCAAACTGATTAGCTTCACCCTGCTCTTGGCCCTCGTGCCTCTGGGGGTGGCAGCCATGCTTGCGCTCGGGAAATTCACCGAGGATTTAAAGCAGGCTTATGAATCAGACCTTGCGCACATCGTGACTAACATTCACGCCATGTGCAAAGCCCAGCAGGAGCTCTTACAGCATAAACTAACTTCCGACTTAAAAATTGCTCATTATGCCTTCTTTCAGCATGGGCCATACGTGACGATTTCATCGGATCGTTTCGTGCAGTTCATGGCCGAGGACCAATTCACCGGCGAAAAAACTCCTATGCGCGTGCCTTTCTGGTCGATCGGCGGGAAACCCATCACCCGAGATTACACAATTGTAGACGGTGTACAAAAGCTGGCCGGAGGCACCTGTACTATTTTTCAACGCATAGCAGGGGATCGGCTCCTCCGCATCTCTACGAATGTTTTGCGTGCCGATGGGACCAGAGCTGTAGGAACCTACATTCCCGCCTCCAGTGAGGTCACCAAAACCATCCTCCGGGGAGAGACCTACCGGGGGCGGGCCTTTGTGGTGAACGATTGGTACATTACTGCCTATGAGCCCATCGCCAACGCCAGGAGAGAAATAATCGGCGCCCTCTATGTAGGGATACCGGAACAAAGGGCCGTGGCCCTTAAGACGGCGATCAGATCCATCGAGATCGGAAAGACCGGGTATGCCTTCATCATGGACAGTTCCGGAAGATTGGTCGTTCACCCGGCCAAAGAAGGGGAGAGCATCTTGGAGGCCCGGGACTCGGCGGGATTCGAGTACATTAAAGAGATGATCCGCAAAGCCCCTCTCTTGAAGGAGAATGAGGTAGGAACCCTCCGCTACCCCTGGGCCAACATAGAGTTGGGTGAGACGCATCCCCGGGTGAAGATCAATAAATATCAATATTTTCGGGATTGGGACTGGATCATCGCCGCGGGCAGCTATGAAGAGGAGGTTTTTGGAGGGGTGGCCCGCACCAAGTTTTTTATCACCTTAGTGGCCTTAGGCACCGTTGCCTTGGCCATCCTGCTGACCATCATGCTTTCCCGGGTGCTCACTCGGCCGCTCCTGGAGTTGACCGCGGTCACAGCCAGGATGTCCGGCGGAGACCTGACCCAAAAGGTCAACCTCACCACTGGAGACGAGATTGGAATCCTGGCCAAGTCCTTCAACCGGATGGCGGATCAGGTGCTCAATTATACGCGAAACTTGGAGGATATTGTCCAGGCTCGTACCATTGAGATTCAGGAAAAAGAAGAAAAATATCGCAACCTGTCCAACATGCTTAATAGCGTGCTGGAAAGCTCGACGGAGTATTCGATTATCGCCACCAATCCCGACGGGGTTATCCTGGAGTATAATAGCGGATCCGTGAACCTCTTTTGGTGGACCAAAGAGGAAGTGGTGGGTGAGATGCGCATCGGGAGAACCTTCCGCAAAGACGACCGGTCGCGAGGCATCATTCAAGAGATCTCCCGCAAAGTGGAAGCCGAAGGCATGACCGAATATGAGCTGGAACGGGTTCGCAAGGATGGCACCACCTTTACCGCTCATGCCATCGTCACCGCGCTGAAAGATTCCTCGGGCAAGACGCTGGGATTCCTGGAGATTGCCCGGGACATTACCGAGAAGTTGGCTCTGGAAAGAGAGTTGTGGAAGACTAAGGATTACCTGGAAAACATTGTGCAGAGTTCGGTGGACGGCATCGTGACTACGGATCCCAAGGGGCGGATTACCTTTCTGAACCGGGCGTTTGAAGAGATGGTGGGGAAGTCCCGGGAGGATATCATAGGACTTCCTATTCATCAGTTTTATCTTAATAGGTTGCACGAAGCGCGGAAGATCATGGGGATCTTGCGGGAAAAAGGCACTCTCAAGAACTATGAAACGAAGGTGGTGAAAAAAAACGGAACGGTTCCGATCCTGACCTCGGCTTCATTGCTGCAGGATGAATCCGGTCAGATCATTGGCACCCTGGGGGTTTTTAAAGACCTAACCGAGAAGAAAAAGCTGGAAGAAGAGTTGCAAAAGACCCAAGCCCATCTGATCCAAGCCGGGAAGATGCGCGCCCTGGGAGAGTTGGTCGCCGGGGTGGCCCACGAGCTGAACAATCCTCTGATGGCCGCAGATACCTTTCTCCACGTCATGCGGGAGAATTTGGACAAAGAGGATGAGAACCAGAAGCGGATGGATCTGATTCAGCGGTGCCATGAACGCATCGCCAAAATCATCAACCACCTGCGCGATTTTTCCCGGCAGTCCAAATTTGCCTTTCGCCAGATCGACATCAATGAGCCCATCGAAAATGCCCTTATGATTACGGGCCAGCAACTCCTGAATCATGGCATCCGCTTGATAAAAAATTTGTCGCCGAACTTGCCGAAGATCTGGGGGGATGCCCATCAGCTGGAGCAGGTTTTTCTCAACCTCATATCGAACGCCCGGGATGCTATGGGGAAAGTGGATCGCAAGCGGGAACTGGCCATGAGCACGGGTTTGATTTTGCGCAACGGATGGAATGATATGGAAATCTCTTTCAAAGATACAGGGTCCGGAATCCCGGAGGAGTATCTGGGTAAGATTTTTGAGCCCTTTTTCAGTACCAAACAAGTAGGGAAAGGCACAGGGCTGGGGCTCTCGATTTGTTATGGCATCATCGAGGCTCACGGGGGACGGATAGAGGTGGAGAGCAAGCTTGATGAAGGAACGACCTTCCGGGTAATTCTACCGGCTTAAAACCGAGAGATGGAAGCTGGTGGGGAGCAGATGGAGGTTTAAAAAAGTCTTCCTCATTTTCGATCGGAGGAAGCGATTCCCAGAATAAAAGGAATGAAAAATCATGGCCAAAAAGATCTTAGTGGTAGACGATGATGAGCTGGTATTGATTGCTATTAAGGAGTTCCTGTCCCCTTTGGGATTTTCCGTGACCGCATCCCCCAACGGACCCGCAGCCCTGGAAAAAATTTCCGGCGAACATTTTGACTTGGTCATCTTGGATGTAATCATGCCGGAAATGAACGGGTTCGAAGTCTGCCAGAAAATTCGCCAGATCAATTCCTACGCCGAGACACCGATCATGATGCTGACGGCGAAAAGCGGCGAAGAGGACAAACAGAGGGGAGTGGAGGTCGGAGCCAACCTTTACCTGCCCAAGCCGATCGCGCCCAAGCGATTGATCGCTTTGGTGGAAGAAGCAATAAAATAAAAATTTCGGAATGCGGATTGCGGATGGCGGAATGAATCGTTAAGAGCTTATTCCGCACTCCGCAGTCGTCAACCTGCAATTTGAGAGGGAGGTAGCGATGGAAAGATACATTGAAAATGCCCGCAAGATGCTGACCGATTGGAAAGGAAATTCTTACTCTTTCGGATTCGAGGTACTGGGCAAAGTGGGCGGTTTGGCCAGCCAGTACGGGAAGAAGGCCCTGGTGATTATGGCTGATCTGGGAGAAGCCTGGATGGCTGGAATCCAGAAACCTGTAGGCGATTCCCTGAAAGAAAAAGGGGTGGAATTTGAGGCCATTGCCGGCGCCAGGCCGAATGCCCCGCGGGAAGATTTGTACCGGCTGGCCCTCCATGTGGCCCGCTGCCGGCCTAAGGCAATCATTGCCGTGGGGGGCGGGAGCACCCTCGACGCGGCCAAGGCTGCCAATGTGCTGGCAACCTATTCTCCCGCCGACGCCCAAAATGCCCTGCAAGTTTCCGACTCCACGGCCAGTTCGATTGATCCTTATTTTGGCGTGGGCAATGTGACCGCAGTAAAGCAACAAACGAATCAATTGCTCATCCCCCTCGTCGCCGTACAGACCGCGGCCAGCTCGGGTGCCCATTTGACCAAATATGCCAACATCACCGACTTGGTCACAGGGCAGAAAAAGCTCATCGTCGATGAAGCGATCGTGCCTCAGGCCGCTGTCTTCGATTACGGGGTGACTCTGGATTCTCCGATGAACCTCACGCTGGATGGTGGCTTGGATGGCATCGCTCATGCTTGGGAGGTTTTCATGGGGGCGACGGGCCAGCCCTATTATACCAAAATGAAAGAAGTGGCCAGGGCCTGCCTGAGGTTGATCGTCTACGGACTTCCACAAGTGAAGGTGAATTCCCGAGACCGGCAAGCCAGGCTTTGCCTGGGATTGGGCACTGACCTGGGAGGATATTCCATCATGATCGGGGGAACCAGCGGGCCCCATCTGGGAAGCTTTTCTTTGATTGACGTGTTAAGCCATGGACGGGCGTGCGCGATTTTGAATCCGTATTACACGGTTCTGTTTGCCCCCAGGATCCAGGATCAATTATCCGTCTTGGCCGCCATTTTACAAGAAAGAGGGTTTATCAAAGCCAAAACGGAAGGTAAGAAAGGGCGAGCGTTGGCCCTGATGGTCGCCAAAGGGATGATCCAGTTTTCCAAGTCCCTGGGTTTCCCAGCAACGCTGGCGGAATCGGGTGTGTCCAAAGCCCATTTGAAACGAATGATCCAGGCGGCCAAGGATCCCCAGTTGAAGATGAAGCTGCAGAACATGCCCACACCCATGGAAGCGGAGCGAGGAGATGTGGACCGGTTGATGAAACCGACCCTGGAAGCAGCGTTCAGCGGGGACCTAAATTTGATTCCCCAAGAATAGAAGGAATTCGGAGTGCGGATTTCGGAATGCGGAATGCCGATTAGCGGAATTCGGATTATGAATTTTTTTCCGCATTCCCCAATCAGCATGCGGCAGTGGATAGGGGGTTTAAAAGATGAGATTAGATCTAATGGCTGCCCTAAAAAATACCAGGATCAAAGGTTGGAAAAAAATTAAGGTGGAATTTTCCGGCGGGCCGCTCACCGTGTCTGTGCCGCGGGATTGCGTCGTAATGACCATGAAAAAAGCAGAGGCCTTGCCGGACCCGGCCAAGGAGATCGCCAAGGCCCTCGATGAACCTTTGGGGGGTCTGAGTTGGGAGAAAATTGTCCAAGGGAAGGGAAAGCCTGCGGATGAACTGCGGGTAGCCATTACCGTTTCGGACATCACCCGTCCGGTTCCTTACCAGGGGGAAAACGGCATCCTCCCCCCCCTTCTCCAAAAACTGCAGGCCCTGGGGGTTCGGAAAAAGAATATCCGGATCATCGTGGGAACGGGGACACACCGGGCCAGCACTCCCCGGGAAAAAGTCGAGATGCTGGGCAAAGAGATCGTTGCTACCTATGACGTTCAGGACCATGACTGCGAAGCCCGGACCAACCTGGTTTATGTAGGCAAGACGCCCAGCGGCACCGCAGTTTTCTTAAATAAAAATTTCGCTGAGGCCGACTTGAAGATCGCCACTGGCTTAACGGAGAGCCACTTCATGGCGGGTGCTTCCGGCGGGAGGAAGGCGATTTGTCCCGGCTTGGTAGATCTGCGGACCATCCAAAAATTTCATAGTCCGGATTTTCTTGAGTCTCCCCAGGCCACCAACCTGATCCTGGAAGGGAACCCGTGCCACGAGGAAGCGGCAGTCATCGCCAAGGCTGTGGGGGTGGATTTCACCATAACCGTAACTCTGGATAAAGACATGCGCCTCACCGGCGTTTTCGCGGGAGAGCTGGAAAAAGTTTTGGAAGAAGCCGTGCGTAAGATTAAAACTTACGTGGCCATCCCGGTGCCGGAAGAGTTTGATATCGTTGTCACCCATGGGGGATACGTGGGCCGGAACCATTACCAGGTGGCCAAAGCGGCGGTGGGCGCCCTTCCGGCCGTGAAAGACAAGGGAGTGATGATCATTGCCGCCGACAACCGGGATGAAGAGCCGATCGGCGGGAGCGAATATAGAACCCTGATCCACCTCTTGAAGCTCCAAGGAGCGGATGGATACGTGGATTTGCTCAAATCCTCCGCATGGAAGTTTACCAAGGACCAGTGGGAGCCGGAAGTCTGGGGGAAGGTGTTAAGAAAGGTAGGAGAAGAAAGGCTGATCTACTGTACTGCCGATATTCCCGAGAAAGAGTTCACGATGCTTCCCGGGGTCAGCGGCTATGAATTTCTTACCCCACCAGGGAGGAAAAAAAGCCGGGCCAAAAAGGTTCAAGAGATGGTGCAAAACGCGGTTATTTATTTTCATCATCAATATGCCACCCAGAACATTTCTCCGCGCCTGGCCTTCATCAGCGAGGGCCCTTACGCGGTTCCGGTAAAAACAGGCGATGGATTATAGGCCATAGGCAATAGGTGGCCAATTCCATACCATAGGTTACCTGGATGTGCCAGAGCATCGGTTACCCTCGGGGTGAAAGCAGTTTATTATAGATCGAAAAAGGTTCCCAGGAGGTAAGGAAAGTGGGACGCTCACCGGTAAGCTTTAGCGGGCATTTCTCTAAGAACACGAGTCGGGAGGGGAAATGAGATGGCTCATCCGAATCAGCAGAAGAAAACCCACCACCGGCGGGGCGACCTGACCGGCGAACATACGGCCGGCGACGCCGGACAAATCGTGCTGGCCTGCCTATTCGCGGCGACATGGATAGCTGACACCTTCTTTTTCAAGCTCACGACTTTTCCCAACCAGTATGTGCCACTTTATGCCAGAATACCTTGCGGAGTCGTTTGGCTGGCTCTATCGGGCTACCTGGCAAGGACGGGCCTGTCAATTGTTTTCGGGGAGGAGAGGGAGAAGCCTGGCGTGATCAGACCCATTTACTCCTGCCTCCGGCCGTGGCTGAATTTGAATAAATGGGAAAGGGTTTTTATCGCTGCGTCCAGGTTTGCAGAAACGGGGAATCCCTTCGCCGTGAAAGCTGTTTTGATCATGAGGTTGTAATTTTCGTGCTCATCTGGGCGAGAGTGGCCAGATCATGAGGGGATGCTCCGATGATCGCCACCGACTCGGGGTTGAAGATATAATCAAACAACCTGGCGTCTCTTTCCATACTTCTTCCTCCATTCGTCTTCAGCCAGCTTCTTTTCTTGCCTACGGTGACCCAACCATAGAATAAAAATTCTTGACAAGCAAGCCGGTGGGGAGGCTCTGATGTTCGATCAAATATCTTTGAGAGGGTTTTTACCAGATGGGCGGAGGAAGGAGGAAAAGGATCGGCTATGACTACTCAGGTAAATAGGCAATTCCTGAGGCTCGGCTTCCATCCACAAGATAGATAGCATTAAGGTCTGCATTAAAATTTGACCCCAATTCCTGACCAAGTGAACAGTGGAGACCTGACCCTCTATGACGTAGGTTCTATTTCATTTTACTGGGGCATCGTTTTTTCGGAGGATGCGATACTAAAGAGAGCTGGGTATATCACAAGTTGTTTTAGAGCCTACGTCCCATCTACCTCGTAGTGAAATTATCTTTTTGGGACAAAAAGAAATACAAATTTCACAACCTTTGCAAAATTCGCGGGCAATACTTATTTTTCCTTTCATCTCAGCCAACCGAACCTACCATGAATTTTTATAAACATGATCCTTCCTCATAAGGCTGCTACCTCTTTGGATGTTACCCGAAAAGGATTTTTGGTCTTTCCTATGAATCAATAAAGTCTCATTATCTCCTTATGTGATATTAGAAAAGGAATTTCCGGCTGTCAAGGATAACCTTAATCCCAGGGGACATTTCTACTTTACCCACCCAAACAACTCCCGGTAGTGGGTCAATTTGAATTTACTATGGAATGAAACTGGTATTAAAATTGAATCAAATATTAGAAGAAAGGAAATCAAGGAATTTAGTGGGGAGAGCAGAAGAGGTTAATCCACACTGTTGGATTCTCTTTAGTTGGATAGAACTAACCGGATCGTGAGGTTTAATTAATTTTCTCTTCAGGAGATCATCAAGAATAGAAATTTCTACTATTTGTGCGTCAGCATAATTTATTATTGAGGTATGGTTTAAAAATTTATGTTGACCAATCCTTAAAATACAACTGGTATCACATCCTTTTTTAAAACTGGTGACACTAACAACCAAAGCTTTGCCAGTGCTTTTCTGGATTGCTATTATGATATATAAATGTTCGGTTTCACACTTTGGAGGGGTATAAATAACAAGAGTGCTACCAATGGTTAGCATTTAGCAGAGAATAACGAATTGGCATATTTAAAATTTGATATTTCTTCTTCTATTACCTCAATATCTCTTTCGGTCTTATTGAGGTGAGCTAAAATATCTTCTATCCGAATTGGTATGGAAGTATCTCCAGGATGTTCCCATTCAGGACAAACATCGTGGCATATATCTATCATTTGCCACTGATTTTTATCTTTATATTTTTCATGTATCCTGTCTATTAAATCGATTTCTCTTTTGCTTAGCTCACCACTTCCTGGTTCATCTATAGACGTCACATTATAATTTTCTTTTGAAATGAATCTGTACCAGAATGATTTATCTTCAGGGTTTTCTTCGTAATTTATTAAATCTAATGTTTTGCTTAAAATGGGTCCTTTCGGCATAGAAAAATAAGAATCGCCAGTTAAAGGTCTTTCCCAAAGACGGAAGGCTTCTCGGTCGGTAAGATAAAGCAATTTAATCAACTTTGTATAATTTAGTCTCCCTCCTGCTTTCTTTATGAAAAGGGAGGCAATTTGAGTGGTTTTTACCTCGTTGAACCTAAGGGTAATCATCTTCCCTCCTTTTATCGAAAGGATACATGAAAACCTTCATTCGTGTCAATGGAAATTTAAGATCAATTATCCTAATTGACCGAATTCATTAACGAAATAATTTCCTCAATTCCCCAAACGTGGTCTGTAACCCCTGCTTCCATAGCAGGAGTTACCCTTAATGTCTGATGCATATAATGGTCCCCAAAATTTGGACAGGGTGATATGTTACACTTGGGAGAGAAAAAGAGGAGGCCCAAGTGGAGAATTTGAAGAAGCAGCATCCGCCGTCGTTTAAAGCGAGAGTGGCTTTAGA